>Ga0208019_1000311_pt1 | contig 27049 bp, 32 predicted proteins | sample CB_VirMetaG_5_FD_184540 | JGI IMG/M metagenome (GOLD analysis project Ga0208019, IMG submission 184540) | Freshwater to marine saline gradient viral communities from Chesapeake Bay - CB_1508_1D Viral MetaG (SPAdes) (version 4) | ecosystem: Environmental > Aquatic > Marine > Coastal | place: USA... | reverse complement strand
CCATCAGGACTTGAACCTGAAACCTACTGATTAGAAGTCACAGAAGCCTACCAGTAATCACCTAGTCTGGCGAGTCGCTTGCCGGGATATTACCGAGATATTTGCAGTCGAATGCGTTTCGCAGATCGGTGACCTGATCATCGTAGTAACTGATTGTTGTGGTGATGCTAGCGTGTCTCAAGGAGCGTTTTACAAGTGGAGCACTGAATCCACTGTTAAACAGCTTTTTGCAATAGGAGGCACGATACCCGTGTAGAGGTTTGGGGCCAGAGATCCCCAGAGATCGCTGGACCTTTCTCATTGCTGCAGTGAGCTCATTGAGGTGAGCCCAATATTTGTGGAGTAGATAGTGGTGGTCTTTTATTTCGTTCTCCAGGACTGGTTGCAGGATCTGAGGGAATACTATCAGCTGCTCTTTTCTCCCTTTGACTCGTTGGAGCTCGGAGTCACCGACTCGGATCTCTCGGGTATTGATCGAGACATCTTCCCAGGTGAGGTGGAGGAGCTCGGACCCTCTGAGCCCAGTGTGTCGTAGGACGTGGTGAGCTAGTCTTAGCAATCTCCAGCGCTTGCCTTCCTCTTTCTTCCCTTCCAGATAATCTTCCAGTTGATCCAATTGTTGTTCCTTAAATGCAGCAACAGGTTTGGAGACTTCTCTGAGCATCTTGACCTCGACAGGCTGGGTCTTGGATCTGGCTGCAGACCAATTGGAGTAGACACGTACTGCTCGCAGGTAGCTATTGATACTTGCCTCAGATCGACCAGCTGCTTTTTCGTTGCTGATTAGTTGCTGAATCCCTTTCTCAGAGAGCTCAGGGAGTTTCTGTAGAGCATTCTTATAATCTCTATAGGTATTGGGGGAGCGAGTGTTGAAGATCATCTGAAGAAAAGCATCTCGTTCATCACTGGGGAGGACCTGGTCATTATCCTGATATAATTTCTCGAGCAATTGATTTTTCCGCTGCTCAGATCGCCCACAGATCTGTTTTAGTTCCTCAACGGATATCAGAGTAACCTCCTTACCCGTCTCGTGATAGCGACCGATGTAGACGTTTCTGCTCGGATGTTGGTAGATACGAACTTTTTTTCTTCCCATTTACGTCATTCTGACGATCAAGGCGACTCGTCCGATCAAGCCAAAGTCACTCCCATCATCTGGAGATACGGTCATCTCTCTATACTGCGGATTGTCTGAGATGATCCGTATTAAATTAAACTCTTTCTGTAATCGTTTTACAAAAGCCGAGTCCTCGACTCTGATCAGATAGAGCCCGTCACTAGTATAGCCACTGCTAAACTCCACACCGACAAAATCCCCGTGAGCGATCGTAGGCCACATTGAGTCTCCCTCCACTTTGACCAGCCCAACTTTCCCATTTTCTGGAAGCCACTGCTTAGGGATCTGGAGCTCCTGTTTCACGTGCTCGATCCCTTGATACTCCCCGTGTCCTGCGGATACCCGGACGTTGTACTCAGGGACTTCTCGATATTGGCTAGTTGATAATTTCTCATTAGCAGGAATGTGCAAAGAAGGTTTACTTAAAAATTCTTCTAAAATCTTTACGTCTGCACCTTCCCGCACAAACAAATCGCGGATTTCTATTAGATCTATTGTCCCTCTGATCTTTTTCGCATTAAAACTCGCAGGAGATTGCCGCAAATTCCTTGCTAGCTCAGCATCTGAGCGAATTTTGAGGGTTTTTTTTATGAAATTAACTAGTGGTGTTTGATTCATCTTTTTTATTAGAAGTTTAGAATTTTAAAAGTGAATCTAAATGCACTTATAAAATTCCCCCCCTGTAAAAATTAAGTAACAGTTTTGATAAAAGAGCAAATGACTATTGACAGTTAAAAAATATCAATATATATATTTTGATATCAACAAACAAGGCCCAGCAGGCAACTCCTCCCTCTTGCCTTTCAACATTGACGTTGAAACTGGGCCTCCTCTCTGACTGGAGTCAGATGCCAGAACTAAATCAAAAAACATTAAAAGATTGTTTGATTTGCTACAAGCCTCTTCCGAAGTACCGAGTGAGTTTCTGCTCTCCGGAGTGTCGCTCTAAGCAGAGGACTCTCAAACGGAAAGTCAGCATTCAGTGCGCTCACTGTAAAGCAGACTTCTCATTCGTAATGACGAGCTCTCAGAACAGTCGTCGATACTGCGATGACTGTAAACGGATTAGTCGCTCCAGGTCCAGAAGTGCGATGAGGGAGATAATGAAGAGTCGTAGAAATTACGAGAGTGACGATTGTTATGCGCCTGCCTGGAACCCCGCTCGGGAGCTTCCTGATTGGATCGGGTCCGCAACGGACCCACAGCCGATCGAGGGTAGTGATTTCCTGGAGGAGATCCAAGCCTACCTGTCAAAGGGGGGATCTATTCAACGCCTACCTGTGATGCCTGCAGATGTCACAGGACACGGTGATCACCAGGTTTTTTTAATCGGAGTAAAAAATGACCAGTGAGATCAATGAAGTTCAACTCAAACAGAAAAGGTCGCTCTGCGGACAAGGCCCAAAGCGTGGGGAAGATCCTAAAGACAGTCTGGTCCCCAGAGGAAGGCTGGCTGCGTTGGTCACCCAAGCGTGGCGACTATATCGATAATGATCAGGCTCTAGTAGAGGAGGAGCGTTGGCAAAAAAACTTAGCGAGCTCATCGCAAAAGATAAACGAAATCGACCGCTCAAGGTCATCATCCAAGGAAAGCCCAAGAGCGGCAAAACCACCCTCATCTCATCGTTCACTCGAGCGCTTCTTGGAGACGTTGAGAAATCAGCGGAGAGGTACGGATTCCCAAGACTAGATTGGGCAGGCTGTGACCTATTCACAATCCTGGATCAGATCAAACTGCTCTGGAGCGAGCCTCACGAGTTCAAGTCTTTTTTTATTGATTCAGCTGACTGGCTAGAGCAGATCATCTGGCGACAGGTCCTGCTGGACACCTTCCGGGAGCAGGCCAAGGACAAGACGATTGACGATATTGGATTTGCCAAGGGGAGAGTCGCAGCTGTGCGCTATTGGCAACAGGTCCTGACGGCTCTGGATTATCTCCACGAGAAGATGGATATGCACGTTGGATTTGTTGTTCACAGTCAGAAGAAGACCGTCAAGGACCCACTGCTTCCTGAGTACGATCGCTGGGAGCCTAAGCTCGACCAGCGAGCGAGTGGGCTACTGACAGAGTGGGCAGAACTTATCGGATTTCTTACACTCGATTCTGAGGTCTCCAGGATTGCTGGCAAGGATAATGTGGAGCTTACCCAAAAGCGAGTATTACACGTCATTGAGACGGGTAAATACCTCGCTGGTAATCGCTTTGGGCTAGTCGATCCAATTGAGGATCCAAGCTTCCAGCGGATTGCAGACCTAATCAAATGATTAGCTCGTTGCTCAAGGAGCGCATCAAGCGCACCCTTGGCAACAACACAAATATCCTCCGACTTGCTGATCGTGGTGATGTCTATATCCGATCAATTGAATGCTCTGAATGCGGGAGGCTCAAACCTCTCTGGAGGATCAGTATACGGCAGGAGGATTACTGGTTTTGTAATGAGGAGTGTATCGGGAATTACTTCCCAGAAAACGATGATTCCGATGCTATGACTTTGTCAGAACTACGGACTGAGCTATTTGGTCCTACGGTTGGGTTCTCTAACCGATTCTCAGCTGAGTTGGGTTGGCTTAACAGAGACCGCTTTGGGAATAATGATTTTTGAATGATTTATTTCGCATTCAGCCCCAGTCGCAAGGAAGTAAAGATTGGGTACACCGATGGGCCGATTAAAAAGCGCTTAACAAATCTTCAGACGGCTGCGCCTGATATTTATATCATCGCAAAGGCTTTTGGAGGTCTTGATGAGGAAAAGTACCTTCACCGTAGATTTGGACATCTCAACGTCTCTCGTGAGTGGTTCCGGTACGAGAAGGAGATCGCCAAATTTATTGAAGATTTAAATAGCAATCAAAAGATCCCTCTGTGGCTTGAAGCAGAGGTGTCTTACGAGAAGACTCGGCAGTCTTTTATGCCAAAGTCTTGGGTTCTTTTGCTCCAGGAAATTTTAGCATCTCCGGACCAGTATTTTATTACTGAGAAGGAGAAAGAGTTCCTAGATGGGATGAAAGCTAAATTTTTAGATCCCTGGTTAGGTGATTCGGGGAGCCCTGGAGTTATTTACGCTCCCAGTGCAAAGCAAAAGCAATGGGTACGCGACATTTCACAGAGGAAATATGCTCAACCACGCACACCAAGAATTAAAGAATGTCCTGTTATTAAACCCAACCCAGGCTCAGAACAGAGCCAATTTAGAGGAGAGGGATCCGAAGGCTGAACCTAACCCAGACGATTGGAGGATTGAGTGGGTGAAAGATGTACATCCTCAACTGAGAGAGGAAGGGGTGGAGGTTGTTGGCCTCGATGAGCTCAGAAAGCTCTCTTATGATGAGATGTATTCAACTTATAACAAATTTAGAAGTGTTTTTAAGGCGAGACAGCAATACCTGGCATTTTTGATAAGACACAACCTTGTAGATGAATTTCGAAGAGACTTCTCTAATCCAGATTTTGATTTCTTAGATTGTATCTTTAAATACCAATATTTTTACCGAGGTTTAATAAGGATTGCCTCAATTGATCTGAGGATTGATGTCCCAAAAAGAAGTTTTAAAGATATAAAATCAATAGAATCAAAAAAGAACACAAGGTTTGATTATGAGGTCTTGGAAGCAAGAATTCAGAAGCTAGAAAATGATTTTGATGGCTTAGTCTCTATGTTGGGAGACTATTTTGGGAAACTAGAACATTTACGAGTAAAGGAAACGGATGAGTGAAACCGTCTTATTTGACCCACAAAACACAAACGTGGAGGTTCGAGATCGGATCCTCCAAGCTGGAAATTACACTGGTACGATCGAAACGTTCGAGCTCCTGGAGCCTCTGGAGAAGGGTCAGCAGTATCAGATCACCTTCCGAGGGGGTGACGGTACAAGCAGGCGAAGAGGCTGGATTGGACACGAGAATCCAGCAGCTACGCAGATTGGTCACGAGTTTCTGGCGAGAGTTTTTCAAGCGGTTGGGGTTACGGATAAGCTCACGCTAACGAATGGGAATAAGCTGCTTTCTGGTAAGCCGATCAGCTTTGCCGTAAGAGGCACTGGACAGATGAAAACTAGCGAGCGTACGAAGAAGCAGTACGAACAGACAGAAGTGAAGTACGTATCAGCTGAGAAGGCTGGGCTTCCTCCTTTCGAGGAGGAGCCTGCCTGGGAAGAGTCTTACGGGTCTGGACGAGGCCCTTGGTAAAAACCTGGGAGGGTAAATTCTGGGGCAGCTTTGCGCCACCGAGGGGGTGGACACCAGTCACTGCCACGATACCACCAGATCAAGCGATAGAGTTAGCATCACTCAAGCTCCCTCCCAAAATTCGAAGGTCTAATGGATAGACGTGTACAAGTGCTCTTCACTCTCTCTCAGGAGACGGTGGCAGAGCTAGAATCAATTCCAAAAGGTGAGCGCTCACGATTCGCAGAGCGAGCGCTTAGGAGGGAACTTGGAAGCAAAGAATCTACTGGAAAAAGCAGTTCGAGATCTGCAGGAAAGTCGATCGGCAAGACAGAGAGCTCAGGTGGCCTGGGCGAGTCCGACCGACGAGCCAAGGGAAGAGGTTGAGCAATTGTCTCTTAATGATCAGGACACGAGCTCTGAGGAGCCTGTTGGAGAGCCAGTAAAGTCGAAGAGACGCAAGGACAAGATCTTTGAGGATGTGGCCTCCTTCTGTGCAGATATGACGGTCCCTCCACAGCTGATTGACGGTGTGCTACCAGAGGACTCGGTAGTAGCTCTGTTTGGTCAAGCCAACTGTGGAAAGTCTTTTTTGGCAATCGATCTGGCCTGTTCTGTGGCTACTGGGTTGTCCTGGCAAGGGAGAGCAGTGTCTGAAGGTCCGGTGATCTATCTGGCTGGTGAAGGCAGATCTGGACTACAGAAGAGAATCAACGCCTGGCAGGAACAGTTTGGAGTGATACAGCCTCATCGAATGCAGGTTTCGACGAGAGGAGCTGATCTGACAAATGAGGGAGATGTCAGTGCAGTCAGTGATGCCTTAAAGAGTATCACCAAGCGTACTGGTGAGGATCCTAAGCTAATCGTGATCGATACCTTGGCACGACACTTTGGAGAGTCTGATGAGAGCTCTACGAAGGATATGAATAAGTTTGTAGGGCTATTGGATCATCTGAGACGCAGCTGGGACTGTACTATCCTGATCATTCACCACTCTGGAAAGGATGAGTCCAAGGGGATGAGAGGGGCAGGTTCCTTGAGGGCTGCAGTAGACGTAGAATATTCCCTGACAAATCAGGACGGTATCCTGACCTTGGCTTGTACGAAGATGAAAGATAGCTCGATCCCAGAGGCAATTGTGCTCCAGTTGGGAGAAGTACAACTGGAGAGTGTAGTGAAGCCAACAGGAGAGCCTGTGACTACGTGTATCGTACGAGGTCAGGGAGAGGAGAAGAAGGTCAAGGGATCATTGCAGGGAAGCGCTCTGACGTTCTGGGAGAGCTTTCTGGAAGTGGAGAGAGCAGCCAGACTGCTCAGTGAGAGTGAGGATAAGGTTCCGCTTTGGTACTTGATCAAGAACGTCAATCAAATCTGTGGGAAGAAGGGGATCAGTCGCTCGATGCTTTCTCATCTGAGAAGCAACTACCGAGATCTCTACAGTGAGCTTCACTCTCTCCTTTCCTTTGAGGGAGAGTACGTTGCCAGACGCTCTGCAATTGATGTTTCACTGAATGTTTAACTAGAGCTTAAACATTGTTTAACTGTTTAACCAAGTCCCTATACGCAGTGTGTTTACGAGTTTGTTTAACTGGGGGTATATATCTCTCCCCCTTAAGGGGGGAGATATACCAGTAAACAGTAACACCCGTAGGACTCCAAACGGATTGTTTCAACAAATGGCAGGCAACAAATGGCAGGCAACCCACTCAAGAAGAAAGATACCAAGATTCGTAATTTTCTGGCGAAGGCAAGATCTCCTGAGTTCTGGGAGAAGTTCTGGGAAGAGGTCGCTGCCAGTGAATCCAGAGGGAAGTACCGGGATGTTCTGGATAAGCACAAGATCCCCTACAGCTACTTTGACGAGTACGTGGCGAAGTTCCCTGCTGTGAAGGAAGCCGAAACCAAGGCTCTCCACAAGAGAGATGCTCGCAGAAGTGCTCACACTCTCTCGAGGATTACCGAGAAGCAGTCCCAGAGCGTGGAGGAAAGGCTAGATCGCGGAGAGATCGTAGACTTTCGGGAGGTTAAGGTCACGGCTGATATCAACCGGGATACTGCCAGGATGCTGGATCCTCAGCGATATGGGGAGAAGCAACAGGTGAATGTGACGAATCTCAGCTTTGAGTTTCTCAAGGCTCTCAAGGAGGCGAACGCAGAGCAGTCGCCTAAAATTGTCAATCCAGGGAAGGAGCTAACCAGTGGAAACGATCACGATGATTCATCAGGACGGAGACGAGATCACGACTTTCTCGATGACTTTCGAATCGATCAACAGTGATGAGTTGGAAGATTATTTTTCCAGAGCTTGTCAGGCACTGGGTCACTGCTGGGTCAAGGCGGTGGAGGTCCACGGAGAGACGCTCGCTCAACGAGCGGAGCTCCTCGCAGAGATCGCCAACAGGACTCTCCCGAGCTACGAATAGTGTTGGGTGGAGACCAACAAGTGAATCGTGGGTTGTGGATAGATGTCAATCGAGAGCCTCTCAGCAGGCGTGTAGAGAGGCGTTTTCGTAAAATGAGGGATAACCCACTGATGGTTTGTCACAGCCCTGTGGTGAGCGTTCTGAAGCCTTGTAGGAGGTGTCAGACGTATAAGCCAGATAAGATGCCGTATTATCGGGAAGGTCAGGCTCTCTGTCGAGCCTGCCAGCGATCGCTGAAGAGATAGGGTTGCCAGTGGTCCCTTAAAACACTGGGCGAGTCTAGGCAACTCGCTGGAAAGGACACTTGCTCGGTGTCCAGAGCTCCGGACTGGGAAATGGGATTCCACGGTCCGGATGCTCGCTCTCAGTCAACGAATGGAAAGGCGAAAATGAAAGATGACCAGACTTGCTTGGGGTGTAGGTTCTTTGTGGAATCAAGGGATGCTGTACACGCTGGGTTGGGATACTGCAAGAGATACGCACCAAGACCTAGGATGTACAAAGTTGTCTTTATTACCAATGACATAGATCGAATGGCTATTTGGCCTTTGGTACAGCGGGATGATTCCTGTGGAGAGTGGGAGGAAAAGGAAGGGGTAGGATATAAGGCGTTGGTTGGTGCTGGTGAGGGAGCTAGTGAGGGAGAAGTGTTGGGGGAGTAAGGGAGTAGTGAGGGAGTAAGGTGTAGGGGGAGGTAAAGGGTGAGGTAAAAGGTGAGGGAAAGGGTGAGGTGTAGGCCGCTGTGCTGTTACCGACTGATAATATTTCAGCGCTTATCCGCGCTCGTTCATCTTATCTGAATTCCTCGCTAGCCCAGTAAATATCAGGGGTAAAGCAGTAGAATCTATATGTTCGATAATATATCTTAACGAACTTATAGGCTGGTTCGGTGGCTATATAAGGAACCGACATCCTAGGTTTTATGCGGAATTTTTTTGATCAGTGGGGTACTAGCCAACAAACTAGCCAACAAACCAGGGTTGCTGCAGCGACAAGCTCCGAGAGCCCCCCAGGGGGCCTCGGATTAGGGTACGGGGTGGAGATCTACAACCCCACACCTCCCAAATTTTCCTACACCCAGAACATATGAAGCCGACCTACGGATCCCATCACAGACGTTTTTTCGAGTGGCTCAGTCAACAGCAGGACCGGAAGGATCCGATTGGCAACCTAGCCAGGACGGTCCTAGAAGCATCCAACGAGGACAGTCTGAAGAACGGAGAAGAGTATTGGGACCGAGCCTGGTCGGAGTATTACCATCACCAACCCCCCCCCTACCCGTAACCTGGGAAACGATGCCTCCCTCTGAAAATTTTTGGAAAATTGAGACCGTACCGAGACAGAACAGGCGAGAGACACGGCAAGTTGAGGATCTTACGCAAGATCAACGAAGGACCGGAGTTTGAGCGGATCCGCAGATACTCGTCAGGAGCGGTTTGGCTTTGTAGGTGTGACTGTGGGGTGATCAAGGGAATCAGTGCAGAGAACATCAAGCGGGGGATTGGCAGTTGTGGCTGTTCAACGGACGCAATCAACGAGACTGGGAACCGATACGGCAGGTTGGTGGTCCAGGAGCAGGCGATCTCAGGAGAGTCGTTTGAGCGTTTCCGCAAGCGTGGAGGAGAGGGAGCTCTCTGGAGGTGTCTTTGTGACTGTGGAGAGGAGAGTTTTGTCAGGGGAGCCGCCTTGCGATACGGGAGCTCGAAGAGTTGTGGATGTTGGCAGGAGGATTCGACCTCAATCGCTTGTTCTCTCCACGGTCCTCCGATCCTGGTGATCGAGGACCGGATGAGTGCAGAACGAATAGAGAAAACGTGGCTTTCCAGGCAACAGGGGTAGAGCTCTACCGAGTTCGTTAGCTCTCGGTGTCCTCCCTTAGCAAGTGAGCTCTGAATTCATTGCCTCTGCAAGCAATTTCTGTCTTGGCAGTACGCTCCTGGGAAGCCCTTCAACTGGAGAATCTTTGGAAAAGGTTTTGTTTGATCCGGAGAGGATCGAGATCAGCCCTCAGAGCGAGGAGGCTCAATTGGCGGAGTTGATCAACAGGCACACGGTTTTCCACTGTGAGCGCAGTGGTGGAAGGTTTGATGTCTTTGACGGAGCAATCTACGACCAGTCGGGATACCTGGTGAGCTTGTACGAGTTGAAGCAGCGGGGAAGTCGCCAGCAGAGGATCCCGGAGCCTTTTGACTCCGAGCTCCTGAGTTTTGACAAGTGGCAGGCGGGGCTTTCGGTGTTGTCCTTGACGAGGACCCAGGTGTTGCTGTTTTTCCGGAGGATTACGGATCCGCTTGGGCTCTACCTGGTTTTTCCGATGACGAGAGCGGTCTTTTCTCCGGAGCGTTATCGGATCGTTCACAGGGCTCCGTACAACGGCAGGAATGCAGGCCCGAAGGTCCTGATTCCGTTGGAGGAGTTGATTCGGCTGGAGTTACCACGGGAGTCATCCCGCTTGAAAACAATCCTAGACAAGAGCAGAGTGCGCTGATATGACTAACTCAAATAATCAAGATTTGTTCACACCGGAGGAACGCAGGCATTTTCTGGGTGGCAGTGATGCAGGAGCAATCCTCGGGTTCAATCCGTACCAGAGTCCTTACGAGCTCTGGAGGGTCAAAATTGGGATTGACCAGCCCTTTGAGGGAAACACGGCAACCCAGTGGGGTCATTACTTTGAGGACCTGGTCGCCAGAGCCGCCTCGGAGCGTCTCAGCGTCCAGTTTAGAAGAGCGAACAAGCGCTTTGTGCATCCGGAGTACGAGTACCTGGTAGCCCACATTGACCGGATGAGTCGCCAGGATGATCTGTTGCTCGAGTGCAAGACCACGACGAGTCGATCAGCGAGACAGTGGGGTCCAGACGGGTTGGTTGTCACCAACGGAGACGATGCCAAGGGGAGGATCCCTTTGCAGCACTACTGGCAGATTCAGCAGTATTTGCTGCTCACCGGGCTTTCTTCAGCATATTTGGCTGTAGCAATCCTTGATGATCGGGATATCCGGATGTATCGGGTCTGGAGCAACCAGGACGATCAGCAGAGGCTGATCCGGGAGGCTGCTAGGTTCTGGAAGTGTGTTACAGAGAACAGACCCCCGGATTCGATGAGTTCGGCAGACTACGACTTGATGTATCCGGACAGTGAATCGGAATCAGCAGCCCTTTGTGGAGAGAGTGATCTGATCCTGATCAGTGAGTACCAGAAGATCAAGGAACAGGAAGCAGAGTTAGCAGATCAGCGCAAGGTGTTGGAGGGGGAGATCAAGCGGTTGATTGGCGAGTGTGAGGAGCTCCGATGTGGAGACAACCGGATTGCCACCTGGAGGACTCAGACCCGCGAGAGTCTGGACACAAAGGCTCTCAAGCAGGAGAAACCGGAGTTGTTTGAGCAATACAGCAAGATTTCGAGTTACCGGGTTTTGAGGATCAGCTGATGTTTGCAGTCGGAGATGAAGAGTACATTGCAGAGGTCGATCTAACCCTTGCAGACTTGCAGAACCTGCTCGATCTGCTGGATGCAGCCGAGCGGATGTCCCTGGTGGTCTCAGGCATTCACAACGATGGCAAACTGGGAGATCTCCGGGAGATGTTGAGGAAGACGTACCACACTTTGCTCGAGAAGAACTTTGGAGACGTGTTGATCAGGGAAAGGAGCGGGAAGACCAGGAGGTCCTCTCGACGTGATGCAGATTGAGCTCGAGATTCCGTATCCTGTCTCGGTCAACAGCTACTATCGTTCCGTCAAGGGCCGATCGATTCTCAGCAAGCAGGGCCGGGACTACAAGAAACACGCAGCCCAGTTGGAGCACTTGCGAGGAACCTTTCCGGAAACACAGCGTCTCAAGGTAGTGATTCAGTTGTTTCCGCCAAGCAAGCATCGCTCAGACCTGGACAACTACGCCAAGAGTGCGTTGGACCTGATGCAGGATGCAGGAGTTTTTGTGAATGACAACCAGATTGATCACCTCGTGATCAGACGCAGATCGGTCCTCAAGGGGGGCAAGGCGATCGTCACGATCAAGGTGATTGCAGAATTGGAGCGTCACGAGTAGCCCGGTTGTCTCTGAGACACCTCGAAGTGAGGCCACTAAGGACGCTGGACCGGGTCAATCAAAGCTATGCGGAGTGAGGAGCAATATTCAGACGCTATCGGCCTCCTCGAATGAGACTCCAACGCTGCGCTCCAATCACACAAATGAGGGAAAGACTGTTTTCTCGGATTTCCGAGAGGTAGAGGGGTCTACCTGTAGCTTGAGCAGTCTTGCCCTCACCAGACAAAAAGGCGAATGAGCGAACTAGCAGCCAATATTCTTGATTTCCAGAGACGCTACCGCACCGATCCGGTTGGCTTTGTTGAGGAGGTTCTTGGGGTCACCCCACAGCCTTGGCAAGCCTCTCTGCTGAGAGACGTTGCCAATCCCGAGATCAAGGCAATCTCAGCAGTCAGCGGTCACGGAACTGGGAAGAGTTCTGCAGCCTCCTGGGCGATGATCTGGCATATTTTGACGAGGTTCCCCCAGAAGACCTTGGTCACAGCCCCAACGAGTGGACAGTTGTACGATGCCTTGTTTGCCGAATTCAAATCCTGGATCAAGCAACTTCCGGAGGTGTTACGGGAGCAGCTGAGTGTCAAGAGTGATCGAGTCGAACTGGTCGCCTCTCCGAGTGAGAGCTTCTGTGCAGCCAAACTAAGCCGTCCAGAGCAGCCAGAGGCGCTGGCAGGAGCTCACAGCACGAACATCCTGTTGATTGCCGATGAGGCTTCCGGAGTCCCGGAACAGGTCTTTGAGAGCGCACTGGGTTCAACCTCCGGGGAGCATTCGACGTTCCTGCTTCTTGGAAACGGGGTCCGTAGTGCTGGATTCTTCTACGACACGCACCACAGCCTCAAGAAGCACTGGAAGACCTATCGGATCAGCTGTCTGGACTCGCCTCTGGTGAGCGAGTCCTACGTCGAATCGATGAGGATCAAGTACGGCTCAGAGGACAGCAACCAATTTCGTGTCAGGGTTCTGGGTCTCTTCCCGAAGAGTGATGACGATACAGTGATTGGGATGCACGAAGTGGAGCTTGCCAGGCAGCGGACGGTGTACCAGCCGAGAGAGACACCAATTGTGATTGGGGCCGATATCGCCAGGTTCGGAGATGATTCCACAGTGGCAATCGTCAGACAGGGCCGCAAGGTTTTGGAGGTCCACAGCTGGAAGAAGCTGGATCTGATGCAGACAGCAGGACGGTTGGTGGATCTGTACCAGCGAGACTGGTATCTGCCGATCGAGGAGATTCTGATCGACTCAGTAGGTCTTGGATCAGGGGTACTGGACAGATGTCGTGAGCTCGGGCTCCCGGCTCGTGGAGTCAATGTTTCCGAGAGTGCCTCAATGAGTGAAAAATACTCAAATTTACGGGCAGAGCTTTGGTTTCAGCTGGCGGACTGGTTCAAGGGAGAGGTCAGCATTCCTGATAATGAGGATCTTGTCCGGGACCTGGTAGCAACCCGCTACAACTATCGCAGCAACGGAACCCTGGCAATTGAGTCGAAGGCAGAGACCAAGAAGAGGTTAGGCCACAGCCCGGACCTGGCAGATGCTCTGATGATCTCAATGAGCTCACGGGCAATTGATGCCAGAGGACAGTATCGGAGACATCGAATCAAACGCAACCGAGCAGCCGTAAATGTGGTCTGAATGAGCTACAGCACTTACTTCCTGGTGACCTGGACCTGGACGTGTATCCAGGCAGTCATTCCTTCAATGTTGCAGCACTCTCCGGAGCCGATCGCCAGCCAGTACGCACTGCAGCAGTGCAGCTGTGTGATTGACAAGTTTCGCGAAGCAGTCACCGAGGAGGAGCTCAAGATGCTGACAGTGGAGCAACGTGGAGAAATGGGAGAGTTTTACGCCAGAGTCTGCACTGGTATTTCAAAGGAGAGCTAGATGAGCATTACCTATCGTGGAGAGACGTTTAGTGGAGTAAACAAACCGAAACGCACACCGAATCACCCGAAGAAAAGCCACGCTGTGCTAGCCAAGGAAGGCAACCAGGTGAAGCTAGTCCGATTCGGGGAACAGGGGGTAAGTGGCTCCCCAAAGAAGGAGGGGGAGAGTGAGAGCTACCGCAAGCGTCGAGAATCATTCCAGGCAAGACACGCCAAGAATATTTCCCGTGGGAAGATGAGCGCAGCCTACTGGGCCAACAAGGTAAAGTGGTGAACAATGGCAAAACCAAATCTTTTTGACAACATCCGAAAAAAACGAGCTCGTATTGCTGCAGGCAGTGGGGAGCGGATGAAGAAACCAGGCGAGAAGGGCAGACCTTCCAACAGGACCTTCAAGATTGCAGCTGCTGGAGCAAAGAAAAAGAAGTGACGGAATTACCAGCCCGAGCTCCAAGCTCGGTCTATTTTGCTAATCTCCAACGAGAGAGACTGATGTACGGAAAGAAGCACAGTGGAGCAATGGGATCCTATAAGAAACAAATGGGCGCATACGGCAAGAAGAAGAAAAAATGAAGAACCAGGTCCACTATTTTAAGGACGGGACCAAGTTTAGTGGAGCAACTCACAAGATGCCAAACGGAGAGCTCCACTCCGGAGCTCGTCACGGTCGCAACTCGGAGAGAGTCTTCCACTACAAGGATCTGTCAGCATCCGCCAAACTGAGAGCCGGGAAAAGCAAATGAGCAGTGCAAACGAACTGAAGCCGATGAGCATCGAGGAGCTCGAGAGTTGGGTCCAGGCTGCTCTGACAGATGCAGCCGACTACACCGATCACACTCGATCGCCTCATTCAGCCGAAGCGATGAGGTACTGGCTGGGACATCCGTTTTCAGAGTCAGGGCATTCTCCGAAGGAGGAGGAGAACAGATCCCAGATTGTGGATCGATCGCTTCACGATGCAGTCAACCAGGTCCTCCCGGCCTTGATGAGAATCTTCTTTGGGTCAGAGAAGGCGATTGCCTTTACACCCCGCAAGCTCCAGGACGTTGAGGTCGCAGAGCAGGCCACAGACTTTGTCAACTACCTGTTCCGGGACAAGAATCAGGGCTATCGGGTGTTGCTGGATGTTTTGCAGGATACGTTGATCAAGGGAACCGGAGTCGCCCAGGTCTTCTTTGATGAGCGGACCGAGTCCCAGACGAGGGAGCTTTCCAACGTATCAGCTGAGGCGTATCAGTACATCGCCCAGCAGGGGATCTGGCAGATCATCAACGCAGAGCAGAATGAAGACGGGACCTTTGAGTTGGATCTCTCAAAGGAGGAAAACACAGGCGAGATTGTGATTGAATCCGTCCCTCCCGAGGAGCTCCTGATTGACCGCTACAGTGTCAGTGAGGATGAGACCAAGCTGATTGCCAGACGCCAACATCTACGGGTATCAGACCTGATCGAGATGGGATATCCCCTGGAGAGCTTCCAGGACTATATTGGCCCAGATCAGGAGTACAAATCGAATGAGGAGTGGCTGCTCAGACACCCAACGCATCAGTTTCACACCGAGGAAGATTCGGATCTGGCAAATCGTGAAGTGATCTACGTGGAGGCCTATTGCCGGGTAGATGTCCTGGGAACAGGACGCAGACAACTCCGCAAGATCTGCACAGCTGGAAACGCCTACAACATCATCAACAACGAGCCTGTCGATGAGCATCCGTTTGTCCTATTCCGGATGCAGCCCTTGCCTCATTCAGTCGAGGGGATGAGCCTATACGATGAGGTTGGAGATCTGCAACGGATCCGGTCAGCACTCCTGAGAAACCAACTGGATTCTTTGTCGCTTTCAGTCAACCCCAGATTTGCGTATCTGGAGCAGGCTGTAGATATTGACGCTCTGGAAAATACGTCTCTGAATGCGATGATCCCAATGCGCCAGTTGGGCGCAATTCAGCCGATTGATATTCCCAACACAGCCTCCCAGGTCTTTCCGATGTTGGAGTACCTGGACAAGATTGCCGAAGCGAGAACAGGGATCAGTCGCGCCTCACAAGGTTTGGAAGCAGAGCATCTCCAAAGTACGACCCGAGCAGCTGTAGAAATGCAGCGGGGGGCTGCAGAAGCGAGGTTGGAGCTCATTGCCAGAAACATTGCCGAAACCGGAATGAGGCCTCTGTATGAGAAGATTCTCAGGCTGGCAACCTTCCACGGCTCTCCCGAGGAGATCTATCAGATTCGGGGTCAGTACGTCCCAGTTGATCCAACCAGCTGGCCCAAGATGAGTGCTCGGGTGTCCCTTCCCCTGGGAGGCTTGGACACTCAGAGCAAGATTGCCACGTACCAGCTGATCCTGGCAGAGCAGGAAAAGGTCATTCAGTTACTGGGAGTAGACAATCCGCTGACGAGTCTCCAGCAGTGGAGGGAGACGATGCTCAGGATGTTGGAGCTCCAGGGAATCCACGATGGGGCCAGACTCTGGAATGATCCAACCGAAGCGATGCAGGCGATGGCACAGCAACCTCCGGAGGAGCCTGAGAAGACACCGGAGCAGATGTTGGCAGAGGCGGAGGTGGAGAAGAAGCGAATGGACGTGATTCAGCGTCAGGTAGAGATGAAGCGCAAGGATGACCGGGATCGGGATCAGCAGGAAATTGATCTGTTCCTAAAAATCCGAGAGCTCGAGCTCAAGCACGGGATCCCAATTGATCCAACTCCAATTTACCAGATGATTAGCCGCAACCGGGAGCTCTCCAAGATCTCAGAAGCAGCGGAAGCCCAGCAGTTTGAACAGCAACTGCAGCCTCCGCAACCTCCACCAGCACCACCTCCACCTGGAGTAAACTGATGGCAAGAACACTTGATCGACTTGGGATGTACGAGGACCAGGTACTAGGTTCTCCGGAAGACGCATCAATTTTAGATATGACGGGGTTGTTGGAGCTCACGCCTGCAAAAATCAAAAAGCTAGGTAGACGAGTATCTCCGTTACTCTCAGAGGTTCTGGACCCTCCAGTGCTCAACCCAGTTCGCAGCCGATCGGTCTCAGAGGAGCGCAATCGGCTGGTCCCTACGTATGACGGGAGGGCATCACTTCCGAGCAGTATTGCCAGTGAAATTTTAGGGGATGCTGGGCGTAGAAGATTGGCAAGTAATCTGACTGCAGCGGAAGTATACGGGTTGAGTGCGAACCCAAGACCAATCCAGGCAATGGACGCAGTCAAAGACTACCCAAAAGCAACGCTTGGTTTTGTCTCACCTCGGCACGATGTGATGATTGATCCAAAAAACCTAGCAGCAATGGCAAGCGCAGGCGCAGCCAAGAAGGGTTGGTACGAAGCATCCTACAAAGCGATCACCGATGTTTTTGGTCCAGAGGACGGGGCAAGGTTTACAGCGCTCCTAGCAGCAACATCTCCGCAAACCAGTGTGGAAAGCAACCTCTACAACACCTTGAATATTTGGAAAAACTGGACAAACGCAGGCAGGCCAAAGGGTAGAAAGGAAATTCTGCAAATAATGGGAGCCTCTGTCCAGGGGAACAAGGGGGAGGATTCGGTCCTGGAAGCTTGGCGAAACAACTCAATTAGAGCATTGACTCAGAAAGACACAAAGAACATCAAGATCTCAGGCCCCAAGGTCCAAAGTTTCTACGAAAACCTGATCGGCAAATATGATGAGGTAACGAATGACACTTGGATGGGTCGCGCAATGAACTTGCTGCAGAGTGAGTTCGGAGGGGCAAAAAAGGAAGTCGAAGTAGGCCGAGATAATTTCTTTTTTGGTGAAATGCGTTACACCGAGGATCTTGGAGTCAAGGACAAGGCGTACAATTCGCTGAATGCAGCAACCCGAGAAGCGGCAAAGCTTTTGTCTCAACAGACTGGGGTGGAGTGGTCTCCTGCAAACGTGCAGGAAGCCGTCTGGTCCTACGTGAAAACAGCAGTTGATTTTGCCAACAGTAAGGAATCAGGCGGGATGAACGTCAAGGACGTCATCGATGCAGGCGTAATTTCGCCTGAGATGATTTCACAGACTCCTGACTTTGCTACGTTGTTACTTGATCCCGCCTACGGGGGGATCCTCGCAGGAGCAGATGATCCAGTACTGCAAAGGAACCTGGCAAATCTACAGCCTGGCACGTTTGGGGCCAGTGTCCCGTTGATCTACCAGGAGCGAATGCCACAGGTGGCTCAGATGCTGTTTGACGTCAACCGAGCAAAGGCAGACACCGGGAGCATCTATCTGCCGTATGAGACAATCCCAGGGAAGGCATCTGGGATGTTCTCACAGATGTTGGAGAAAACCAGAAAAGCAAAGAAACTCCGTGAGGAGTACAGCGCAGACCCAAGAAGTGACTATACCACAGAAAGTGGGGTTGATCGTTTGGCAGAGCTTGCAGCTGGGAAAGCAGCAAGCCCTGTGCGTGATGCCTACGGTGCTTACGTAAACTCGGAAGGGGTGCTGGAAGAAAACCCGTTGAGAGTGCCAGGGGTTGTCTTTGGTGAGGACAACAAGAAAGCAGAAGAGCAGGATATGCTTAACAAGATGACAGCAATCCAGGCGTTTCGGGGAGCGATGGATATCCAGGAGGGTTCCCCGGTCAGCTTCCCCAAGCCGATGAGAACAGAAGGCAGTTCAACAGCAGGCCGAATTTACCTCGATGGGCCAATTACTCCCAATCAGTTTGCATCTTTGCGTCAAGCCTATCCTGGGCTGCAGTTTAGTGATACGGGAACTGGAGTGACGGCTACCAATTTCGATATAAATTGGGGGGATCCTGCAGAGGTTCAAAAGCTAGAATCTCATATTGAATCTCTTGTGAGCAATCAAAAATTTCTAAACAGGACCTTTGGCAAAGGGACACGAGCTCGGAAATCAAATCTGGACGGAGCCTATATTGACTACAGCAGGGAGCTTGCTACTCCAAACGAGGGCAGGCTTTCACGGGCAATGCTGAAGAGATTTGCAGATCCAGCGCTGAAAAGATTTCGCTCTCAGGTTGGGGCAGATCCACAGTTGCGGAGAATGGTGCAGGAGAAGGTAGAGAGAGATATTGATTTCTCAAAGCGCAAAGGAATCGGACCTTTGCGCCAGGATGTTCAGAATATGCGAAGAGCATTCTCTGGAGATCTGGTGGAAGACTACCCAGAGATGGAAGGGTACGGAGGTTTTGAAGGGATCCAGAGGGCATTAGACCTGGGGATCCCAATGGCAGATACTGCGTTAGGACGCTTCCGAAGTGCTGTGTAGTTTATCGTGATAGACGATACACGCTTCCAGAAACTCGATCTCGTCCTGGAGTCTTTCTTTGTACTCAGGGCCTTGAGATCGGGAGTATCCGTAGCGGCACGTCAGTTCTCTGTGGATGCTGCAGGTATCGTAGTAATCGAACCACGGGCTCTCGACAAACTCTTTGACTTTGTCTTCAGACCAATCGGTCAACTCGACTTGGAAATGCATAGATCCTCCTTAATTAGTAAACACACTCTATATATATAAATGAGTACACACCAAAAAACAATCGATTTAGGCGTACAAGCTCGCGAGCTTTTAGCGAGTGAAGCGGTCAAGGAAGCATTTGTCAGAATGGAAGAGGAACAGATGAGAATCATCCGGGATTCCTCACCAGAGAGCACTCAGGAGCGAGAGGCTGCTTATCTACTGTTGAGGTCCCACAGGCATCTCAGAGATGAACTGGAGATTATGATCAACCGAGGCAAACGAGCTCAGTCGAATCTACCGTCTGAGCCTGCCCCAACCACCACTCGAAAGAAGCGCTAATATGTCAGAACTAGGACCAGGAGCAACCGAACAGGAATCAGCAGCGGAAGCCTTCTCTGCCTTAATTGGAGATACCCCAGAGGAAGTAGAAGGAGAAGATACGGAATCACCTGTTGACGAGACCACGGTTGACGATGTAGAAGAAGAAGAAACAGAAGAAGAAATCGAGGCCGAGAGCTCAGAGGACGAGGAGTCCGAAGAGGAACTCTTTACGGTCCGAGTTGGAGATGAAGAAGTCAACGTTACGCTCGATGAGCTCATCAACGGGTATTCGAGACAGAGTGACTACACCAGAAAAACACAAGCGATCGCAGAGCAACGTAGAGCAGTCCAGGAGCTTGAGCAGCAATACGCTCAACAACTCCAGGCTGTGCAGCAGATTGCTCAGAGGCTGCAGGAGCAGCCAGATATTCCAGAGCCCAATATCGATTGGCAGCGTCTGTACGACGAGGATCCAATCGCCTGGGTGAGGGAGAGAGAGTTAGCAAGAGACCGTCAAAGCCAGCGAGATCAACGAGCTCGAGAACTGGAAGCGGTCAAGCAGGAACAGGAAAGGATTGGTCAGTATCAGTTCGCCCAGGCCCTGGAAGGCCAACGGCAGCTGTTGACTGAGTTGATCCCTGAGTGGAAGGATCCAGACACTGCAAAGGCCGAAAAGGCCGCAATTCGCAAATTTGCAGTTGAGGAGCTCGGCTTCAGCGAAACCGATATCCAGCAAGCCTATGACGCCAGGATCGTCTCGGCACTCAGAAAAAGCTGGCAGTTCGCGAACGGATCCAAACAGGCACAAGAAGCAACCAAATCACCGAGAAACAAGCCCTCGTCGAAGAGAGGTCGATCCTATAAGCCCGAAGGCAGAGGACCCAGCAGCGCCAGTAAGCGCTTCGCACGGTCAGGGTCGATGAATGACGCAGCGGACGTATTCTCCGAGATGTTTGGTTAAACCAAAAAATTTTATCCAGTTCGGATAATTGAAATAATCGGAGTAATTCAATGGCACTGATTTCCAATTCAGTCACCACCTACGCCACAAAGGCCGCAACAGGTGGATCAGAGCATCCCGAAGACGTTTCGACGATCCTCATAAATTTAGACCCTGCAGATGTGCCGATCGTGTCAGCTGCCGGGAAACCAAGAAACTGTACGAACACTCTGTTCGAGTGGGTAAACGAGACTCTAAGTGATCGTGATGACACTGCCGTCCTCGAAGGGGATGAGACAACACGGGCTGCTTCCTCGCTGACTACGAGAAGCAACAACGTCTGTATGATCCTTAGCAGAAACGCTACGACCACCGGGACCCAGGAAGCCCTCAAGAATTTTACGAAGGCCTCACAAATGGGTCATCAGATGGCCCGGAAGAGCAAGGAGCTCAAGCGGGATGTCGAATTTGCGATCACCAGAAACAAAGCCAAAAACGTTGGAGCAGCGGGTACGGCTCGTCAGACCGCTACCCTGATTACCTGGTTCAACGATGGGGCTAAGTACAACGTGTCTGCAGACGCAGGCTCCACAGCTGCGACTGGTGACGGTAGTGACACCTGGACTCGTTCTGGGACCACCAGAGCGGTTAGTGAGGCTCAGATCAACACGGTGATGGAATCCGTTTATGACAACGGTGGAGATCCAACGATGATGTTTGTCTCTCCAGGCCACAAGACGGATATCAGCGCCTTCACAGGTCGCAGTAACACCCGAGAAATGGTGTCTTCCGGGACTGTGGGGAGCCCGATCTCGGTCTACGCTTCTGACTTTGGAGACGTAAAAGTAGTGCCTTGTCGGACGTTGGGCAAGGGTGCGGCTGCGGATGCAAACAAAGATATTTTCATCCTGGATCCGGATCACTATCGCCTGGCGATGCTTAGAAGCTATACCACATTCCCGCTCGCAAAAATTGGCGACTCCGAGACTCGTCAAATTCTCGTTGAGTTTGGATTACAGGTAGATTCTGGGCAAGCGCACGGTCTGATCACAGATCTGACCACCTGATAACCCTCAGTGAGCTCGGGGTGTAAGCCCTGAGCTCTACCTAAATGAAACACAGCACAATTTTGGATCATCGTGGAAATGTAGTCAGTCAGCTGGTCAGTGAGACTGCTGATGAGTCTGTCATTCACCACGTGATCACAGAGGACCTCGAGCCCTTGGTCAAACAGGCCAAGTTGGATCGGGAGAATCTCAACACAAAATCTTCTATGAGATTAGTGGCTCATCTTCCTGCCGCTGTAGCGAACCAGATGTTTCGGGACGGGAGCTTCAAGGACAGGAAGGCTCTCAAGCGCTGGCTGAATGACTCAGCCAACAAGTGCTTCCGAGTGTGGGAAGGTCGCGTATGAACACCTACAGCGAGCTCCTGACCAATATCGGGACCTGGCTCAATCGTAGTGACTTGGCAACCTACGCTCCGAGCTTTATTCAGCTGGCAGAGGCCAAGATGAACCGGGTACTCCGAACAAGCGATCAGTACACGAGATCTCAGCTGGTGAGCTCAGACAATTATCTGACGATGCCGAGTGACTTTCTGGAGTTCAAGGTGCTCCGAGTGATCAGTCCCGTAGAGCGGGACCTGATTGAGATCCCAGCACACCAGATCGATGAGGCCAACGAGACCAACTACATTGCCTCGCTGTCAGATAAACACGCTCGCTACTACGTCTACAAGGGAACCAACGTCCGGATCCTGCCAGCGCCTGCAGAGAGCCAGACGTACGAGATGAACTACTACGCTAAGATCCCGGCTCTTTCTGCTACCAACACGACCAACTGGCTTCTCAGCGCTCACCCAGATGCCTATCTCTACAATGCGATGGTCGCAGCAACTCCCTTCTTAGGGGAGGACGAGAGGCTCCCAGTCTGGGGTCAGTTGGCAAATGAGGCAATTGGACAGATCCAGGCTGCAGATGATCGCAGACGTGCCAAAGGAAGCAGGCACAGCCTGAGCTTCCGCCCAGTGGGGAATACGCTTACGAATCGGTTAAGGGTCTGACGTGAGTACCAAAAAAACAACGTACGGGCTGAAAGCCTACGGGATCGGCCCGTTTGTCAAAGAGATCATTTTCAAACAGGTAGCCCCAAGCGCAGGCGTTTGGTCAGCACAATCAGATCAGTTGACAGATTTGTGGGCAAAACAGAACACAACCGAAAAGGTCTGGACAAATGGCACTAACTGATAGTCCTCCAACGACAAGCAACTACAGCATCACCTTGCCAGAAGTCGGCAAAGACAGAAATTCCTGGGGTTCGATTTTGAACTCTGCTCTGCAGGATCTGGAAGATGAGGTCTATGCAGTGGATACGGTGTTCGGAGAGGTTTCTGATTCAGTGACCCCGTCGCTTGCCTACAAACTCGACCAGGCAGACAGCAACGCATCAACGGCACTGACCAACAGCAACACGGCAGTCTCGGTGGCAACCAAGATGGTCAACGCTTCCCTGGTGACTCTACTGTCTGATCTGGACACGTTGGAAACAGATCTCGCCAGTGCCGAAGCACAACTTGCGGCCTCTGCGGCAGAACTGCAGACCCTGCAAGAGACAGCAGATGAAGCCTTGAGTGATGCCCAAGCTGCAAGAACTGCAGCCGAAGCGGCACTTGCGGCTTGGAGTGGATCGTAATGCCAAGCAGTTCAACCAACTACAGTTATGACATTCCCACGGTTGGGAGCGACTCGACCACTTACGGGACGATCATCAATCAGTTTATCGAATCGTTATCTACAAAACTCAAAACAGTTTCAGACAAGATCAACGCTGCAGGCGTTGGGGCAAGTTCCACACTGGCCCAGGTGAATAGAAACATCGCGCAGGTTGATGCGATTAATTCCCGAATACCCGTTGGAGTCGCAGACCTCCTGCCTGATCCCTATTCAGGTGCAACCACCCCAGTCTCGACCTGGCCTTACTTGAACACCGAACTGCAGGCCGAAGGTTTCTCCCCTCCCACGACTGCCCAAGAGGTACTCGATTTCGACTACTCCGGTTTTGCCACCTATCTCAACACTCGGTTTGATTCCCTCAGTGCCAGGATCGTGGGTCTGGATGCACCCATCACGATTGCAGACAGCACCACCTTAGTCTGCGAAACCAATAAAATTCTGGATACGATTGGCGAGTACAAAACGGTGACGACGACTCAAACGGTTCAGACTCGAAACATCACGACGAAAGCCCAGGTTTGGACCGTTGGCATAGATTTAAGACTCAACGGCAGTGGGAACGTACTTTCTCAGTATCCAAATACTTGGTACACAATCAGGGATATCTTGGGATCTGAACCGTACACGATCCGCCTGATTAACTCATCGACAGACACCAGTCAACTAGATCCTGGTTATTATCTATCAGGAACAAACATCGATGGTGTCGCCACGTTTAGCATTCCCGCATCGTTACAACCTGCCAGTGGAGGACCAACAGCATTGTTAGAACCTTATAACAAGACTGATTTATTTAATAATGATGGAAATGGGAACTACAAAGGTTTGATCTCGTTACTGCAAATCACATCAACCACCACCACGGGTTCAGTATCGACTCAGGTCAAGAAGACGATTGATGACGTAGACTTCTCAGGGTGCAGCTAATGACAGACTTCACCACAACCACCAATTTTGCTCTAAAAAAACCCACGGTCGGACAGGCAGTCGATCTCTGGGGAACGTATGTCAACTCAAATTTTGATGAAATAGACCAACAATTACAGACACTTACGGTGTCAATCCAGACACCGGATCTGGAGGGGTTGGGCAATGTTCTGAACACGACACCTGCAATAAATGATTTCCTCCGATTCAACGGGGAGAGTTGGGCTGCTGCCACGGTCTCGATCCCCAGTTCAATTGATGATCTCAGTGATGTAGACACCTCAACGACTGCACCCACCACAGGCCAGGCACTGGTCTGGTCCGGCTCCTCTTGGACTCCAAGCACCCCAACTGCTGCGACGATTGCAGATGGCTCAATCACAACCGCAAAACTCGACACGGGACTACAGACCCAGATTGGGAGAATTCTTGTCACTGATGACGATGACACCCCAACGAATGGTCAGATCCTGCAATATTCCACTGCAGATACTGAATGGAAATACGCAGATCTTCCAGGCTCAACAGTTGTCACCCTGTCCGATGTAAACTCTGCAGGACTCGCAGACAATGCACTGCTGGTCTACAACTCCTCTGCAGGAGAGTTCCAGTTTGAAAGTGGAGCAACCCTTCGCACGACTTTGGGTGTAGATCCCAGTGGGACAGACAACAGTACAGACCTCAGTATCTCTTCTTCGACCTCCTACGACTACATCACACTTTCCGCAGGCCAGGTCCTGACGATCAACCAGGTCAATCTCGGAACAGATGTCACGGGGGCATTACCTGTTGCCAATGGAGGAACCGGAGGAACCACTGCCAGTGCTGCAAGAACGAATCTCCTCCCCAGTCTGACAGGAAACGGATCTAAGCTGGTTGCAGTTAATTCTGCAGCAACAGACATTGAGTACATTGCAGAAAGTACGTTGTCGATTACCGAGTCCCAGATTGCTGATCTACAGTCTTACCTGACTGCAGAGGTAAATGATCTTAGTGCTGCAGTGACCTGGGCAAACGTACCCGACGCAAACATCACCCAATCATCAGTCACCCAACATCAAGCAGCACTCTCCATCACCGAATCGCAGATCTCAGACCTCCAAAGTTACCTAACTGCAGAGATCAATGATCTCGGTTCAGCAGTAACAGGAACCCTCGGAATAGGAAATGGGGGAACAGGGTTGACTGCAATCGGCACTGCAAACCAGGTCCTGGCAGTAAATGCGGGCGCAACTGCGCTGGAATATCAAACCATTTCAGGCTCTGGAACCGTCACCAGTGTCGCAGTTTCTGGCTCAGATGGGATCGAGGTAGATAGTGGTTCGCCAGTCACTTCATCGGGCACGATTGCTCTTGGGATCAACGCAACGTCTTTGAGCACTCATCTTGGTCTTGGCACTGCAGCAACCACAGCAGCAACGGATTATGCTACGGCAGCACAAGGGGCCACTGCAGATACTGCCTTACAAGACATCGAACACGCAAACAGTATCAGTGACAGCATCACCGTAGCATCCGGTAATAACCGACTGTATATCGGAGACACCACGTTCAGTGGCACTCTGACGATTCAGGGCAAAATGGTGATCCTAGACGGTCCTATCAATTTGACCGGAACAATGAACTTAACAGGAACCCTTTCAGTGAGACACTAAATGGCAGGCGAGATACAACTAAACAGTGTGACCCTGGCTACGGAGTCCAGTGGCCTTATCAGTTTTGGAGGTTCGGTACAAACCATCCCAATCCCTAACTGGTATTTAGCCGAGCAGCAAATCACAGGGGGCAATGATGTCAGTGCTGGATTTTATGCTGGCTCTGCTACAGCGTCAGAAAGGCGGACAGTCAATATTCCAGCGATGCAACTACGAATCAACGCCACTGTTTATACGCTTTCTACGGCAACCACACTTGATGCAGACACAACAGGCTCTTGGGCAAGTAATGAAATCTCAAAGGCAACACCATCAAGCCGCAATGGAGAGGATGTCTATATTTATGCGGTAGAACCTAGTTCGGGAACCACTCCAAATTTTTGTTTAAGCTCAAATTCTACCTATCCTAATGGAACCGTTGGAGGTGTCACAGCCAGTGCCACAAATTCTCGTAAAATTGGCGGATTTCACTGCCTTTGTGTTGATGTTGGAACCATTAGTGGGCACTCCCTAACAGGCTATCTCGATGGGGATATTCTGCCCAGAAGTGTGTGGACACAAGCCTCTCATCGTCCAACTTCCAGTCCTGAGGGGATGGTTTATGTGGGCAATAAATTGTGGGCGGATATTTATCTAGCCAGCAATACGACAACGCTGGAATCGAAATACAATCAGACAATTGTGGATGGAGCAAGCAACCCCGATTATCACTGGTATAATTTTGTAGAGCGATTTGCGGAAATCGACAAAAGACTTCCCACACAAGCCGAGTTTATGGCTCTAGCTATTGGCGGTAATGAAGAAACCAATATCAGCGGATCAGCAGACCCTGGAACGACTGGGGGTCATAGTGACACAGCTAGTCGTAGAATGATCTCAAATGTCGGGTGTGAAGACTGTGCAGGCGCATTGTGGCAATGGGCAAATGAGACAGGATCTGACGGAGCAGCAGGTAGTTGGGCAGTTCAGGACACCGCCTCCGATGGAACGACATACGATGGAGTTAATTCTATCGGTAGAGGTCAGGGTTACGCAGTTCCAAATCGCGGGTTGGTGGGCGGCGCTTGGTACAGTGGCGCGGAATGCGGGTCGCGTGGTGTCGATTGGGATAGGTCAGCTTTGTTTCTCAACGTCTCCTTCGGGTCGCGCGGAGTTAGTGGGAGTCTGTACTAATTTTAAAAATCCCTCTGGGAGGGTGAGGCAGTACCGTTGTTACAGCACGGGATCGTGGGCAGCAATTGGAACAATGGCACGAAATGCAGGTCACGTAGTGTCAATTGGAATAATTCACCTTTGAATCTCAACGACAACATCGGGTCACGCAGAGACAGTGAGAGGGCCACAACACCACTGGCTGGCTGGCTCACCTTGGCTTTTGCCAAAATACACAACGGTG
>Ga0208019_1000309_pt1 | contig 27122 bp, 36 predicted proteins | sample CB_VirMetaG_5_FD_184540 | JGI IMG/M metagenome (GOLD analysis project Ga0208019, IMG submission 184540) | Freshwater to marine saline gradient viral communities from Chesapeake Bay - CB_1508_1D Viral MetaG (SPAdes) (version 4) | ecosystem: Environmental > Aquatic > Marine > Coastal | place: USA... | reverse complement strand
CGTCACATCAGCTTTTCTCATCATATCGTTGCGGAAGAACGGCAAGACCAATTCATTGAGGGCAAAGGCGTTGTCAGGAAATGGATTCAAACGAACAAGAACAATCACTGGCTCGATGCAACGGCGATGGCACTGGCAGCGGCAGGCGTTTACGGCCATCGCTTGATTCAGGCAACGATTAAAGAGCAACCGAAGCAGGAGCGACCGCGACCATCGACGCAGTTTCAAAATCCGCGATTCAAGAAACGGGAGGGCGGCTGGGTTCCGCAAAGGCGATGAAACGAAAACGACAACGCGAGGAAATTAGACGACCGGAGGAAGCGACGAAGAAACCGCATCCTCGTCAGTTCTCCGCTCCTGAATGCAGCTTGTGCAGAAACGTCAGGCCTCAATTTACAAATTACAGCAAGGTCTACGGCACGATAAAAAGAGAGTTTGGCGTTGTCAGATACATTCGTTGCAATTTCTGCGGCAACTCTTGGACGGTCACAATCACGGACAATTCCGCTAGGGTAGAAATACCACCGGAAATTGAAACAAACGATGAATCAAAAGACTTGTAAAAATTTCTTTTGCCGACCTACCATAGCGGCATGGCACTCTCAGCAGAACAAGAATTGATTTTAGTTCAGAACGCGATACAGGCTCTTTTGTATGGCGGTCACACGTCCTATTCAATTGGCGGCAGGTCAGTGACGAAGCTCGACCTGAACGCTTTATTTGCTCGCGAGGATATTCTACTCAAGCGCGTTGCTCGCGAATCTGCTGGTGGTGTCTTTCGCCTTGCCAAAATCACTAAGCCGAACAACTGATGCTCTCTCGCCTCGTCGATTCCGTCATCTCTGCTTTTAATCCGCAAGCCGGTTTAAGGCGTGCTCAGGCTCGCCGGGTAATGCGTACCTATTCCGCAGCGGAACCGAGCAGGCTGAACGCCAACAAGCGACCGAAAAACAACTCGGCTGATGCTGAATTGGCAGGGCCTTACGGCGCGAATCAAATGCGGGCATGGGCTCGAATGCTGGTCCGCGACAACGCTTGGGCTTGGGGCGTGGTTGATACGTTCGTCAATTCGGTAATCGGCAAAGGCATTGAGATTCAATCAGCCTATGAGTCTGCGGACGGGGCAGACGTTGAAGCAATCAACGAACGACGTGATGAGGTCTGGCAACGTTGGGCCGAGGTTTGTGAAATTAACGGTCAGTATACGTTCTCAGAATTGCAGCAAATGGCGATGCGGGAAATCGTCGAGGCTGGCGAGGTGCTGATTCGAATGGTGCCGGTTGACCGCAAGTTTCGCGGGATTTATCGACCGGTCCCGATGGCTCTTGAATTGATTGAAGCTGACCGGCTGGCTGAGGAAAAGGATACCTACAATCTGCCTCGCAAGGAGAATCATCGAATCAATCGAGGGATTGAGCTGGACGAGCTTGGCAGGCCGGTGGCTTATTGGATTTATCCGAATCACCCGACGGACCCTTATACGCTCAGAGGCGAGCCAAGGCGAATTGAAGCGGACGAAATCATTCACCTTTATAACCGGCAGCGGGTTGGTCAGACTCGCGGAATCTCGATGTTCGCGCCGGTCGTCGGCTGGTTGCGCGACCTTGGAATGTATGTTGAGAACGAGCTACAAGCCTCGGCTGTTGCATCTTGCTTTACGGTAGCAATCAAGACTGAGGGAGGGATTCAAGGCCTGACGCCTCCTAGCTCGGCAGTTGCAAACACGGCAGACACGGACGGCAACCGGTACGAGTATTTGCAACCGGGAATGGTGATGCACCTAAACCCGAACGAGTCGATTGAATCGGCAAATCCCGGTCGGCCAAACTCGGCAAGTGAGCCTTGGATTAACCTGATGCTTCGCGGGATTGCCGTTGGCACAGGCTTGAGTTACGAGACGGTCGCACGCGATTATTCAAAAACAAATTACAGCAGCAATCGAGCGAGCCAGCTTGAGGACAGGCGGCGATTCCGCAGGTGGCAGCGTTATCTGATTGAAAAATTGAATCAACGAGTCTGGGACCGGTTCTGCTTGTCTGCTGCGATGATTGACCTTGCAGGATTCCCGACCGTTTCGGAATTGCTAGACAATCCTCGCCGATTTGCTCCGTGCGAGCATATGCCGCCAAGCTGGGAATGGGTTGACCCTCAGGCAGAGCAAACGTCAAGCGAGGCTGGAATCAAAGCGTTCCAAACGACCTACATGGATGAGCTTGGAAGCCGAGGGAAGAACTGGCGGCACGTTTTCTACCAGCGAGCCAAGGAGGAACGATTGCTGGCAAGCCTTGGGCTGGTCAGTCCTGCGGCAAGCGTCGCGGCTGAGGCAAGCGCGAATCTTGCTCCGTCAGGCGAGCAGGCTGCTCAGGTTCAGCAGGGCAGCGGCGAAATGATGGGGCTCTCTCGGCTTCAGTGGCAACGAAATCGCAAAGCAATTATGGACGTTCTGAAAGACGTTATCAGCGGTGCAATTACTCAGGCTCAGGCGACCGTTCTGCTGAGTGGTCTTGGCTTAAGTGCCGAGAATGTCTCTGCATTACTCGCAGATGCGGCTGATGGTCAGGTCGAGTCTGTACCGCAGGAGGCAAAAGCCAGTGCCTGAGAAGTACGACCATATTGATTTCAAGCCTCCAGCAGGAGTCAGGGCCGAAGCAAAAAAAGGTCTTGAGTGGCGCGACGAATACAATCGAGGCGGCACGATGGTCGGAGTCGCAAGAGCTCGCGACCTGAGTAACGGAAAAAACATTTCGCCAGATACAGCCAAGCGGATGAATAGTTATTTCGCTCGCCATGCTGTTGATAAAAAAGGCGAAGGATGGAGTCCCGGCGAAGATGGCTTTCCAAGTGCAGGCCGAATTGCTTGGGCTCTTTGGGGCGGCGATGCGGGTAAGGCATGGGCATCAAAACTTGTTCGACAAATTGAAGCCGCAGACAAGAAAGAGAGGTCGATGCCGGTGAAAACAAAGCGAATCAAAAGCTGGAAATCAGACATAATGCCAGAATCAAAAATGATTCTTCGCATGGTCAGCGTTCGCGAGGAAACGGCAAATCCTGAGACGAAAAGCGTTGAGGTGGTGATTGCCTCAGAGAATCCGGTTCAGCGTTACGATTCAGGCCGCGATTCTGTTGTCAGCGAAATCCTGTTGATGGACGGCGTGGAATTCCGCACTGACCGGATGCAGCTCCCGATTGTCGATTCGCACGACCGCTCGACGGTTCGCAACGTGCTGGGCAGCGTCAGAAACATTCGCCGAGAGGGTTCGCAGCTTGTTGGCGATGCGACGTTTGCGAGGGATACCGACTCGCAGATTGCGTTTGAAAAATTGATGGACGGTCACCTAACTGATTTTTCAATCACGGCGACCCCGAAGCAAATCCACAGCGTTCGTCGCGGAGAAATTTACAATCTTCGTGGTGAGCAAATCGAGGGACCGGCAGACATTGTGACTCGCTGGATTCCAACAGATGCCTCGTTAGTCGCGACGGGTGCTGATGAAACATCAACGGTTCGCGACCTGCGACGGTCATACTTTTTTGGAGAAAATCAAATGATGATTGAGCGTGCTCTGTCTGAGCAAACCAAGGCGATGCTTGTTTCAAAGGGAATGCCAGAACAAATCGACGACGCCGAGCAAGCGTTGACTTGGGTTGTCGGCTTGATGACTGAGCCGGGAGAAGCAGCAGAGGAAGCAGCGGAACCGGCAGAAGTTGAAATGGCCGAGGCGATGCCTGAGGAAAAGCCAGCCGAAGAAGTTGCAATGGCCGAAGATATGGGAATGGCGACCGAGGAAGAAATCAAAAAGACGGTGCAGCGTGCGTTGGCTGATGACGCCAAGCGTCGCAAGGAAATTCTCGCCATTTGCGAGGCTACGAATATCGAGCGTTCGTTTGCCGAGCAGTTGTGCGAAAACGGTGTCTCTCTTGATATCGCTCGAACCCAGATTTTGGAGAAATTGACCATGACCAACAAACCGTTGGGTGCTACTGCTGGTCGCGAGCGAATCGAAGTGAACCGCAGCGGCGAAGACAAGTTCAACGAGGCTATGCGTGACGGGCTGATTCAGCGAGCGTTTCGCGGTGCTGGTTTGCGTTCAAATCCGTTCGCGTCTGGCAAGCCTGCTGAGGGCTCGCATGAGTTTCAGCATTTCGGCCTGATGCGAATGGCTGAAAAGATTTTGCAACGTGCAGGCGTCAACACTGACCGCATGAGCAATCGTGACATTGCTTTGGCTGCCTTGGGCTCGCCTTCGGTTTGCAATCGTTACGGAATCGAGCGGGCTTATCATGTGACCGGCTCGTTCTCAAATTTGCTGCTCGATGCTGCAAACAAGACGCTCCTTGCCGCATACGAGGAGGCTCCTGTTTCGTATCAAAGCTGGGTTCGGACTGCTCCTGCTGTTGCTGATTTCAAGGCAATCAACCGGATTCGGTTCAGCGAGGCCCCAGACCTTGAAGTTGTGCCGGAAGCTCGCCCGTATAAAGAGGGCGCGATGACTGACGCGAAGGAATCATACAAGGTTGAAAAGTACGGTGCAATTTTCACCGTATCTTGGGAAACCGTTGTGAATGATGACCTTGACGCCATCAGCCGGATTCCTGCAATGCACGGCAATGCCGCTCGTCGCAAGGTCAATAAGGTTTGCTACAACGTACTGACCAGCAACCCGACGATGGGCGACGGTTACAGCCTGTTCTCAGCGTCGCACGCTTCGGGCAGCAACTACGCTAATGCTTCGGCTGCTCCTTCGGTATCGACGCTCAACACGGCGTTTGCAGCAATGATGAAGCAAACCGGGCTGAGCACCGACGCAATTATTAACGTCGTTCCTCGCTTCCTGATTTGCCCGGTTGCCGTTTCTGCGACAGCCTTGCAGCTTGTCGGCTCGATTGCTGACCCGGCTGCTGGTGGTTCAACCGCTACGGGCAATAGCAACACCCTCAACATTTACGGCCCGAACGGTTCACGACCGTTGCAAGTGATTGTTGAGCCGGTTCTGGATGCTTACTCGACTTCGGCTTGGTTCCTTGCCGCAGATTACGCCTCGGTCGATACGGTTGAGGTTTCTTTCTTGCAGGGTGAGGAGTCGCCAGTTCTTGAAAACGAATGGGACTTCAATACCGATACCTACAAATACAAGGTTCGTCAGACGTTCGGCGTTGCTCCGATTGATTGGCGTGGCCTTTACAAATACCACAACGCCTAATTGATTGGCGAAGTGAGTTAAACGAACAATCATTTTTTGGAGAAATACGATGGAATATCCTTTACAAGATTACGTTTGCGGTGGTGATGACTTCATGGGCGGTGCGACGATTGCTGCGACCGTCGGTGAGGGCATGTGGAAGATTACAGACACCAGTTCTGCTGGAACGCCGACCTACACTAAGGACGCGGCGGCCCACGGCGGTGCGGTCACGCTGGCGTTCGACTCGCAGTCGGAGGTTCAAAACGTCTGCCTTGACTTCGGCGACAAGTTGCAGCTCGACATTGACCAACTCGTTGATGTTGAGTTTCGTATCAAGACCGTCGCCGCTTTGGACTCGGCGACGACCTTGGTTTTCGGTCTGCAAACTGGCCGAAACGACAACACGGACAGCACGACCAACAATGCTCAATTCAAGTTGGTTGGCTCGAATGCGGTGGTTGTCGAGACTGACGACGGCACGACTGACAACGACGACAAGGCGACTGGCAAAACGCTGGTTGATTCTTACAAGCGGTTTGTCATCTCGTTTGCCGCTGGCAAGAGCGACGTTCGCTTCTTTATCGACGGTGACCGTGTTGCCTCGGCCACGACTTTTGATATGAGCGCAGCGACTGGACAACTTCAGCCGTTCGTTCAGATTCAAAAGACTGCCGACACCAATACCGACAGCGTGACCATCGACTACATCGGCTGGAAGGCTCGACGGGTTTAATCAATGACGCTTCGCGAATCTATCGCAAGTGATGCAGTCTCGGTTTTCTTGTCTGCGGACGAGTTCGCCGAGACTGTTGTTTATCAGCCAAGAGGGGGCGGCTCTCGCACAATCCTCGCCGTTGTGGAACGGGAGCCTCCCTCGCTGATGGACGACGCTGGAAACGTTCTGGCGTTGTCGTTTATGGTCTACGTTGCCAACTCGGCATCGTCAGGGATAACGGCTCAGGAAGTCGATACGGGTGGAGATACGATTTTGGTTTCTGCCAAGGTCGGCGACGCGCCAAAAAAGACCTGCACGATTCTGAGAGTAATGGACAACGATAACGGAATGCTGCAACTCGCTTTGCAGTAGGGCAAATGGCAATTCCAGTCAACGAGCAGATTGTTCGCAAGATATCGCAGCGAATCCAAGACGTTGCGGAGTCGAGCGGATACGAAACGACGGTCAACGGAACCGTGGTTCGAGCTTCGCGAATCTGGCAAGGCAATTTGCAGGATTATCAGGTGATTGTTTCGCAGCAGACAATTGAGCGAAACGAAGATTTGAGCCATCCCGGTAATCCTCCTGCGACAGCGTATGCGATGACTGTAAACGTTTTTGGGGAACTGCGGCCAAGCGAGGAGACAACGACGGCGATTGATACGCTCGGCAACGAGTTTGGCAGCGACCTAATTAAGGCAATCTGTTCGCCTGCTGAATCGTGGCACAACTGGGACGGGCTGGCAATCCTAACGAATATCAACACGATTGAGCACGTTAATGCCGAGGAGGTCGCAGGAGTCAAAATTGAGCTTGAGGTGATTTACCGGACACAAGAGAACGACCCTTACACGGTGCGAGCGTGACGACGAAGTTGGTTGATATCAAAGCGAACGTCGGAGCGATGGCCGAGCTTGAGTTTCGGTTGAAAAAGTACCCAAAAGAGATTGACAAGGTAATCAAGCGAGCGGCGAAACGAGCGGCAACGCATGGTCAGTCGAAGATTGCCAAGGAAATCAGAACCAAGAGCAACATCAAGTCGGGAATTACAAAAGAAAAAATGAGCAAAGGGGCGAGCGGAAAGCTCGGCTCTTTTGTTCGTTTGGAAAAGACAGGACGGCTTGGGGTTCGCAATTTTAAGGCGAAGCAAACGACTGAAGGCGTCAAATATCAAATCGGAAAAAAAGATAAGTGGTTGATGAGCCCATCAGCGTTTCAGGGGCCGCGGGTCGGCGTGATGAATCGCAAATGGAAAGGAAACGCAGCGAAGCGAGTCGGAAAAAAAAGATTGCCAATCATTTTTTTGAAAGGCGTCAGTCCGGCTGGTTTTTTTAGTAAACGAAAACTGCTCAAGCCAAGCAAAGCGGACATTCAAACGTTCTACGAAAAGCGTTTGCGTCAAGAAATTAGGTTTGTTTTGATGCGAAAATCAAAAAAGAAATAAGGTGAACCCATGCCATTATTGCGAAAAAAAACCTTGCTCGCTGCAAAGATTGAAGCAACCTCAGGAACGCTTGAGACTTTCACAAATGCAGAAGCGGCATTCAACGTTTTTGATTTGGAAATTCAGCCGACGATTACTTTCACTCCGCGACAGGGAAACGGGAGCTTTTCCCAAATGCCAGCCATCGCGGAAACCTACGGCGCAACCTGCACGTTCAAAACCGAGCTTTACGGCGACGGAGCTGGCGGCGTGCCCGGCTGGGCCAGCACGTTTTTGCCTGCCTGCGGATACGTCAACACGACTGGAACGTTCGCGCCGGTTTCTGATGACGCAGGTTCTAACGTCAAGACAATCAGCCTCGCGGCTTACACTGATGGCGTTCGCAAGCAGATGCGGGCTTGTGCTGGAACGTGGAAACTGGTTGCCGAGTCTGGCAAGCTGGCCGCGATTGAGTGGACCTTTACCGGCGTTTGGGCAGGCTTTGACGACGAAGCGATGCTAACGCCGACCTATCCGACGGCCTTGCCGCTGCGAGTTGCCAACGCGACGTTTACGCTGGATTCTGCAAGCCCCTGCTTTCAGACGCTGGAAATTGACGCAGGCAATGAGGTCATGCTCAGGCCTTGCGCGACGAACAGCGATGCGAGCGGGTTGGCTGGTGCGATTATTACCGGGCGTCAGGTTGTCGGAACGATTGACCCTGAGACGGTGCTGGTTGCGACAAAGGATTGGTGGGGCGACTGGTTAATCAGTGATGAAAAGGCGTTCAGTTTTGCGTTGGAGAACGCGACCGATAAAATCACGTTTGCAATGCCCAAATGGCAAGCGACAAACATGCAGCACGGCGACCGAGAGGGCGTGTTGATTGATACGATTACTTATCAGGCGAACAGGAGCGCAGCGGCTGGCGATGATGAGTTAACCATCACGTTCGCGGCTCCGTAATTTGAGAAAGGAAATTTTCTAATGGGGCGAGCATTAGAACCGGGCGTTAAGCAGTTTATTGTTTTGAAGTCGGATGCAGGGAAAGAGAATCCGCCAAAGATTTATTTTCCTGCGTTGTCGATTCGCAAGAGCAGTCGCATCGGGCAACTGATGGACGAGTTTGCAACGGCACCGAATAGCAAACGACTGCACGAGATGATTGTTGATGCTCTGTCTGAGGTAATAATCGGCTGGGAGGGCATGAAAGATGCTGCGACCGGAAACGAGATTGCATTTTCAAAAGATGCGATTTGGGACGTTTTTACGATTCCTGAAGCATACGAAATCATGCAATCGGTTTTGCAGGCAGCGTCGGTTTCGGCAGACGACCAAAAAAAATCAGAGTAGCGGCTCTAATCCGGCAGGGGCTGCTATGTGAAACGTGCAAGGGCAGCAATTGCAGGGAGCGGCCAAGCGAGGCAACTCCGCTGGAAATTGCTTGTCCTTCGTGCGAGGAAGCCGGGTGCAATGCGTGCGGACAATCTGGTTATATGAAAGTGACCGATTGCCCAAAGCGTTGCCTTGATGCGGATTTGGTTCAGGCGATACGCTACAGCGAATTTATGAGCGAAGGATTGCCGCCGGTCGCTGGTGGAGCGTTGGACCAGTCGGCGTGGTTCATGAATTTTCATGCAATCTACGAAAGCGAAGCGAGTCAGGCACAAGCCGAGCGATATAAAAAATGAGCACAGAAGCGGTCAACATCGTTATTCAAGGACAGAACCAAGCCGCAGGTGCTCTGCGTTCCGCTGCTCAGGCGATGAACAATCTGTCGAAGTCAACGAAAGGTGCAGCAACGGCGATGAAATCGTTGGTCGCTGTTCAAGTTGGTGCCATTCTTGCAAAAGGATTCAGCACGGCAACAACGGCGATTTCTGCCTATGTTAGCGAATTGAGAAACACGGTTGACAGAACGGCGAAGCTGGCAAATCAAACTGGAATCGGCGTTGAGGCTTTGCAAGGTTTTGCCGTCGCAGCAAGTCTCGGCGGCACTGACCTTGAGACGTTTGCTAATAACGTCAAACGGCTGACGGTTCGTGTTGGCAGGCTTGCGGAATCTGGCAAGACTGAAATTTTTGAAAAGCTCAACATTGACTTTCAAAAATTTAGAACGCTCGCACCAGAGGACCAGTTTAGGATTTTGTCTCAATCAATTAACAACATCAAAGACCCTGCCGAAAAAGCAAGAGTCGCGGTGGAATTGTTTGGGAAAGCTGGGGCTGAAATGCTCCCAATGCTAAACACAAACTTTGACGATTTGCAAAAACGACTTGTTAATCTCGGAGTGATTCTCAGCTCAACGCAAACAAGTGCGATTGAAGAAATGAACGACGCGCTGAATTTGGTTCAGCAAACGTTCAAAGGAATCATTTCGCAGGTGACGGCGAATCTCGCGCCAATCGTTACATCAATGGCAAATGAGTTCATGGGGTTTGTTGAAGGCTTCCAAGGCATTGCTGGTGCGACTGGTGGCAATGCTTTGGCTGACGCGATTACAAATGCGTTTTTCGATATCGCCGAAGATTTAGCCGGGCTGTTTGATTACGTGCTGAGCGGGTTTGGTGATTTCTCATCAACGATGCAAGGAATTGTTGCTGGCTTTCAAGTGGTGGCCGACGTGTTTACGGTCATCGTTGAAACGTTGAAGTTTGCGTTCAACACTTTTCAGCTTGCAGGCAACTCGATTACTGAGGCTCTCGGCTATGCGCTTGAGGGAATCGGTTCGTGGATAAGCGATTCAATGGAATCGTTTGGCCGCGATATGCGGGAGTCGGCTGCTCAGAATCGGCAGCAGCTTGTTGCGTCGATGCAGCAGAATATCGCGCGGCGAACGCAGGCTGGACTAGACGCCATCATGGGCAGGCAGGGTGGAGGTCCGACCGGAACAGGCGTTGCGTCGCAGGCCGTTGCAGCGGCAAGAGAACGGTTCGGGAATGTTCGAGGCGTTGACCCTGAGGCGGAGGCTCGCAAGCAACGAGAGCGAGAATTGAGCGTTCTGCAAATGCAACGTGAAGCGGAGATGAAACGTCGGGCTAAAGAGCTTGGCGATGCTCTCAAGGAAGCGGCGGATGCTCAAAAGACGTTGACCAGCCTTGTTGAGCAACGCGACCAAATGGAAGCGGAACGCACGGCAAGACTGTTGGCTCGCACGCCGGAAAATCAGGCGGTGCTCGATAGGTTCAGCAGTCGAGGTCCGCAGCTTGACGCGCAGCAACAGACGGCTGAATCAACAAAGAAACTGGCAGAGCTGAACGAAAAGATTCTCGCTGCTCAGGCAACGATTCAAAAAGCGGCAGAGATGACCGCACGCAACACGGCAAACATGTTTGGCCTTGTGACGGTGTAAGGAAACGAACAAATGGCAATCGCTTACATCGACGTAACTTTTAACAGCGGCGTCTCAACGCAGGTTGACGACAAAGGCTGGATAACGGCAACGGCTCGTCGCGAATATAACGTCTTCACGACGACGCCTCAGGATAATGATTCTTTGATTCGGCTGTCTGCAAGCTTGCCGAAAGAGAAATCGAGGCATCCCTATTACATTTACCTGTTCTGCGATTCGGTTGATATTCAGCGGCAGGGGCCTCGGCATTTTGTTTATTCTGCCAATTACAAATCGGCACCGTACAAAGACCCTGACAACCCGCAGAGCCCGCTTAACGAGCCGACGCAAATCAGTTACTTCACGATATCAAGCGAGGGAGCGTGCGAGGAGGATATCGAGGGCAACCCAATCACGACCAAATGCGGCGAACTGGTCTATGGTATCACGCGACCTTATAGCGACCTCGGAATAAGGCTGACGAAAAACTTTATCACGTTTGACCCGCCATCGTTTTATTTGTTCATCAACGCAGTCAATCAGGATACGTTTCTCGGATTTCCTCCCGGCACGCTTTGGATTGCAAACATCGGGGCTGACGAGCAATTTTTTGACGACGTGCCTTACTGGAAAGTGACGGTTGAGATTCACGCACGCAAACCCTACCGCACAACCAACGACAAGGCTTGGTACGTTCGTTTCAGGCATCAAGGCTACAGGGCGTTCCAGCAAATCGGTTCGCAGGTTGTCGTCGCAAAGGTTCTGCATCAGGGCGAGCCGGTAACGAGTCCTGTTTTGCTTGACGAGGACGGTTACCAGATTCCCGATAATCCAAACAGCGAGCCGACTGCCGTTTGGCTTGAGAAAAAGATTTACGAATCAAAAAACTTTGCAGATATGGGGTTCTAAAATGGCATTTCAAATTCAGATTCCGAGCGGCGAGATTGTTAATTCTCAAATCAACGCAGCGGCAGCGATTGAGCGGTCAAAGCTGGCTCAGGAAACGCTCAAGCAGAATATCCCGCTGGAAATGGTCAGGGTGCACGATGCGTTCCAGACGAGCCTGCCAACAACGGCAGCGAGCGATGACCTCGGCTTGATTATTGGCACGTTTGGAACGGATGCGGTGGTGCTGCAAACGAGCGACAGCAAAGCGACAAGCGTGACGCAGCGAGGCCGGTTTAGCTTTCGCCTGCCTGATAACTACGTTGCTGGCCAAGCTCTGAGCGTCGCGGCTTGGGCCGGAATGAAAACGACGGTCAGCGATACAACGGCAACAATTGATTTCGAGGTCTATGCAAAGGACGATTCAACCGGGCTAGTTGGCAGCGATTTGGTCACGACCTCGGCAACGACAATCAACAGCCTGACCGCAGCGGCAAAAGAGTTTACCATCACCCCGACCGGACTGAATCCCGGCGATGAGCTGGATATTCGCGTGACAATTGCAATTACCGACGGAGCGACCGCAACTGCCGTGATTGGGCGGATAATGAAGCTTTACATGCTCTTAAGCGTGAAAGGCTAACGATGGCAGGCCCGAAAGGCTATTTGCTCAACGAAGCCGCAGCGACTTGGCTGAAAGGTCAGGTGACGAAGCAGGAGGGCGTGACGGCCCCTCCTGACGTTCGCCAGTTTGTTGATGGGCCAAGCCGCAAGGTTTATCTTCGCAACGGTTCAGCGGAAACGATTCCGGCGTTCGGAATCTGCCGAGTCAATAGCTACACGGCGACAAGCGACGGGCGATTGGTGGCTGATGTGGTTAAGCCGACGAACGTAATCGGAAACAATACGTTTTTGGTCAACGGACCCGGCGAAATTGAGCCGAGCAAGTTTGGCGTTGCTCAGTCTGATGCGATTCAGGTGGTGGCATACGAAACAGGTTTCACGTTCTCAGCGTCGGACAATTACGGCGTCAATGGCTGGAAGCTTGACCGGATACCGACAAGTGGCAAGCCGCTAGTCAACGCAAAGATTTATTGCGACTACGATGCGACCAGAAAACTTTGCCTAGCGTCGATTCGACCTCTTGAACGAATCCTGATTCAGGGCTCGGAGATTGCTGGGCGAGTCGGCTTGATTGAGCAGGGCGGCAATTGCTACGTCCTGACGAACAACACGGCGACTGACGAGCTTTACGTCAGCGATGTTGTCGTCAAGGTTTACAACTGGACGACCTCAAGCGTGTTGACGCACGGCGACGGATACGGGGCAGCGATTTGGATTGATGGCCGCTGGAAGATTATCGCGGAGGATTGCAACGATGAGGGCTCAACGCTGCCGCCGGTAACGAAGACAGGCACGTTCACAAGTATCGGTGACCCAATCAGCACAAGCGTTCAAACGGTGACGATGGCAGGCTCTTTCAGCTCGCCAACGTTCTCGCAAGGTGCAACGCCAATTCCATAGGACCAAAAAAAATGGCAACGTTTTACAAGTTCTACCCGTTTATTGAGGCTCTGCACGAAGGCGTTCACGACCTCGGCAGTGATACGCTGAAGTGGCTTTTGACGAACGACGCGCCGACGTTGAGCTGGTCGCAAAAAAGCAGTGTGACCGGTGAGCTATCGACGGCAAACGGCTACGTGGCTAATGGGCAGACGATGACCGTTACGAGTTCTGCCCAAAGCTCAGGCCTTTATACGCTGATGTGCAACGATGTGAGCTGGTCAGCATCAGGCAACGTTGGGCCTTTCAGGTACGCGATTCTTTACAATGATTCAGCGACGAACGATGAGCTGATTGGTTATATCGATTTCGGTTATTCGATAACCGTTACGAGCGGGCAGACGTTTACGATTGACCTTGACCAAGTTTCCGGTTTTTACATCGCGAGCTAAAAAATGGTTGGATGGCTTGGCGGCTGCTGCTGCGCTCCGACTGAGCCGCAGTTATGCGATGGAACATATCCGCAAAATTTTAATGAAGATTTTGAACCTGATTTTGACCCTGATTGGTTTTATCAAAATCCTAACCTAATCATCGTCAACGGAGAGTGTCAGGTTGACCCTAACTACATTCAAGGTAGTGCAGGAAATATTGTTTATATTGAAAAAAAGAGCATTGAAGGTGAGGTTGAAGTTTCATTAACGCTCGCTGATTTCATCGATTCATATCAGCACTTTGGCGATTACGCTGTATCTGTTCAGATGATTGCATACGATACAACAAGTAGCCTTTTCATAACTGCAACAAGCGCGAGAATCGGCTTGCCGGTCGGTTCAGTGTTCAAGTATTACAGAACCACAAACCAATTTTACAATTTTATCACGCCACAAGATAATGATGTTTTCGGTTTTGTAATGAAGGGCTTTACGCTCACCAATCCCGGCTCAAGTATTCCAATTGTTCAACCATCGACAGTTGAATACAAAGTAAACGGTTCAATCATTTCAACGCAAACTCAAAACATGCCATTAATGCTTGCGTGTCAAATGCAATTTAGGTTTGTAATCACGCAACCGTTTTTTCAGCAGGGAGCAATTCCGGCGTGGCATACACAACTAGCGGTTGATGATTTCGTCATTAGAAACGAATAGCAGCAAAATGATTCCCTGCATACATCGAGGCAAACCAATCACGGAAATCAAAACCCGTTTATGTAGTCGCCGAAATTCAAGTGAAACGCTTTATCGTTGCGCCCTGTTTGTGGTCTGCACCTATCGGCCTTACATGGTCGGCCAGCTTGAACAGGTCTGCCTCCGCTGCGAGCATGAGGAACAACCGGCTGATTCTTCGGTAAGCCAGTCCTGAGGCGAGCATCGGTAACCAATCGGTAACCAAGTCGGTAACCATCGAACGAGCTTTTGAAAACTTTTTGAGAAATTGGCTCTTGCAGTCTTGCAGTTCAGCAATTTTGACGAAACTGCAAGAACAGGGGTTTCCAAGACGAGCGAGGCCGGGTAATAATTTGGCAAATCGGAAACCACCCGAAGGATAAAGAAAAACAACGCCCTTGGGTTTGCTGGTGGTTTCAGCGAGGCTCAAGGGTTTTTTATTGACAATCAGATTTGCCCGGCATGATTGCACTGGTCGGGCGTCATCAGCGAACGCAAAACGGCAAATTCTGGGACCGAACTGCCTTGGTCCTGCTGATGATTCGGTGAAGCGGATTAAAGGCCTCGCAAGCCAAAATCAGACGAAGCGACCAAAAATTCCTAGCTCTGTCTTTCCTGACAACTGGGCCCTTGAACCCGGTCAACCTTCGATTTGATGGCCGAAACGCAATCAGCACCTGAGCCCTAGTCTTTCTTAGGGTTCAAGGGATAAAGGACGCGAAGCGCGCAAAACAAGGGATTTCAGGCAAATTTGCGAAGTCGCTAGATTTCTTTCCCCATCTCTGGGAACTTTTTTGAAGATTTTTCAGAATTAGACCGGGTCCACTATTGAACAGTCTGGAATCGGACGATATGATTGAGGGCATGGTTGGTCGAGGTGACCGACTGAGACGCAGACAAGGAGACGACACGATGAAAAGGACCGACAGCAAAGGCCGAGTTTGGGAATACTGCGAGTGGGATGGCTCGTGGAGTCATGGCCGCCACACGGTTGGTTGTGGTCGAAACAATGAACGGAAGTGGATGGTATGGGACGGGCCGAGCAAGGGTTATCACGAGTTTGCAACTCTTAAGATGGCAATGGAGTCTTGCAAATAACACTTGACGGTTTTTAAAGCCGTAGCGGGCATCGCCTGATGATGTAGCTAGTTTCTGTTTTTACATCGAAACAAGGAGACGACAAGATGAAACGACGAACGCTCAAATTGACCTCGGCATTCGAGATTCGGGTTCGCTGCGAGGGAATCGACCAAAGCGAGCTGAGAGAGCGACAGCAGCAGGTTCTGCGGTCAATCTATCGCAAGCGATTCCTGACTAGGGCACAAGCGGAATCGACGCTGGCAGCAGCGGTCGCAGACGACCGGGTTGGAGCTGACTGGTGCGAGGTCGAGGAGATTGCTTATCTGTAGGTCGCTCACCTGAGGGCAGGCGGTTCGCTGCCTGCCTGACGGCCTGCGACCTCAAAAGTATTTTCGGAAATCTTTTCAGGAATTGCAGTTAGCCTATTGAACGGTCTAAAATCGGACGATATGATAGGGGCATGGCGAGCGAATGACGCGAGCCGAAACAATCAAGGAGAACGAAAGATGACACGCGACCAAGCAATGCTGGCAGGACTGAATGGTTTCAAAGATGGCCGAGGCGTGGCACCGGCTTTGAATTGGAAATTCATTGAAGCAGCCTGCAAGGCAAAGCAAAATACCGCAAAGCTGCTTGAGGCTTACATCACCGGCTGGACAATCGGCAATCTTTCGGAGGGTTGCACAGACCAGAACATGCCGAGCGTCAAGGAACGCAAGCGACTGGAATCATTGCAAGCAGCCTAAGCCGGTCCAGACCTGAGAGCCTTCCAAGCGAGGGCTCGATGGCCTGCATCGTCGCAGGATTTCATTCACAAGGAGAACGCAAATGGCACGGCTCGATTTTTCGCCTGAGTATTTTACGATTCGCACGAAAGCGTACCGCGAGAATTATCGCTACCTGCACGGAGCTTTAATTTCACAAACAAGTGAGGAGCGAGTGACCGAACGAAGCAGGGCTCTTTACCTCAGAGACATTTGGAAGAAACGCAAATACAAAACGGAGGAAAGCGCAAAAAAAGCGTTAGCTCGACTGGAGGAGAAGTTTCCAGATTGCATTGGCTGGTACGAGGTGATTGAGCAGATTGATTGGCTTATCAGTTAAGGTTTCGGACCTGAGAGCCGCATCGCTGCGGCTCGACGGCCTGCGACTTTGCAGGATACACGCACAAGGAGAACGCAAATGGTCAAGCAAATTTCGGTCGATATGTACGCAGGGGCTTTGGTATTCTTTCGGGCAACGACGGTTGCCAAGTCGGAGCTTCAAGCCGCGAGCGATGCGGTTGGAATCAAGGTGAGCTGGTACGAGTGCTCACCAGAGAAGGCCCTTGAGAAAGCCCTTCAGGAAGTCTACGCCAGACAGGGCAAGCTGATTCGCGCAGCGAAAAGCAAGGTGGTCGAGCAGGCTGATGAAACGGTCAAGGTAATGCCGAGCTACGTCGTGGTCGATGAGCGGCAGGACGACCGGCAGAACGAATATAAATGTTCGCGGCGGTACTGGCTCGACCCGGTGAGCTTCGACGTTTGGAGCGACGACGGGCTGGAGAACGAAGCGGTCAACGCGAAACAATTTCAGGGAATGGTTCTGGCTGCTCAAGTCGGAATCGGAATGGAGAAAATCGCAAGGCAGGCGGGAGGATTCGCCCTCAAGGACAACGCTCGAATCTACTTTCTGCCGAAGTCACGGCTGACGGCTTGGCATGAAATCTCGCAGGCCTTCGCGGGGACCGGTATTCAGTTCTTCCAAGCGAACTGCCCAGCCGATGCTCAGACAGCCGCAGCGGTGGCCGATAATGCCGCCGTAGAGCTTCGAGCGAGGTATCAGGCGGCCAAGGAGGCGATTGCAGCAGCAGACGCGACGCTGGCCGATTCTGAGGCTTCTAAGGCGAACCGGACGAAGGCACGGAACAGGCGAGCCGAGATGATGGCCGAGCTGGAGCGAATCAAGGCAGACGCTGAGGGAATCGATGCAGGGTTTGCCGGTATGCTGAACCTGACCGCTGAGATTGGGGCCGAGATTGATACGGACATGGCTCTGGCGATTCTGGCAACGGCAAGCTAGGCCGGTGCTGAGGCCCCTGAAATACGGGGCCTTTTTTATTTTCCAAAATCTTTTCAAAACCCCCTTTTGCCCTATTGAATAGTCCGAATCCCGACGATAATATTGAGGGCATGGAAAGTCAAAGTGACTGACCGACAAACGCAAGGAGAAAGAACGATGAGCAATATGAGCTACTGCCGATTTCAGAACACTTTGTTGGATTTGCAAGATTGCCGAGTAGCACTTGAGGAAATGACAACTGGAAACGAAGGCCCGCTCAGCCGGGATGAACTGAGAGCAGCAAAGGCTCTTGCTCAAGAAGCAGCCGACCTGCTTCAGCTTTTGTCAGATTACTCAGGCCAATCGTTTGAGGATTTAATTGATACGGACGGATTTTCAGACGCAATTGAGCAAATTAACGCAGAAGCAAAAAGCGAAAATTTTGAAGACGATTGCGACGACGAAAACGAGTAGCCGATGCGGACCTGAGGGCCTCGGAAACGAGGCCTGACGGCTCGCACCGTCGCGAGGACAAATCACAAGGAGAACGCAAATGAACGTCACGCAAGCAATCGTCGAAGTCAAGAAAGCCGCTGCCGCCGGGTTGCCAGTCCTGCTGCTCGGCTCACCGGGAATCGGAAAGACAACCGTAGGGGAAATCCTCGCGGCTGAATTGGGTTTGCCCTACGTTGAGGTCAGGCCTGCCGAATTTGAAGCGGTGGACTTTCGCGGAATCCCGACCGTTGAAGATGGCCGCACGAAATGGAACGTGCCAGACTTCTGGCCGAGCGAACCGTGCCTGCTCAACGTCGATGAAATCACGCAGGCACCGATGGAGCTTACCAGCCCGCTGCTCAAGTTGTTTCTTGGTGGAGCGATTGGCGATTACCGATTGCCAGCCGGAACAGTCCTGATGGCAACGGGCAATCTGGTCAGCGACCGGGCTGGCTGCTCGCGGCTCTCGTCAGCTCTGCGAGAACGCTGCATTGTGATTCACATCGAGCCAGAATTGAGCCAGTGGGCCGAATGGTACTCGCAGCAGGATTGTTTCGACGCTTCGGTTCTGAAATTCCTGCAAGCGAATCCTGCCGTCTTCGCGAAATGGGATGCCAAGCTCGACTTTAATCAGCCGACGCCTCGCAACTGGGTGCGAGTGAGCAAGCTGCTGCCGCACGACCCGGCTGAGGAAACCATTGCGGGAATCATTGGCCCGGATATCGCTCAGAGCTTCATGCGATGGCGACGCGCCAACATCCAGACCGTCACGCCTCAGGAAGTCTTGGCAGGACACAAAGCGGTGCCAACCTCACCGGCTCAAATCACGCAGCTCGTCGAGGCGTTCGCGAATTATTCCGATTTGAGCAACGTCGCTCAAATCGTCGAGGTCATCGAGACGATGGCCGGAACGTGGCAGGTTCAATTTCTCCGCTGTCTGGCCAAGAGCGGAACGACCGGAATGGATATTTTGAGACGGCCTGAGGTGGCGAAACTGGTCAAGCGGCACGCTGCGGCAATCGTCGAGTCCGCGAAATAGCGGGCAATTCTGAGGAAAAAGGGGCCTCAGCAATGGGGCTCTTTTTTCTTTCTTTTTTTGGAAAGATTTCCCTTTCCCCCTATTGAACCGTCCGAATCAAGACGATATGATAGGAGAGTCAAGCCCAACGACGGGCGAGAACGAAACAAGGAGAAACGAAACGATGAACGCTCACGAGATGACAAAGAAAGCATTCAAAACGCAAACCTCAGCCGCCCATCTGGAAGCTGCCGAAGCACACGAACAAGCGGCTTGGAATTGTCGCCTCAGCCAACCAGCACGAGGCAATCATTTTGCCCAAGCCGAGAAGCATCAGCGAATTGCTAAGGGATTGAAGCAAATCGGAAAATAACGGCTGAACGCAAACAAGGAGACACGCAAATGGATAACGTTGAGCTTGCAATCACGAAACTGATGGTCAGCACCGACCCGGCAAGAGTGGCCGACGGGTGTGCTATCAAATGCCTGCGAACGATTGCGACGAAGCAGGTTGATACAGCCGCGACTGATGGGCTTGTGATTCTTTACAACCCTGATTTCGTGGCCGGGCTGACGGTTGAGCAAACGGTCGGCCTGCTGGTGCATGAGCTTTGCCACGTTCGATTCTCGCACACGCAGCGGTTTTCCGATTCGCGCTGGCTCGACCACAAGCGAGCGAATCAGGCGATGGACAGAGAAATCAACCCGATTGTTCGCGACGCAGGTTACAAGCTGCCAGAGGGTGGGTGCTGGCCTGCTGATATCTTTCAGCCTGAGGGCTTGGCTTGGGAGGAGTATTACCAAATCGAAGCGAATCAGGAGGAGCAGCAAGACGAGAATCAGGACGGCAAGCAGGACGGCGAGCAAGTCGCTGATGGCCTGCACAAGCCGGGAGAGCTGGCAAAACGATTTGCTCCAGAGATGACGGGCGAATCAGAGGAAGAAATCAAGCAGCAGGCGAAGGAGGTGGCCGAGCAGATTCAAGACGCGAGCCAAGCGAGTCGAATTAAGGAACGACCGGCAGGAAACAAACCGGCGAACAATCGAGGCGACGAGGCTGGAAGCGAGCGATTACAAGGTGCCGAGCTGATTGAGGCGACCGATTGCCGCTGGCAGGACGTGGTGATTGACCTGATTGCAAGCAGGGCCTCAGGTGAATCGATAGCCGACTGGTCACGACCAAGCAGGAGGTCAATCGCCAGCGGAACCTACCGCCCAGCCCGGCGCAAGGTAAGCGGCCTTAGGCTGGCTCTGGTGCTCGACGTTAGCGGTTCTTGCGTCGGTTATTTCAGCCGCTGGCAATCGATGGCCCGCGAGATGGTTGAAGCGATTGGAGCGATTACCGAAATGGAAATTCTGTATCACGATATTCGGGTGCAAGGCCGAAGCGAGTGGAGCAGGCGAGATGGCGAGGAGGTCACGCTCGAAAGCGATGGTGGTGGTGGAACCTGCCACGTCAAGGTTTTGCAGGAGGTTGAAACGCTCGACGTTGACGCAGCGATTCTGTTTACGGACAGCGACAGCCGCTGGCCTGACAGCTTCGCGGTTGATTGCGTGACGGTTCAGCCGCCCTGCAGCACGCATCAAACGCCATTCGGCAAGACGGTGCGAATTGACAGGTGGTAGGACCGAGGGCAGCTTTTCGACGGAGCTGCCTGAGGTCGTGCAACTTGGAAGCAAGGACGGCAACGCAAATGGAGGACTCAAGAGAAAGGCAAACAAATGACGACAAGTAAAAAGAAAAGACTCTACGTGCCCAGCCAAGTCGGCAAAGAACTAGGAACAACCGGCAGAACAATCCAGCGAGCTTGTGAACGCTGGAACCTTGGGCAGAAAGTCTCAGTCGGCGATTCGAACAGGTACGTTCTGATGTTGACTGATGAAGATGTGGAATTTCTCAACAAAAACTTACAAAGGCGACCGGGACGGCCATCATGCAAAAAAAAGGAAGTTTAAGCATCACGCTGACGAGTTTGAATGTTTGCCAAATTATCTTGCCATCAGGCGAGACAATCGAAATCACGCTTTCCAAGCTGAGAGCAAAGAATGCGGCGATTGTAAACATTCGCTCAGAGGTTCAGAATCGAATTATCCGTTTGGAGAAAAACAAGGAGAACGCAAATGCAAAATGAGACGAAGGAAATGCTGAGGTTTATCAGCAATGTTGACCAACTTTTTGAGGCGGCCAAGCACTACATCAATTCGCTGCTTGATAAAGACGAGGACTGCGACGAACTGCAAACGATGATTTCGTATTTCAGCGATGCAGCAAGTTTCGAAGCGGAGAACGATAGTCAAATACGCCTCAAGGTGATGGGCCGCTTTGCCATTATCGGAGTCGGAAAGATTCTCCAATCAATCAGTGAGGAAGAAATCACGAAGGAGCAAGGCGATGAGTAAAGACCGAAAACATTTATCAGCGAGCCAGCTTGAGATGTTCGCGCGTTGCCCTGAAAGCTGGCGACGGCGATATCTCGAAAAGGAAATCATTCCGCCACGACTGGCGATGCTCAAGGGGACAGCGGTTCACGCAGGAGCAGAGCATAACATGCGGCAGAAAATTGAATCGCATCAGGACTTGCCATCAGGCGAGATTGTTGAGGCAGCGGTCAACGCTTACGAGACGACAATCAAGGTTGATGGCTACGTGCTAGGGAAAGACGAAACGAAACTCTCAATTGACAAAATGAAAAACGTCGTTGCCGAGATGGCTTTGGTGCACGCGATTGAGCAGGCACCGGAATATCAGCCGGTTGCTGTTGAGGAGAAGTTTCGCATTGAACTGCCGACGATATCGCATGACCTTGTTGGAGTGATTGACCTGCAAACGACTGACAAGCAAATCGTCGATTTCAAAACGTCAGGCAAATCATTGTCTCAGCAAGATGCGGACGCGAGCCCGCAGCTCAGTTTGTACGCAGCGGCGAAGCAGGCAGAGCAGGAAGAGATTGTTGTCAAGCTGGATGTGCTGGTTGAGCCATCAGCGAGAAAGCCAGTCAGGCGGCAGGTGATTGAATCGAGGCGAAACAAGACGGACCTGCCGATAGTCGCCAGACGTGTTGCGGTAGTGTCAAAGCAAATCGATGCGGGTTTGTTTCCTCCTGCTCCGGTCGGCTCTTGGTGGTGCAACGATGCGTGGTGTGGTTATTGGTCAACGTGCCCATATGTCAACAGCGAGCGAATCGCTGCGGCCAAGCAGGTGCGCGAAGCGATGCAAGTTTTAGAAGGAGAATCAGAATGACTGAACAGGAATTGATTACAAACGAAGTAAAGTCGGCGACTGACTACCAGTTAATTAAGATGGAGAACGAAACTATCATGGCGGCAGCGTCAATCAGGCCGCGAAACAATCAGGCGGTGATGAGGGAGCTGCTCGACCAAATTGAAGCCTACCCGTCTTTTGCCGAGTCGGTGATGTACGCCAAGCCGATTGGTGCTGACAAGCAGACTGGCAAAATGCAATACGCTCGCGGGCTCTCGATTCGGGCAGCCGAGGCGATTGCCGCAGCTTGGGGGTACAACCGGATTGAACAAACAGTCGAGCCAATCGACGACGACCGGGTTCGAGTCACGGCGACGTTTACGGATTTCCAGTCAGGCCGAATCTGGCGGGACAGCGGCATTGTTTCGAAGTGGTACAAAGACCGTTACGGCAAGATGGTCAAGCATAATGATGACCGATTTTTTAACGTCGTCCTGAAAGCGGAGTTATCGAAGCGCGTCAGGGAAGCGGTGATGAGGAGCGTTCCTCCCGGCGTGCGAAGCGAGTTGCAAAATCTGGCAGAGCGAACGGTGGCAAAACTTTTGACGAATGACACGGTGCAAAAGATTGTCGATTCATTCGCGAGCATTGGCGTTGACCTTGCCAAGCTGGAGAACCTGCTGGCAAAGCCAATCGCAAAGGGCTGGACGACGGACGACCGGGTAACGCTGCAGCAGGTATTCACCGCTATTCGCGACGGTGAAACGACGGTCGGCGAAGTGTTCGGAAACAGCGTGGCAGGTCCGAAGCCTGAAACAAAAGTCATCAATTCTCTGGCAGAAGCAATTGAGGAGGAAACGAATGGGACCGCTGAATAACACGGCAGGCGATTTGAACCGGAATCGCAAACTCAGCTCGCTCAAGGTGAGAGCCATCAGGCGAGCGTATGAGAAAGGACAGACGGCCAAGATGCTCGCGGCGAAATATGAGGTTCACGAAAACACGATTCGCAAGGTTGTGCAACGAGTGAATTGGAAATCTGTAGACTAGCGAAACCCTCAGTTGTCCGTCGCCATTTTTCCAGTCCCGGCGATGGCTCAGGCAGGGTACTCGAAGCCCTGCTGTTTTTCGCAAACTTTTTTTGGAGATAATGCGACAATGGGAAAAAAAGCGAGTTTAATTCCAAAGCTTAAAGAATCTGTAACGTTCAAATTTGATTGGTTTGATGGGTTTGAAATTCATATCAACAATCTATTTGCATTTGCAAGGCGATTAGAAAGATGGACGTTTCATCGTCAGAATTACATTTCTACTTCATATGTTGCCAGCGAAATTTTTGATTACGAGGAAAATCCGACGACTCAAGAAATTGAAGCAATGGAATTGGTTGTAGACGCATTTGCGCAAATATCAAATGCGTTTGAACAATGCAAATCAGAGTATTTGGAAATGCGAAGCAAGCAGCGAAACATTCCAGTTCCTTTGAAAAGTTGTTTTTCTAGCTTGGGTGATGACAACGAAATCGTAGATAAATATTTGCAAGACGAAAAGTCTTATGTTTATTTGATGAGCCATAAAAATGGACTAACAAAAATCGGAAGGTCTAAAAATCCATCAATAAGGGAAAGGACTTTGCAAGCCGAAGACCCGATGCTTGAAATGATTTTCAGTATTGAAGCTGAATCTGACGTTGAGTCAAAGCTGCACAGAATTTTTGATGATAAACGAGTGCGTGGAGAATGGTTTGATTTAGACGAACGGTGCATTGATTTCATTATTTTGTTTTTAAGTAAAGGCAAAAGTTCTTATTCTAAAATCAACAAAGCGCAAGGACGAATCACAAATGAACAAACGCAAAAAATTGTCGTTCTATCCTGACGACTGGCTGGGCGGAACGATGACGATGACGCCAGCAGAGCGAGGCGTTTATATCGACTTGCTTTGTGCTCAGTGGAGCGTCGGCCCAATGACCGAGGAGCAGGCGTTGTCGGCAGGTCGAGCGAACCCGGACCTGATTCGCGAGGTTCTCCGAAAAAAGTTTCACCAGAACCCGAACGGAACCTACCAGAACAACCGAATGGAGCAGGAGCGGAAAGCGGCAGGCAAAGATAAGCCGCAGAAGGCCTCTAGAATGCCTCAGGAATCGACGAGCGTTCTGCCGGGAATGGAATCAGGGTTCGAGCAGAAAACGCCTCAGGTGGTCAAATTAAAGCCGGTTATGGTGTTCGCCTGCCGAGGTGAGCCCGGCTTGTGGTCGCTGGAGGTCGCGCAGTACGAACGCTGGCAGCAGATTTACGATGGGCTGGATATCGACACAGAGCTGGCAAAAGCGTCGGCTTGGCTTGAGGCGAACGGTGCAAAGACGCACAAAGGAATGCCGCGATTCTTGGTCACTTGGTTCAACCGGGCGTGCGACCGGGGCCGAGGCGGAAGCTGGAAAGCAGACAAGCCGCAGCCGGAATCGTTCAGGGCTCAGGACGACAGGCGACGCAAACAAATGATTTTGAAATTGAGCCTTGAGCAAATGGGCTTGACGCCTGACGATGCGGAACGGTTATCCAAACTGCCGCAACCGCAGGCCGAGGCTGAGGCTCGCAAGATTCTGTATCGAGAAACGCAAACTTTGAAGATTGAGGAAATCCCGTGGTAGATTATGTCAACTTGGTTGAATCGCTTTTCTCGGCTTACGGCAGAGTGGCGAGCGAGCAGCAAATCAGGAGTTACTCGGCGGTGATTAAACAGGGAGAACCGGCAGCGATAAAAAAAGCAATCGTTGAGGCAACGAACACGTTTGACCAGTTGCCGACGGCACCTCAGATTTTGAAGTTGAGCCGCGAGATTCAAAAGAACGCAGGCGAGCAGGGGCAGCGAAACAAGGTCAGGCACCAAAAGATTGTCGATGAGTATTACCAGCAGGCTCTCAAGGCTGGCTGGTCGCTGGCTCAACGCGATGAGCTGATGGACGTTTGCGATGCGGCAATCAATCGCGAAACGGGCGAATGGAAATGGACAGAAGAAAAGCTCAGGCGAGAAGTTGCCGAAATCGTTTATGCGGTTGACGATTACCGCAGGCGATGCGACGAAGCAGAACAGCGAGGCGAGACGCGACCGGACGAGGCAGCCGAACGATGGGCGTGGGCGATTGACCCGAACGACTGGAACCCGGCAAAAGAATCACTTTGGGATTATGTCAAACGATGCGTCAAATTTTGAGGACTTCTCAAATGATTACGGTCAACATTTTTCATTATCCGCCAATCGGCCAAATCGCGGTCGAAGTTTGTGGCGAGCTGGTTGATAAAAAATTGCAGGTCAAAATCAAAGGGCCACCGCAGGAACGCGAGCGAGCAATCAAAAAGATTGTCAGGCAAGTTAAAAAGTTTGGAGGAGGCATTGAGGTTCAATGCTGGATAACGCACAAGCTAGACCAGATGGCAGCAGAACAACGCGAATGGGACGGTGAATCAAATGACTCCTAAGTACCACAAGCACGCGACGTTGCAACAGTTCGCAAAGTGCGTCAAGCATCAATCGAAAATCGATAGCTTCGTGCAGCTTAAAGGCCGAGAAGGTCGGTCGTGGTTTGAGAGTTACTGGCTGGCAGACGAGGCGAGCCTTTTCAGAATTTATCTTGAGGCAGCAGGTGATTACGATTTTCGGGATTGCGAAATCAGAATGGTATCGCATCAGGTTGACAGTCTCGAAAATTATTCACGGCACGAATGGCACGGCAAAATCTGGGGAGCATCGCACGACATGGACGACGGGCGTTACCTGTATCTCGGCGACTTCAAGCTAACGCCAACGTTTGAAAACGCGATGCGAATTTTGGAATCTTGGGCAGCAGGAGCAAACTGAAATGCGAGGTTCATTCGGTGGAGTGAGAAAGTTTAATTTCAAACGACGCGAGAAAGGAGAGAAAACGGAATACGAGGAGGCGTGGGAGACGGAGCTAAGAAAGATGCCTGAGGTCGATGGTTATTTGTTCGAGCGAATCAAGTTGAAGCTGGCCGACAATACGTTTTACACGCCTGATTTTTTTGTGATGATGGCCGACGGGACGATTGAGTTTCACGAAGTCAAGGGAAGCTGGAAAGCACCGGGTCAGGACGATAGCAAAGTCAAAATCAAGGTGGCAGCCGAACAGTATAAGTGGGCTCTGTTTCGCAGCATTGAGATGAAGAAAAAGCCGAAGCGTGATGGCGGCGGTTGGTTGATTACTGAAAAGGTTTTTTAGTGCTGGTGCGAGTCCAGCCGGGACTGTTTTGGTGGCGGTAACAAATTGATGTAACGATGTTCACGAACGGTATTTCGTGAACATGGCAGAACGATTGGCGGAAGGCACAGGAAGATTAAAAATGACTGAGCAGGATATCCGCGAGCTTTATGAGGAGCGTTTGGCAATTATGGTTGAGGGCAACAGTCGTGATTTGGATTGGTTCGATACGAACGAAGTCAACAAGCGATTGCAGCGAGCAGCGTATTTTGATACGAAACGGCAAATTGGCGGCTTAAAAATGCCGAGCGACCTGAACCCTGACAAACGGCAGGAGGTCGAACCGGTCAGAGCGATGCGGAGCGATGCGAAGCATATTGACTTCGGGTTTCTGGCTGGTGCGATACCGAGCAACCCGAAAGCATTGCCAAGCAATATCGACGGCATTTACGAACGAGGCGGCAGGTTTCTTGTCCTTGAGTTCAAAAAGCCTCAGGAGAAATTGGGAGTCGGTCAGGAAATCATGCTGAAAAAAATGACCGTTGCTCAGAATTGGCAGGTCTGGATTGTCACCGGAAATTTCGATACAAACCCGGTTGAGTTTCACGTTGCCGAAAAGCTGCTGCCAAACGGTACGAGACAAACGATTGCGGAAACGCTGGTAGAGTTTCGGTACAAAATAAAGTCTTGGCACGACGGGATTCGCTGATAGAATCCAAAAGCGAAGTTTGCGTGGGCCACGGAGGGCCATTTTTTAGTTTCTTTTCCAACAGGGCAGAAGTGATGAACGTCGCACAAATTATCGCAGTTATTAAACTTTTGCTCGATAACAAAGAGCAGATTCTGGAGCTCATCAAGTTGA
>Ga0208019_1000307_pt1 | contig 27166 bp, 39 predicted proteins | sample CB_VirMetaG_5_FD_184540 | JGI IMG/M metagenome (GOLD analysis project Ga0208019, IMG submission 184540) | Freshwater to marine saline gradient viral communities from Chesapeake Bay - CB_1508_1D Viral MetaG (SPAdes) (version 4) | ecosystem: Environmental > Aquatic > Marine > Coastal | place: USA... | reverse complement strand
CGATCACGATCCTCTGCCATCAATGCCTGGCGGTCTGCGCTGATCTTCCGCAGCGCATCCAAGTGCAAATCCCCAAGGTTAAGCGTAATTTCTGCCCTTGGCCCGCTACCGTACCGATCCCTGTTCAGCCCAGCCGCCAGCATTTTCCTCGCCTGCATCTGCTCACGAACCTTCGCAATCTGTGCATTCGTCGCATCTTTAGAAATACTGTCGGCAATCTCAACATTTTCCTCCATCATAGCATCCGCTAAAACAGGCTGCGCCTTTTCCAATGCACGAGCATACTCAGGAACACCCCGAACAGTCTCGCTTAAATAATTACGACTGCAACCCCACTCCTCGGCAGCCCAGGCCTTCAGCGTCATGGACGACGCCTTTTCCATGACGTACTCAGCACCGCCCTTCGCCTCAATGTCTGCAAGTATCTTTTTCTTTAACTGCTTTCCCGCCAAAGCTGATCCTCCAATTTTTTAAAATTTTAGACGATGCTAGCAGTTCTGGCAATAGGGGTATGGGGGGGGTAGACTGCCACGGCGCTGCACAGCGTAGGGAGGGACGAGTTGTCGCGCATTTGAGGAAGCGTGGCAGTCTTGGCGTATTTGTAGCACAGGTGTCTGCGTTTTTCTACACACACATGCCCCCCTCTTTCGCCGCGTTGGGGGGGGGTGCATTCGGCCTGAGTTGCAGAGAATGCATAGGTCACTCCGATAATGTCGATTATGTTAAATTCCAATATTGGCATGCGATATATAAATAAGGGCTTTACGCACAGCCCCAGCAGTTTGAGCTATGCAAATACTGCAATGGCACAATATGTAGTAGTTGATCCTTGAATATGAACGAGCGTTCAGTTACGCGCACGCGCCTCCGCGCCTTGCCGTCGCTGTGTGTTCTGACGCGCTAATGATGGATGCCGAATGCTTCGCTGTTCTCTAGGTATTCTTTCATAGCAAAGCTCAGAGCCACTGCCATAACCTTCTTGCAGCTACCGCCAAGGATACGCTCATTGATAAGCCACAGCATCTCAGCGACCTCTGCGTCGATCTCATCCTCATCCATGTCAGGATCGTATTCTACAACAAATGTATTCATGCTTAGATGCTACAAACAAAAAACGCCCAGCGCAATGCTGGGCGAGTTCAGTGAGGCAGATTGTGCAGAAGGAAATGGGTAAAGCTCTGCACCATCAAGTGCTGTCACTATCTCAGAATGGTATCGGATCGTCAAATAGTTTCCCTTTTATATCCACAATCTCTGCGCCAGGGAATGATTGCTTGGCCGACTTTTCTAACTCGCCTGCCCAGTTGTCACGAAACCAAGAGTAAGCAAGCCCGACTTCCCGCAGCGTCAGCAGCTCCAACTCAGGCCGCTGCTTCTTTATCGTGCGCCACGATCTACCGTCCTTCATAACGCCGAACAGCTTGCCATCTATCTCAACCTCCCACACATCCGTAGACGCTCTCTGTGCGCCTATACGTTCTGCCTCAGCATCCATCGCTTGCAGACCTCTGATCACAACCTCACAGCGTTTCCTGCATTCCTCTACATCGCCCGCCTCAACTGCCGCATTCATCTTGGCCACAGCACTCCCATACTTTTGCGACATCGAGACACTGACCAGTTCTGGCAGCACATCAATTCCCCACTTCTCGTCCATCTGGATTGCCAGCCTGTCAACTGGAGCCAGAGCATAGTCACACATGATTGCATCTTTGGACTGACTGCCATGCAATATGCGATCCGACTTCTTTTGTCTTTTATTCTGTTTCATCTGCTTCACCTCTTTTCCTACCAAATCTTCCACACCTTCCACACCTTGCCACCACACCCCACTTTACCCAAACCACCACCCCACCACACCTTGCATATATATATGCAGGTGGTGTGGAAGGGTATTTCGTGGCTTTTCTTCCACACCTCCACACTTCATCCACACTTCGTAAAAACAAGGTGTGGAAGTGTGGCTAGCAAGTTTTATCATCCTGTACACTCCCCATCATCTGCCTGACAAAGGAATGCTTCGTCATCAAATATCCAGTCGCCTTGGCGATCCACAAAGTCTCCTAAATCTGCGTAGCTTCTGGACTTGTGAAACGTCCCGCCAACCTTGGCTTCCATATCTGCCCACCATTGCATTCTGTCTGGATGTTCGCGCCACATCATCGCCAAAGTTGCTTCGGACTTCAGAAAGCAGCCGTCGCAATTACCTTTGGCTGTCACGCCGTTAGGGCCGTACAGATTGAGGTCAAAGTCTTGGCTGTTCCAGAAGTCCATGACGGTCTTCTTTGTGGCACCTGCATGATAGAGCGGATACCAATATGTCCAACGGTCTTCTTTGCCCTTCTTGTTGACCCTTCTTGCCTCGTCTGCCCGAATGCCAATGCATGAGTTCCAGTGTTTCCAGCCGTGTTCCTTGACGAGGTATCTCTTGATCGTCCTGACCTTCAGCTCTGCCGTGCAGAACCGTGCGACGACGTTGGGCAAATACTTTCTGTAGCACATCTTTTCAAATGGCTCACCGTTTCTTGCTGCTGCGTTGTGGTTGACGACTTTGTAAGCCACCTTGTCGTCTACTCTATCGTACTCCAACCAAGTGATCGGCACATTCCACCTGTCTGAACATTCCTGCACAAAGTCGAGCGTTTCAGGCATTTCTCTGCCAGTGTTTGCGAATGTGACTTTGGCTGTGTCTGGCAGACCGCCGTTTGCTTCCAGTATTTGGTTCAGCATGTAGCCGCTTGTTCTACCGCCTGAGAAGCTGATGAGCGTGTTGCCTTCTGGCAGCTTGTAATGATTAGATTTCGTCATGGTTCACCCATTCACCGACGATCACGCAAGGCGTGTCGCCACCTTTTCTCTTGTTCGGCAGCTTAACAACCTGAAGACTACCAGAGCTGACCCACTGCTTGATGATTGCCTTCGCCTTCGCCTTCTGGTTCGGCTTTCCCAGATCAAGGTCTAATTCCTCTGCAACAGCTTTCCCAACCCAGTTGTCTGCCTGCACGCTTGCTCGGTATGCGTTGCTTGCGTCTTCTGGCTCGCCAATGACACGCTGCACATTGTAGAGGTTCTTGGTTGTCACGCCGTCAAACAGATCGGGCAGCTTAAACTCCGTGGCGACCCCGATGTGTTCTCCGTTGGCGATCTCGACGCTTTGCATGCGTCTGTAGACTGCCTTGTCCGATGGCGGTGCTAGGTTTGCTTTTCCGTCGTCTACACGAAAGATGCCGAGAGCTTCGTGTTCGTCTACGCCCAGCGCTATGGCATCCTCTGGAGTTATTCTGTTGATGACCCTGGCTGCTCGTGCTGCCCCGATGAGTGAGCCTGCACCTCTCACACTGTCAATCGTTGCATCGTCGCCGTTTGTTTTTCTGATGTGATGCACGAGCTGGACTGAGCTGTTTGTGTCTCTGGCGAGTTTTCTAAGCATGGCAACGACTGCCTGGATGCTACCGTTGTTGTTCTCGTTGACAAGATGTGCTGAGACAAACGGATCGAGGATGACTGCGCCGATGTTGTTTTCTTTGATGACGCGGATCATGGCTGCCAGCATATCATCATTTGTGATGAGGCCGTCCCTACCTTCTGCCGCCAGCGTGAGCTGCATGGTATCCTCACCGTCCATGAACAGTCGGCCTTTGATGTCGTCTGGCGTTAGTCCATAATGCTGCATGGCTGCGATTGTGCGCATTTGCATTTCGCTGATTGGGTCTTCCAAGTTGATGATCCAGACGTTTTCTTGCTGCTTGACTGCCGTGCCGAGGAGCGGCTTGCCAGTTGCAATCGCCAATGCTTCCACAATGATTGCACTTGTTTTACCAATACCGCCTGCCGATGCTGTCACACTGATGTACTTTTTGATGTAGTCGTATCCATATATCCATTCCCTGCGCGGCAGCGTGAGCGCATCAAACATTTCATAGGGTGTAGGCCAGTTTTGTTCGTCTTCTGCGTCTGTGGGGCTTTGTGACGGCTCTGAGGCTATGTTTAGAGCTTCGTTTTGCTTTTGCATCCGCTCAACGACTGGATCAGGCGGTGGCGTCCATCCTTTTTCTCTCGCGCCGTCGATTGCCTGCTGCACTTCTTGCCTTGTGTCGTCTACTGAATAGCCTGACATCGTGAAGCTGTCTGTGATCGCGTGTATTTCCTCGTCTGCCAGCCCTTTGCTGACATATGAGGCGACAAGCCTGATGATGTTGTTGTGCCAATCGTCGCCTGCCAGGATGCTCTGCGCTGTGAGCTGCCGATCCATTGCTTGTTGGCCGAGGTCTATTTCTAGTCCTGTATGACCTATTGAATTTAATACGTCATTTGACTTCGGAAATGCCCGCATGAGCCGCTCGATTGGCTGCGGATCGCGGTCAGTTGAGAACTCTGTACGCATTGTGACGAGTTCTGGGACGTAGCCTTTGTCTTGCTTCTTTTTGTTCGGCCAAGAGACTGTGCCTGCCACGCGCATAATTCTGCTTGGATTTATGACTGCGCTATCTGTTTGCAGGCTGGCGGCTATGGATTTTTGGATTTCTTTCCATGCTTGCATGTTTTGGCAAGGCTCTTCTAGCTCCCAATATGCATGGCCTCTGGCGAATGGCGTCGTTCCTGTCTTGACTGACATTGTGAATTTCGGCCCTGCAAATGACATAATGTTTTCCATTGCGCCTTTTGTGTCTGCGTCTGCAAAGCAGTAGAAAGCAGCCATAATGTCTGTGTCTTTGGCGGCTTTGCCTGCTGGTATGTCTTCAGCTTTGATTGGATCAATGGCATTGATGCACATGTAGATGTTTGCCTTAGCTTTGTTCATGGCCTCGGCATGCTCAACGGCTTCGTCTACTTGATTGAGCCTAAATCTTGCGGCGTTTGTTGATCCACTTGCTGAGATTGATCGTATTTCTAATAGCGGTTGCCCAACCTCATTCCAATTATTTGTGATCTGTGTTATAAACTGCTTAATGATGTCGGACTTGGGAGCCATTTCCATTTTGTTTTCCATTTCCTGTTTCATTTCTACCCTCCCTGTGACTGCCGTGGCGATCCATACCGCCACGGCATTTTAGTTTAAAATTCCATGTCTTCCTCAACGGCTGCTGGAGCTGCCTGTGGTGCGGGTGCAGGCTCGTCTGCAATCCCTGCCGCGGCACCTTCCTTGAGGCAGTCGGGCTTGTCCACCCATTTGACGACTTCAAAGACAGGGTAGCATGTTGAGCCTTTTGTGAACTTGAGTTCTTTGGCTTCAATCATTTTGACCAATGGCATCTGCCCAGCGCTTGGCTGCTCTTTTAGCTTTGGCGCTAGATCAGTGATGGCAGACCAGATTGCCGCGCCTGCTTGTTCCCAAACTGCGACCTTTCCACCACCTATTGCCACCTTTACGCTGATGCCTTTCTTGTAGTCATCACCTGGCTTTGGCATCATTTGGTTTGTTGAGGGGTTCCACTTCCATTCTGGGGCAACACCTGCGATGCCTTCCGACTTCTGCCAGCCAGTTTTGAGGCTGTCGAGGTCTAAGACCATGCCGTTTGTCTGGGCTGTTGGATATTCGTCCTTTGCCGCGCCGTCACGCAGATAGAACTGCCTTGCTCTGATTGTGCCGTCCTGCGTGCCTCGTGCTGACCACCCCAAGAATGTGCTGATGTCGGAACCTGTGTTTCCTAAGTCTATTTCAAACATTGTTTTCTCCTGTGTTTGAGTTGTTAACGTTGTTGTGCTGCTTTGACCCAAGCTGCCAGGGATTACTCGAACAGATCAAACTCATCGTCGTCCCAGCCGTCTGCCAGTGTCCAGTCATCTGACTTGCCTGACGCGCTTTCTGGGTCTTTTGCGATCTGTTCGTTGATGAGGTCTATGATCCGATAGCGGCCTTCTACGGCCCCGCCTGCTGTGTATTCCACATGCGCCTTCATTTTGTGCGGCCAGAAGTTGACCTTTTCGCCGCTGATTTCTGCTTGTACCTGCCAAGGCGCATCGCGGTAGTTCGGAAAGTAGAAGTCTATGCCATGACTGTAGAGGTTTACGATGTCGCGGAAGGCGTAGACGTTATCCATGAATAGATCGTCTGGGTCTGACTTCCATGCGTGTGATTTGTGAAAATCATAGTCCATAAAGTTGCTCCCTGATTGCTTCTGCGCCGTTCCAGTAGAACGTGCTTGGATTAACTGGGATAACGCCTGCAATGTCGTGTTTAGTTCCTGATCTAAGGAAACGCTCCATGCGTGTAATTTGCGTCTTTGCTCTTGCAAGTAATTCATTCGGATCGCCGTCCTCTAAAAGTGCTGTTTTCTTTGGCGTGACGTAAAGGAATTTGACCGCCTGGTTGCCTTTGGCTTTCTGGTAGATTGCGCGTTGGAGCTGATGCTCTGCCGACATTGTACTTGGGCATCGGCCAGTCGTCTTGAGGTCAATGACCAGACCTGCATCTGGAAATACGAGGTCTAGAAAGCCAATCACAGGGATTTCGTAGTCGTCTGTCTTGGCTGTTATGCTGATCTTTTCTTGACCTTCCTCTGGAAACTCTGGTGTGCCGTAGTCTGCCAGTGCTTCTAGCGCAAGGGTCATGCAAGGCTCAATCATTGCGCGTTCTTTGGTTGTCTTTTCGTCTGCAATGGGAAAGGTCTTGTCAAACTTGTCCAGAGCGGCCTTCAGAGCCGCCTCACAGTCGCTTTTGCCTGTCAGATGGGCTACCACAGCATCCTCAGTGCAAATGCCTCTCATTGCAGCCGCTCCCATTGGCGTGCGTAAGCCGAACAGATACTGCGCAACCCAAACGTCAGGTGCGTTCGTCCAAAGGTTTATTGACGAGGCTGACAGGTGCTTGATGCTGTGTTTTTCAAAGCCGTTTGACATCTCAATACTCCTTGGGAAATTTGAGAATGACGTAATCGTCAGTATCCTCAACAATTTCTGGGTTGCCAAAGCAGAGCATTTCATCGTGATCGTCAGTAATGTAAAACGAGTTTTGATCGCTGATAATTTCTAAAACTTCGTTTTCGCACTGCACGCTAACTCTAGCTTTTTTACCATCGCCTCTGAGGTCAAACTTAATATGCAGGTCAGTCATTGCCTCTAGGTATCCGAGCTGTAATCCATAATCGCTGCATTCTTTTCTTGTTTTTTCTATGATCGGAACGATTGCGTCATGCAGTGCCTTGCCGACATCACAGCAGTCGCATTCAAATTCCACACCACCTTCCCAATCACGATTAGTCTCTTCAGCGTCAAACGAAATTTTTGAAAGAACGTCCCAACCGTGATTTGACCATGATGGGAAATTTTCTTTGAAATGCACTCTCCACTGCAAATCAGCTGGGCCATCACTGACCTCGTATGTTTCTTTGGTTGTCATTTTGTTACCTCACTTCCATATAGCGCAATCAGCGCTGCCTCTGCTCTGCCGTCATCTTTGACGCGCTTGAATAGGTCTGCGCAGTCTGGAAAGCGCTGCGTTGCCAGACCGCGTGACACACCTTTGTCGCGGTTTAGTCTAAAGTGACCTTTCCACTTTGCAGGCGTGACGTACTGTATTGGGATTTTGTGAGCCGCGACTGCCATCTGCGTTGCGCCGTATGTCTCACCGAAACGAAACATAGACGACACGCCTTGACCGCGCATTGCTGCCACTTGCTCAATGAATGCCATGTGCGGTTCGTCACCTTCAGGCGTGAGCAGCTCGTGCAGTATGTGCAGATTAAGCTCCGTCTTGCCCTTAGCGTTCTTCAGCACAGGCATGTCGTGTATTTCTAGCTTCATGTTTGGCCAGAGAAATGCGACTGCTCCTGAAAAGCCAGGGTCTATGCCTACGATGACAGTCATGCGGCTTCCTTAACTTTTACGCCGTTGACCTTACAGAACAGCGCAATGGCTTCCTCTGTCAGCTCACGCATTGTGCTTTCTTCGTTTCTCTTGCGCTGGACTTCACGCATACCATCAGCCAACTCGACCTTGATCCGATGGTTCCACTGTTCTTTTTGTTCTTTCATGGTTTCCCCAGTGTTGCTAGCTTCTACCTAGTCATAGTGCTAGCAACTTTTTATTGCAATAGTTAATTTTTTGCTAGCAAGTGTGTTGACAAGTTGCTAGCAAGTCATTAAATAAGATTTATAAGCAAGAAAGGAAATGGAAATGAACGTAGAAATTTTTAAAGCTGGCAAAAACTGGATCGCAGTTGAGCGTCACAATGGAATGGAAATGGTTGTGTGTAGAGCCAAAACAAAAAAAGCATTGCTTGAGGCTTTAGAAGATGTGGCCCAAGGCGAATTTATCAAAGCGCTACACAACATCAACGTTGTGTGGCTGCCAACAACGGCAGAAGAGGAGCCACCGTTTTGAGTAAAGAAACTATAGAATTTGGAGTTATACCGATGACGCTAGAGCGCTTGGCCAAAATGCCTTGGAAAGAAATGAAAAAGCATTTGCCAGACAATTTATTGGCTGGGATTTGCGACGGCAGAATTTACAATCTGGCCACAAGCGGGATTGCCCAAAAAAATGCAGACTACAAGCAGATCATTGTGTGGTGTGAGCGCAGAATGGAGCTGACAGACGCAGACACTGAAGCACCAATGCAATGGATGTTGGATGATTTAGGAATGGAAAAACCAAAGGATAGCGACAATGAATAAAGACGAAATAATTGACGCGCTAAAGTACCAAATCACAACTGAACAAGCGTATATAAAAAAGCAACGCGCAGCACAGGATCGCATGCGCAGTTTAGAGGCAGGCGTCAGATCGGGCAACATCAGCGCAGACCTAGCCGCATTTGACTTAATCTGCATGAACGCGAAAGATCGTATCGCAGAGCATGAAAAGAAAATTGAGGAGCTAGAAAATGAAAACTGATTGGCAGGATTACGTTATAATTTGCGGCACAGGTGTTGCCGTATTAGGTTGGATCATTGGTGTCGTATTAGGAGTTTGGTAATGACAGACAACCAAATCGCAAAATATCTCGAACAAATCGTAAAGCATTGCAAAGCAGCAAGAGTAAACCCAACAGCTTCAGCAGTGCATATTGATGCAATACAAGCATCCGCAGAGCATATCGTTGATACGATGAAAAGAGAACGAGCAGACGTGACAGGAGCGCCGATCTAATGGTGAACACAGTTAGTGTGAATAGACGCAACAGCATTAACATGGATGACGTAGACATAAGCCTAGACAACTTTAGAAAGGCATTTGAGCGTGATCCAACGCAAGATGAAATAGCAATGATGATGAAACTAAAGGCGCTAAAGCAAGAGCGCCAAATCAATACGAGCAACACTGGCAACTTGATGCAGCGCAGCAAGGTCAGCCAAGAGCTTGCGATTGCTCGTGCAAACAAAGCCTTGAAAGACAAGGTAAAGTGTACGCCGCGAGGCATCCAGATCAATAAAATGCTGAACTACGGCCTGACAGCCCAGCAGATCATGGATGTATTGCAGCTAAATGAGGTGCAAGTTTCCGCGACAATCGAGCGGTTTAAGCTGCCTCGCCCAGTGACCGATCTGGTGTTTCATCAGAAGGTTAGGAACTGATCGTGTGGGCCGTGCTGTAGTGTCGGGATACAAGCGGAAAGGTAGCAACCAACAAAACCGAATTGATTGCGCACCACGGCCCACCGCGACAATTTAGCAAAACAGGGAGTGAGTACAATGGAATTTTTTACAGCATTCTATATTGAATACGCAGTGAGGGGCATGGATATACAGTCGTATATACTGCTGCCCTCATATGAAGCGTGTCAGGTTATGATCCGCGACAATGAGGACATGTCGGAATACATGTACGCAGACGGTGATGTGAACATGTGGTGCATAAGGACTGACAAATTGTCGCAGTCTATGCGGCCTAAGCTACGCCCTAACCAGTGACTTTTGTGGTATGCTCTTAATTAGCCAACACAAGAGGAGCCGCCCTTGCCCTACAAGGACAAGGATAAGCGCGCACAACATGCGAAAGAGTACGGCGCTGAATGGTATCAGCGGAACCGTGAGAAAACTCTTGAGCGATCAAAAAAGCGAAAGAAAGAACAGCGCGATAAGTTTCAAGAATACAAAGCAGGCTTGGCCTGCTTTTTTTGTGGAATACAGCACCCAGCAGTTATAGACTTCCACCACCCAGACGCATCAGGCGATAAGAAGGTTAGTGAACTTTTACAGCGAGGGAGCATTAAGAAAGCATATGAAGAGGCCAACAAATGCATTCCGCTTTGCGCCAACTGCCATCGCATCTATCATTGGACTGAAAGAGAGGGAGAAAAAGATGAGTGACATACCAGAGTATTTTACAATCGCAGCCAAGATTGTTGAACGAGCAGAGCGCGGCTTGCCGCAAGATCGTTGGATGAGAGGCGACAAAGAGCAAGAGGCACTTGTTCGTGCCTACATTGCATTATTAAACATCTGTTCAAATATGCATGCCGACATGATCCAACGCGGATCAGACGCAATGGACATTAGCTAACCCCTGCAAAACCTTGTAGACTGGCCATAGCCAACACAAGGAATGCAGCATGCAAACTTTGGGACCTACATATTTAACCAGCCAATGAAGGAAAATGAGGGTGGCGCTGACTTGCCCTCATTTATATCGGATAAGAACTATTCCGACTTTATTTTCAATGACTTACGGGTGGCGCTGACTTGGCCAATAATTTATCGCGTGTTTTAGCTGGGATGGGATTACCACCTTTGACATAAGGCAAATGATTACCTATATTATTGGTGTGGCGGCTCTGGTTTCATCCGCATTAAGACCCTACCAAGGGCCACTGGCTGACGAAACGGAAGCAAGTTTCCCGCTAGTGCTGTGAGGCCTCTGATGCGAAAGTGTTGGGGGCTTTTGCTTTTTCGATTGCGGCTAGTTAAGTATATAGGTCCCATTGATTAAGACAGCCAGCCGTAAATCTTTTGCGTCTGCTCGATCCGATCATACAGACCGTGATTGCCGCCATTGATCCTCTTGGTCAAATCCTCAATCACTCCAACATCTGTGCCTTTGTCGGCAATGTCCCACAGATTGTTTTTGTCAAAGAACCAGATTGCGCTTTCAAATGCGTAGTCGTTCTCAACCAATGATGGGTCTTGCAGCACTTCTGGAAGGCGCATGTCTGTGGCAAACGACTTATAGTTGTTATGACCAGTGAGCTGAATGAACCCACGGCCTAAAAACTTTGCAGCCTCTTCCTCTGTTTCGTTGCCCATACGACCTGCATAGACCTTGCCTGCCAGCTTTGCTGTATTCTTTGCGTATGGCACAGCATCCTCAACAGTCGGAAAGCGAGAAGGCCAGACAGCCTGGATACGCTCTGGCGTACTGTAATAAAGACTTTCTTTAGTGCGCTTAAACCCTGCGCTTTCGTGCGAACACTGCCCAAGGATGTGAGCTGCGCGTAGCGGGCTAAAGTCATAGTGCTTCATAATCGCTTTGGCAGTGTTGGGGCCGAATGCGCCGTCTGGCGTTGCTCCACACTTTGCTTGCAGCGTTTTCATTGCTTCGCTCATTTTTTCCCTCCGAAAAACTTAGTTGCTGATCGTACACCAAACGAGGCAGCTACGATCACGCCCAACGTGTACTGATACCACTCAGGCATACTTTCTAGCGCGGCAAAGCCATCTGAGACTGTCTGACGGCCCCACTCGCCTGTAAAACACAGCACAAGCGGCACAGAGAACAGTATAGTCAGCCATTCGTCTTTCCATGACGACTGACTGCCCTGCGCCATAATCTTTTCCCATTCGGCCTCTGACGTAGCTGCCGACTTCATTATTGTCGCCTTGGCTTCTGCCTCAACGAGCTTCAGATTAGCAGCCGCAGCTTGCGCGTCTGCTTTGCCCTTTAGCCAACCACCTGCTAGCTCTGTCAGTGGGCCTATTAATGCTTGGATCATTTTGCGGCCTCCTTATTCATCCAGATACCAAAGCAGCCTGTGAGAGCGCCCATACAGACGCTAACAAGCCCTGCTTGGCCATTCGTAGGGTCAGGCAAGGACATGTACCAGTGGACGCTTTGGTAGGTTAAGATCGTCACGACCAACATCATTAGCCGTGGAAAGATTTTGTAGTCATCAATCACTGTTGCTGGCATAAATACGCTCCGCTATTGGTTTATGCTTGGTGATTATAACGACCTTGTTATCATCCGTCAAAAGAACCCACTGACCGAGCTTATTTTCCACTAACTTCAAGGCAAACTACCGTTTGGCTATTATGAACAACCAAACCCTCTCTCGCCTTCCTGCGCTCTTGTTCGCACTCTTCATAAGTCGGATAGGTTGGCCCAATCTGATAATATTTCAGCTCTGCTGACGGAATGTACTGTATGAAAACCAAAACAAAAATCATTCCCAACGCTCCAGATACACACCAAGATAATACACTGACAGAATGACAACGACGACAGCCATTGCTATTCCAGCTATCGTCGCAATCATTTCGTTACGTTCTTCTCTGGCTTTCTCAGCAGCTTTCTTTGCAGCCTGCCTTTGCTTTCGGGCTTCTGCCTGCCACTGCTGCCATCTGTCCCAAGTGCCTGGCGGTGCGTAGAGGCGGCAATAACTTTCCAACTCAGCTCTTTTCTGGCGCAACATCTCCAAATGCTGAAACTCTTCCCACTCTCCTTCGGAGCCACCTGTTATGGCAGTGAGTGGGCTGTTCTTCTTTTTCTGGACGGCTTCTTTTACATCTTCTTCCGCTGAAAGAAATTTGCCGACCGAGCTGATAAGATTTGCGCTTTCCTTGCCATTACTAAGAGCTTGACGGATAACCGAATAAGCGGCGTTCGCAGCCATGATGCTCTCAAGTATAGCCATATCATTTGCGCATTTATTTGCGCAAAGCCTGCTCGATATTGTCGAGCTTGGTGAATATTGCGGCGATTGTGGTTTTCATCTCTTTCATCTCACGATCATGTGAGGTCTTAGTAGCCTCTTGAAGTGACTTGAGAACTGCTATGTCAGTGTGATGATTGTTCTGCTTGTTGAACATATAAACAACAACCCCAGCAATCGGCAAAACGATCCACTGCATCACAGCATTAATCATCTCAAAGTTCACTTCCATCAGTAGCTACCTTCCCACACGCGCAGGCTTTTGAACTCGTTACTCATTAACTTCCTTTTTAACACATCTTTTACTGCTTGTGTATCTGTCCATGCTACTCCAGCCTCTTTTAGCCAAATATTTAGCATAGCCATGTCCACGTTGCCGACATGCTTGTAATCGGAAGCAAACGAGTTCTCTGTGCGTTGTCGAGCATACTCGGCGTCTTTTAGAGCTACTGTTGCGTCATGCGTCTTTTTGATGATGAGCTTATCATCTTCAAACTTAATGGTTTCTTTGATTTTAGTTGAGGTGTTTGCCATCTTCCCAAGCCTCATTTACGTCTGGTGTGGATGGATCATCAGCCTTTAGCGTACCGTCTGCCTTACGCGCACGCTTGCGCTTCGCTGGTGCTTTCTTTGCTACAGGCTTTTTAGGCGTAGGCTTTTCAGTCGGTAATTCTGGCAAAATTTCAAGTGCATTTGGCTTAGTTGTTAAAATGCGTTTTATTTCTGCTTCTGGCAGATCAACAATATCACCGTTTTTAACACGACCCGCACATGTGGACATGCTGCGGTACTTAACTAAAACTCTCATTGCAATCTCCTTTAAAAAGAGGGGCCGCTAAGCCCCTCTAATAACGTTATGACGTTATGATGTTGTGTTGTCGAACACGCCGCCGTTTGCAGCTTCGTTCTTCGCGCACAGTGTAAGTTCTGTGACAACTTGGCGTTTTGTTGCGTCACCAGTTTTCGCCAACTCGATGTTTTTAGTTGGGCGTAGTGTTGCAACTTCCCACATGTCGTCTTGCATGATGAAGACGTCACGAGAACGGTTTTCACGAGAAGGCATGAACTCAATAGTTCCCCAAGGAGTTACATACACTGCAAGTGACTTAACAACACGCTCGTCGCCAGCTTGTACTGATGAACGCTGGTTGTTGTTACCTGTGAAACCTAGCGCAACATTCATTTGGAATGCTGATAGGTATACAGTGTCAGGGTTGCCACCGTTTTCCCAGATAGACTGCATAACACCATCAAAGCGTGCTTGTGAGAACGCGATCAATGTTGTTGTTTCGTCTGTACGAGCGTCTGTGCCGTCACCAGTTGGGTCTGCACCTTCGTTAGCACCAAAGTCTGTGTTTGATGTCAACCATGCAGGCGCACCAGCAAGCTCACGCGCAACAGTTGCAGAACCCGCAACTTTTGCGTTGTTGTCGAAAAGTGCTTTCTCGATGTCCAACTTTTGCTCTTTGGCGATCTTCAGTGTCTGATACGCAATTTCTTGCGCACGACCCGCTTTGTCCAAACCTTCATCTGTATCTGGAACAGTTACAGCATTCTTAAAAATTTGGGTTCGGTTGTTTAGGCGTGATGTAGCTGTCGCCGCATCTGCTGTTGTGTCGTCACCTTCAATGTGCGCGTTTGCTGCGCTTGAACGCAACGCATCAGTTTGCCATTCAACCAAAGTGTTTGACGCAGATGTTTTGCGACACTTAGTGTAGAACGGTGTTTCTTCTGGTGAGATGTTGGTGATGATATCACTCAAATCCTCACGGATACCGACAGCATCGTAGCTGTCAAATGTGTTGGTTGGTTGTGCCATGGTTTCTTACTCCAGTTTAAGGCTTCATCATTAGACTGAGGGCGTCCTCAATCCGACCAGATTTACGCAGCTTAGCTTGCTGCTTCTTGCGAGCCGCAGCTTCACCATCTCCTGCACGACGCTTAGCGCCAGCCTTCACAACAGTCTTAGGGGCTTCGCCCTTGGTTGCTTGCAACTTCTTGTCCTGCAAACGACGCCATTTCATTGCATCGTTCAATGCACGCACATAACGCGCATCAGTCACACCTTGAATTTCTTGTTCAGTAAATCCGTAATGTGACCCAGTTTTTATCAAGTCAGCCTTGAGCTTGTCGCCCTTTTCAGGATCGGCAATCTCAGGGATGTGCTGCTGCAAAAGTTTAGCTTGCTCTTGCAGGTAGGTTTCCCGCTGCTGTTGAGCTGCTGCATTTTGCTGCTGCTGTAGTTGCTTTATTTGTGCAACACGTTGGTTATACTGCCCTACTTGCTCATCATAGTTCATTTTAGCTTCCATATAACCAATGGGGTCACTATCGAACATTTCTTTAGATGGAGGTTTTGGTGGCGTCATACCAATTTGTTGTGTCGTCTGTTGCAGCTGCAGGAATTGCTGTCGCTGCTCAGCTAATTGTTGCGCTTGTGCCTTGTTTTGCTTTTCAAGTTGCGCAACTTCTTGCATGCGTTGATTGATGTAACCCTGACCCGCAGCCGACTGTTTCAACTGATCCAGTGTCCACATTTCTTCTTTGCCGTTTACTTTAACGGGGATGAAATTGGTTTCCTCAGTCGCTTCAATCTCTGGAGTGGTATCTAATTCAACGTCATCTAAATCAACATCGTCATCATCGCTCTCAAACTCTTGAGTTGGCTCTTCTGCTTCAGTTGGTTCATCAATAACCTCAACCTCTTCTGCTTCGGTTGCCTGCTCAACAGGTGCCTCGGCTTCTGGGGCTTCAGTCGGTTCAGTAATTAGGCTTACTGCTTCCTCAATAGTAGTCGCATTTTCCACGGTGCTACTTCCTTATTTTTTACGATCTAAAAGTGTCTCTGCCGCAATCGCGGCGTCAAGGTTCACTTCGATCAAGTTAAGCGCACGAATGATTGCATGCGCCTCTTCACGCCGCTCAACTTCGTGAGCTGCGCTGTTTGCAAAAACCATCATCTGGCTTTCACGAACCTCTTGAACGAACTGCCCGAAAGCAGTGTCGTTCTTTAATCTTTTGGCCTCATCAGCCTTTATGCGTATGTCTGTACTCACGCTGATCCACCTTGGGCAATGTTAGCAACTGTGCGCAACTTGTCTTGCTCGGCTTTGATCCGCGCAACATCTACGTTTGTGCCATACTGACCATAAATTTTAGCCGCATCAACCAAAAGGTCTTGGGCCATTTGGTCACGCTTGCGGTCATCTTCTGCCGCAGCTTTCTGAGCATCCAACTGCATTTTCATTGCATCAGACTGCATCTTAGCTTGCGCCTTGATTTGCTCAGCCTGCAAGAATGCTGCATTCGGATCGGGCTGACCTTGCGCCATCTGCGCCTGCTGTTGCTGCTGCAACATCAACATCTGCTGTTCAATCTCAGGTGTGATCGGTGCAAAGTAGCGTTCTGCATTACGGACACCTGACGCAGCCAGAACGTCTGCCAGAGTGTTACGAATGTTTGTCAACGACACCAACCCATTCATTGGGCCGTAGTTCTGATATACTTGTTGCTGGATTTGCAAGACGCCTTGCAGCGCGGCAGCTTTTTCTTGCTCTCTGCCAGTGCCTAAGCCAACATTCACCTGCACATCCATGTCTGCGTTCCAGACACGCGGATCAACAGGCACGAACTGTCCATTCATGCGCATCAGTTGTTCTTCGTCTGTGTGCTTAACATGCAGACGCAGTAGTAGGCCGAACATACGACGCATGCCCTCTGACAGATTGCGCACCATAACCTCAACCTGCGCAGCAGCCGCATCAACTGTTGCCTGCACACCTGCCGCAGTGGTTGACTGCATGGCATCTGGATTTAGTGCGACATTCTGTGTCACTCCAGTTTTCTGCTCAACCAGCGCATCCATGTACTGCAATGCGCCTAGCGTCTGGCCTGCTGTGAATGGAACCGCTAGGTCTTGAACCGCACCTGGCTGACGCATACGGACGATTGCGCCGATCTCGTTGTTTAGCACATCGTCAATATTGACTGCCCCATCAACGATCCCAATGCGTGGGTTGTTTGTCATGGCTACGTTATCAAGCACGCCACGAATGATTGATGTGGCTGCGTCTTGATCGTCCATAATCAGCTCAGCTAGTGAACGACCATACATTGTGTGTGGCTCTGGATCGACTTCAAAGACAGCAAACGGCACTTCGTCTACTCGATCAAAGTCCAGCAGCTTGTAGTTTGACCCACCGCAGATAAAGCGGTGTAGAACTGGAACGCCTGTGCCTTCTACATCCAACCGCATATAGGCTTCAGTAATGGCTACATTGCGCATTGCTGGATCGCCTGACTGATCCTCGTAGTCGTCTTGAGAGTAACCGCGACGTTCAATGTCTTCTGCCTCAGATATGTCTGACGCGCCGTACAGGCTGTCTAGGTCATAGACTTCCTCAAATGGGTAGCCCATCTCTACAAGCTCACCTACACGAACCTCAGAGCGGTGACAGACAACGTAAGCATCTTCTAGCGTCCGAGCCTGAGAGTTTACGAAAAACTCCTCTGGTGGCACGCTCTCAATGCGCAGCTTGCCCTCTGGGATGGATCGGCTGACTTTTAACGAGTAGCTTGGCAGCTCAACTTCCATGCCCATCTGATCCATCTCAACTGTCATGGTCATTGTTTCTTCAATGACTGAGATGCCCATATCAGACAGGATGTAATCACGCTCTTCTTGCGTTAGGTCTGTGTAGCTGTAAGTTTCTGTGCGGTATCGAGTGTCCCAGTAGACTTTCACGATCCCTTGCTTTTTAACCAGAGCGTCATGGAATGCATCGTTTAGAACGCGGAAGCCGTCATTCTGATTGAACACATAGTGCATATAGTCTGTCGCCTGCTCGGCAAAAGCCACATCCTCTGGGCCTTTGGGGATGAACTCAACAGGCCGAGCAGTTGACATAAATACGCGCATCAAGCTGGGTTTGACTGCGCGTACTGTATCGCGAACCTTTGTTGCTACGACGCTAGACCGTCCGTCTTCGTAGCCAATATCAACCTCACCGTCAAAGTATCGCTGGGCTTTGATGCGGTCATGTGTGATTTCGCTTTCTACAAAATCAACAGCCTGCGCAATCGCGTCTTGAACGATCCCTTCAACTTCTGTGAAACTTTTTGCTTTAGGTTCCATTATGTTCGCCTTTATTCAAAAACTTGTTGCGCGGATCGTGCTGCTGTCGGCGCTGTGCCGCCATATAGTGTTAGTGCGACTTGCTGAGCTAGGAACTGGTTTTGCGCATCTGTAAGCGGCTGACCTTCCATTGCCGAACCAATCAAGCGCAGTGCTTCTTGAGCAGACCGACCTTTGCGCTCAGTAAGCGCTCTGGATATTTCTTCAAAGATACGCTGTTTTTGCGCCTCTGTGAACTCATCTGTTTGACCAGATACTGCCTGAATTAATCTTTGTGACGTTAGCAGTGGCTCACCGCGCATTGCGCTGCCAATGACGCCAGGCTGCGTGACTTGCTCAACAGTTTCGCGGATCGCTTGTCGTTGTGCTGTTTTTGAGTTGACCGCCAAGGCTGCGCGTACAGACGCAGACTGCGCTGCCTCATCAATCTGCTTGAGCAATGCATCGGCTTCAGCGCCTAGCATTTCTTTAATCTTTCTGCGTGAGTTTTCTGAGCTAAGGTCTGTGACTACCTTAATAACCTGACGCGCATCAAGAGCTTCGGCTGTTGGATCAGACGCAATCGCACGAACATCGCCAATCGCCTTTTCTACATAACGACGCAGACCCTGCTTTGCGGCGTCTAACTGCGCGGCAGATGCATCTGGCCCAAATGCCTTCATCACATCCTCAAGCTCTGTCTGAGGTTTTAGCAAGTCGGCTCCAAGCTGGAATGCACGCTCTTCTGCGATCTTATCGCCACCGAGCTTTACAGCATCGCCGTAAACAGGAACTGCGCCAGAAACAGCATCACGCAACTCGCCTGCCAATCTGTTGTATCGAGTGCCTTTTGCAGTTAGTCGTCCATATTGGTCAACATTTTGATATGCAATAGTTTGCAAGGCTTTCTTCAGCTCATCTAATTGCATTACGTTTGGCAGCTCAGAGAATGTAACCTTTCCATCGTCACCAATGGATGCCTTAATGTGCTGATTGCGAGGGATGTTGTTCATCAACATTTCCTCGTTCGCCTCTCTGATCGCCTCTGCCATCAAATTGTTAGGTGTTTTGTCTAATACCTTAAAGATTGCTGTGCCTTCGTCACCGCCATAGTTGATTGGCGTGTTAAAGGCTTCTGTGTATAGCTCGTCTCTTTGTGGAGCTGTTCGGGCTGCGATATTCTCAACAGCAGTGCGCGGCCCAATGGGAGCCTCGCCCAATGTAGCATCTAATGTTGCATCTAAGGCTTGGCCTGTACGAGCCATGCGCTCGTCTACCGCAGTTCTCGCTATTGTGCCTGCCTGACCGCCGCCTGCTGCCGCTGCGTCAAGCAATGCTTGTGCTGCCTGACCTGCATCAGCAAGCATGCCCTCTTTGCCAGCCTTATCAATAGCTGCCATCGCGGCGTCCATGTCGCCACCCATCTGGAAGGTGTTTTTAATAACTTTTGCAGCATTGCGAGAAATGTTTAGTGTTGACGCGATAATTGCTAGATCAGATCGTTTGATGACATCAGCTAGGTTTTGCGCACCTTTTGCGACGAATGGCATTGCAGCGCCTAATGCGCCACCTGCGCCAGCACCGAATGCTGCGCCTGTGGCTGCTTCACGCGCACGCTCCGCTGGCGTTGTGCCTTCGCCATAACCGAATACACCGCCCTCTACTGCGCCGAGAGCTGCGCCAGTTCCTAAACCGCGCAGAGCTGCTGGGGCTGTGCGCATTGCTGTCGTGCCGACTAAACCGCCTGTCATTGTGGCAGGTAGCGCAGCAACTGCGCCTGCCGCGCCTGTTACACCGCCTGCTAAGTTTAGGGCTGCTGTCTGTCCAGGACGCTCGGCCTCCATTGCTGATTGCAATGCACGAGTGCCTGTTGCGGCTTCTGGCCCTAATACTGCGCCAAGAGCTTCGTCAACATACGATCCGACAAATGGAACGCCTTTGACAAACTGAGCAGCACGAGCTGCAACTGGGTATTGCTCAAGAATGTCCTCACGTTGGGCTGACTGAACAGCCGCACCTGCTTGAGTGCCTTCAAGAATTTTGTTGATTATCTCAGGATTAGTTCCAGAATATGACGGTGAAACGACATATCGCTGACCGTTAGGCCGCTCAAACACACGAACATCGCCAGGTTGTTTGGCAATAATTCGTGGCATTGTTTTGTAGTCTTTTCTAGCCTTCTCAATGGCTTCAGCTTCAGACGAGGCTCGTATTTCTACCTCGTATCCGTCTGGCGTCATAATCTGATATTTAGCCATTATTTATCACCTATTCTACTTTGCCAGTTACTGAAAAGCCGTTGCCGTTGCCTTTAGCATTTCCATTACCGCCGACCATCTCTGCGCCTGGGCCAGATGCAACTTTAAGGCCAGCAATAGCCGCCTCGCGATTACGACGCTTCTGCGCAATCACATCTGCTGTATCGCCTGGCTGTGGGAAATACTGCTTTTCAGCATTTTCAAATTCATCAACCCCAATAACCGCGCCACTCTCTTGACGCAAGATTGCGTTGATAAAGTCACGCTTTGCTTGATCGTAGCGCTGACCCTCAGACGTTCTAAGGAAGTTTCCGAAAGGAAGATTGCCTGCAAAGTAGTTTCTTATGCTCGTACCTTGGTTCTCCAAATCGTTAAGAATGATTTGAGACTGATAAGCTCGATTAAAGAAGCCTGTGGCTTTTTGCTCGCCGCCTGTAAGCTGCTGGGTTTTCTGCACTTGCTGCGTCGGATAGAAACGACCCTTGCTGTCAAACTGCCCAGCCTCTGCGCCATACTTCGCAGCCTCTTCTGGTGTAGCAACTCGGAACTGCTCGGTTCCTTTGGTGCGCTGCGCCAAAACAGCGCTCATCACATTCGCAGCCGACTGAGGGTTGGCTTCGACTGCTGCCGCAATATCCTCGTAGCCATTCTTTTTTAACCACTGAATTGTTTTGTTGACACGAGCGCTTTGAACGCGCTGTGCGCCACGCTGCTGAATTGCACCACCTGCACGCATCTGGGGCATAATGAGCGGATCAAGTGCTGCCGCAAACTGCTCAAAACGAGATAATCCTGTTTCTGGATTGCGCTCGGATGCAAAATCTAACAAGCCTTTAATTCTACTCATTCTGCCTTGCGGCTGCGCCTGATTTGCTGCTGCCGCTGCTTTCTGCGCTGCTGTGTTTGTTCCATCCATGCTCGTACCTCCTTGCTGTCCAGCAAAATCTAGCAGCCCTTTTAGTCTTGATCCACGAAACTGCGCAATGCCGTATGCACCCTGACCGCCACCAGCAGGGTTGTATGCCTGCGGATCAATCCGAGCATAGCTTTCTGTCATTAGGTTTCCGACAATGCCTGCGGCTTGCGCGTCAGTAAAGCCTTTGCCCTTGAAGTAGTTAAACGCAGTTTGCGCATTCTGCGGCAGATTGCCAAATGCATCTGTACCTGCTGCGTTAAAAACCTCAAGCGCATACTGCTTACGCCGATCTAAGCCATGACCGCCAGCGCGTTCATACTTTTGTTCAAACAGCTCAGCATAGTCTTGCGGTGTGAGTGCACCAGCAGACTTGAACGCGTCCATTGTCGCGCTCTCAGGCCCACGCAGCTCTTGCATCATGTAATCAAGCTGCGTTTGGAAAGGTATGTTGTAATTCACCGCCATGCTTTGCCTTACTTATACCCAATCGCCTTGCGTTTTGCGTCCATGAAAGGACGTATGATGTATTTCAATGCAGGAACCTTGCGAACAACTTTTGCGAATTTAGCGCCGTATTTGTCGTATGCGTTAAAGAACCAATCAGGTGAGTGGCCCACAAGCCAGTCGCGGAACTCCATCCAACGAGGATCGTCTTCGCCATAAACCTCACGAGCAACCCAACATAGTTTTGGCAGCATCGCCATAGTTTGTAAGTAGCTTAATAAACCAGGCTGGGCTGATGTTGTTTGGGTTTGTGGTGTTGGCGCTTGGCCTAAAGCTGCCAGTGGCGCAGCAAGTGATGCTTGTGGCGCACCTGTATAGCCTGCGTATTGCTGACGCGCCGCGTCGATCAATGACTGCTGCAATGCCTGCTGCATTAAGCCTTGGCGCTCTTGCGCCTGAGTAATTGCTTGACCTGTCTGGAACGCTTGCCGACCTAAGCCACCAAGTTGACCTGCGTAACCTGCGCGTGCAGCGCGATCACGCATTGCTGCGTCCATTGCTTGGGTATAGCCCATCTGACGTTGTTGCGCTGCAATGTCGCCTGCCATGCGTCCGTATTCGCCTGCAAGCACGCCTTCAGCTACGCCCTGACGAGAACCGCCAAACGCACGCGCTGCTGTTGCCTGTGCGCCTAGCGTATTCATAGCCATCTGACGTTGACGCTCAATGTCTTGCTGCGTGCGATCAATCACCTCTTGCTGGTATGGATTGAAGTAAGCACCGACTTGCAAGGGCGCATTCATCGCTTGCTGCGTCCCGCCGATTGCGCCTTGCAATGCGCCAGCCGCTGCTTGGTTTACGTTAAACCCCGCTTGCGGTGCCATTGCGGCAGGTTGGTATGTTGCATCTTGCTGCGCAGTTGGTTGCGCCGCGACTACTGGTGCTGGTGCTGCTGCGCCCATGTTACGCTTCCTTTTTGATTAAACCGACTGCAAAGAACTGCGCAGTGCGGAGTGTGAAGTTGATTGCGCCTTTAAGTGTGCGTTTCTTACCATTTGCAAAGGCAATGTAATCGCGGAACTCTTGGTAATGTTCGTGCGCTTTGCCTTGCTCGATTTTCTTGCGACCTAAGTGACGATAGCCTCTGCGGATCGCTTCGCCCCACCACTTGTCGTGCAGAACGTTCATACACCAGACGACTGCTTCGCGTTTCATGCTTGGTGTGAATGCGCCAGAGCTGACTGCGTGTGTTGCGACTACGCAGCCACCGCCACCGCCACCGCCACCACCGCCGCCACCGCCGCCACCGCCGCCATCATCTTTAGGTGCGGCTGTGCGCGTAAGAACAGGATTTCCGAACCCATCAGTGACCGTGTTCCCACTTGTGTCTGTCATCGCCGTCCAGACCATACCATCGCCTGCGTCCTGACCCCCTGCGGATATTTGACCGAAGTTGTCATTATCATCGCTCGTGTCAACCACTGGTGCTGTAAATGCGGAAAGGTCATCAGACGCAAGAACAGTAGACGCAAAGTCTTGCTGCTGCTGTGTTGGCAGTTGAACCCCAAACGGATCGTCGTCTGCCGCGGCAACACCTGCCTCAAACGTAGGTGTGAAACTTGTGTCAGATGGAGCAGGTGCTGGAGCAGGCGCTGGGGCTGGGGTTGGCGTACCGACACCCTCCGCATTTTCAGCGTAGCCCTCATAACCGCCTGACGTTAGCTGCTCATCTGACCAGCCATATGTATCTTTAAGGATGGCAGCAACCGCTGCGTTTTTCTCAGATGAGCCATCATACGTTGGCGCTGGAGCAGGAGGAGGCGTTAGATCATCTCCCATCTGAGAGAAAGTTTCAGTCTTTGCTGCAAGGTCAGCATTTGTTGGCGTAGCTGACGTATCAGTAAACCAGTTGCTGATGTCGTATGTGCCATCATCTTGTAGAGTTGAACCTGCCGCCTCTGCAAGCTGCTCACCTTGCTTTTCCATTGCGTATTCTGGAGCTAACTCAGTTATAGCAGTGTCAGCTATTGTTCCAATAATGCCAGGGATTGGCGTGAAGTCACCGCTCAACTCACCAGTAACAAGAGAACCGCCGTAACTCCCTGAACTACTTGGACTGTCAAACGTAGGCTCATTGCCAAGCAGCATATTCACATCGTCAACGATGTTGTTATTCGCATTGCCTAGCTGGTTCATGTAGATTGCGTCTTGTGCAAGCTGCGCGTCTTGATCCTGATTGATTGCGTCAATCTGAGATTGCGTTAAAACATCAGTTGCAGGGTTATAAGTCGGATCGCCAATCGCTTCCTGAATAGTATTAACATATGTATTGTACTCAGGCGCAGATAAGGCCGATCCCTGCATGTTCATCTCAGCGACTGCCAAATCGCGCTGACGGTCTGCCTCGCGTATGTCTGCAACAGTGCCAAGCTGAGAATAATCAATCGGCGCTGCAACATTGGTTCCGACCTGACCAGTGAATGGGTCAATGAACAGACTGTTCATCAAATTAACTTGCGCTGGACGTTTTGCTGCAAGATCAGCCTGCGCCTGCTCAAACAATGGCGCAGAGGAATACCCCTGAATGCCGCCAGCAAACTCTTGCGGGGCTGGCATGCCTGCCATTGCTCCACCCGCAGGCGTTGATAAGCCAAATGCGCCTGCCTGACCCGCTACGTTTTGAAACGCAGCCTCTTGTGTTGGCGTAAATGCTGCAACGTCTGGGCCGTAATAAGGCACATACCCAATTTGACTGATGACATCTGCACGCGCCAGATTGCGCTTTGCTGCTTCTTCAATATATTCAGGGACTTGAACGCTTGACGTTGTTGAGCCGCCTTTACCGCCTGCCATTATTTAAACTCCTTAACGTAAGAGGAATGCATGGTTTTCCAGCCGTGCTTCTCTAATGGTTTTTTCCAGCCAAAGCGACCAGTCATCGTAAGTGCTTCACATCCTTGCGCTTTGGCCCACTGTATCACATCTTCATGCATATCCAAAATCTGATCCAATTCGCCCCCGCCCAAAAAGACGTTAAGCAGCTTTTTCTTCGGATATACCACAATTTCAGTAACGATACACCCCTTGGGTGCAGGCCACAACTGCATGGTTCCTTTATGTAAACCTTCAGCCACGTCAATAAAATCATGCGTGCCGCCAGAATACTCCAAAGCCGCCTCTATCCAAGGGCGGCATCTTGCAAGCTCATCTATCTGAGTATGCGCATTCATCCGTGTAACCTCGTTATGGCAATTGTTGATGCAGGCGCAGCAGGCGCAAACGCAGTTGCCGCTGTCGCGTCTAAAAACCCGCTTGTGCTATCGACGGCCCACATGGCCTCTAAATAATCGTTAGCACTTACATCAAAGATCGTGGAGCGCGACACGACCAGCACCGAACCGTTTTGATGAAGCGCGTTTTTCATGGTTGACCCTGTAACGTCAGTCCCATTAATACGAGGCCAAAACCAAAAGTTTACTGTGCTGCTAGACGTTGATGCAATCTGCGCGGAAAAGCTAATCATGTACTGACCAGCTTCAGCAAACACAAGGCGACTTGCAGGCGTGCCGTTTGTGACACCATCTGCAATGCTAGAAGTGTACGTTAAAGCGTACGCTGTGTTTATGGCTGCTGCTGTCTGATCTGTCGTGACTGCGCCAGCGTATTGACCATCTTCAAGAACGACCTGCACCCAAGCGCCATCTTTGGATACGACAGGATACTTGTTTTCACGATCCCACATCATGATGCCATCTTCGGCAGCAGTTTCTTCACCAGTTTGCTGAACTAAGGCAGAGCGCGTTTGACCCAAGAAAAGCATGAGGCGGCGACCCCATGCTTGCCAATCATTGCCTTTCGGCTCTGGTGCGCGTTGCTGTTGCGTCATCTGCGACCCCCAGCAATCGCGTCAAGCCTGTTGTTGCCCACGCGCCAATCTGTGTATCTTGCGCCCTCAACGCGCATTCTAAACTGACGACCAGTAAAGCGCATGCTTGTTGGGTTGCTCATAGAGAATGGCCCATAGTCTCGCTCAGTGCCGTTGGGATAGAACCGCGTCTTAAACGTAGCATTCACATCGCCTTGCGTTTTCTCATCAGGTATCATTTCAACAATACTTGTAACCTGATCGCCAGACGCAATGTAAATCGGGCCAGTTTCTGCAAAAGGCGTCAGATCATCGTAATCCAAGCCAACCTCATGCTCGTATATCTTAAAGTCAGCAGCGTCCATCATCAAAGGCTGACGGAATACGCCACGGTCTGTGCCTGCCGTGCGGTCAAGCTGACCAATGTACCATGTGTTTTCTACATAGTTATAAACAACGTAACGGTCATTCTCGATAGACGACCCGCTTGGGTAGAACCACCAGACTTCGCCAAACATGCTGTTTGACATGGCAAACACTTTGCTGATCTGCGGTCTGTTTATGTCGTTAAATACATAATCAGAAACCTCGCATGGCATTTCTTGAACGCCGCCACCTGTGTATGCATAGAACGAATTAACGCCCATCCACATAGCGCCCTGATCCACAACAACGCAGGCTTGAGCTGATGCAAGGCCGCAGGATGTACCAACGCGCTCAATACCGTAAACATAAGGTGGGCCAATGTAGTTTGCCACATGCGCATCGCGGCTGGTTAGCAGCAAAGTCTGACCTTTGACCGTATGCCCAGCCATAAGCTCACCAGAGGTTTGCAATTCCAAATCACCAGCTTCGTTTGTGGCTGCTGGTGTCCAAGTGTTGTTGTCCTCACGATCTGACCATTGCACCTTGCGAGGATTGCCGCCTGCGCCTAATGCAAACAAAAAGCGCTCTTCTGTTACGACAATGCCTTTGTTGCTTGTCGGTGCGTTACTCAAAACCGCCGCAGCAGTTGCGCCGTCTAGCTGCCATTCGTAAATCTTACCGTCATCTGAATTGCAGGCTAAAAGGTATTCACCCCAAGGCTGCAAATGCCAAGATGTGGCTGGATCAATGTTGATCGTGTCAGGCCGCGCAACGCCATATGCGTATGACCCATAAAACCCATAGCCATACCCAGTAAACGCATCTGCATCAATGCGGCCTGCCGTAAGTCCTGCTGGGGTAATGTCGTACTGAATGCCAGCTTCAGTCCAAGCGTACAACTTATTGTACGACCCTGACGCAATGTAGCGATTGCTTGAGTTGTCGATCCACGTCAGCATGCCGCGTAACTGGGCATTGCCTGCGTTACTTGATCTGGTACGCCAACCGCCAATCGGACGCATAATGCCGTCATGCCAGCGCACTAAGTTTGCGTCACGCCAGCGCCCCCGCGATTGTAGATCAGTTCCATTTCTATAGACACCAGCAGGGATGTTTAAATCAATAAGAGACATTGGCGTACCTTTAACATCGCGTTGGTTGCAATATAACACATTGCTGCAAATATGCAAAAGCCCAGCGTTTTGCTGGGCTAGTGCTTAGATATGTGCGCGGTTTACTCAGCCGCAATCTCTTCGGCTTCGCCTGCCAAAGATGCCTTGAGCATATTTACAAACGCATCCTTGCCGACTGACATTTGCGTTACGCTAAACTGAGCAGAGCCGATCTTGCGATCCAAGTCAGCAATGTGGCGCACCATAGCTTGCTGCTCGTCTGT
>Ga0208019_1000305_pt1 | contig 27224 bp, 29 predicted proteins | sample CB_VirMetaG_5_FD_184540 | JGI IMG/M metagenome (GOLD analysis project Ga0208019, IMG submission 184540) | Freshwater to marine saline gradient viral communities from Chesapeake Bay - CB_1508_1D Viral MetaG (SPAdes) (version 4) | ecosystem: Environmental > Aquatic > Marine > Coastal | place: USA... | reverse complement strand
AGAAAGACCAATGTGTGGTTTGTCAGCAGTTAGCCGTGCATATGACCAGTTCTATGAGAAGAACATATTGAGAACCTATTGGGCAAATGCAGTCAGAAGAGATTCAAGACAGTATATCTACAAAGAAGGTTCAATGGATGAAGAAGCATTGGCCAAGATTACTGCTGGTATTGATGGTGCAATGATCGCAGTGGATGAACCATCTTTGGATGGTGTTATACGCACAGTGGGGGTAGAACCTATATCAACAAACTTTGATAGATACCAAGCACAGATTGAAGCAGATATCAACCGTTCAAGTATCTTGGCACCGTTCTCACGTGGGGAAGCAAGCAAGGCCACTGCAACAGAAGTAACTGCACTCGCACAATATTCTGCAAGTGAGATTGGTAAACTTGCAAGGCAAAAAGACCAAACAATAGAAATGATTGCAACAGTGTATTTGAGAATCATATCTTTGTTGGTGGATGCAAAAGAAGTTGTCACCATCGATGTGAATGGACTACCAACACTGGTAACCACACAAGACTTGGATGCAAAATTCAAGATAGTTGCACTTGATCAATCTAGCACTCCACTATCGGAAAGTATCAAGAAGAATAACCTGGTATCATTGGCACCAACATTGATTCAGTTTGGAGTTCCACCACAGAAAATCTTGAAAGAAATCCAACGTTTGTTTGATTTCCCCAAAGACTTTCTACCAGAAGAACAAGCACAACAAGCACAACAACCAATGCAACAAGCACCACAACAAGCACAAGGTGTGGAAACACAAACAGGTGATATTGGGCCACAAGGCCAGCTACCTGCTGAGCTGCTTGCACAAGCATTGCAAGGAAGGAAATAATGCCACTATACACATACACATGTGATTTGTGTTTTACCACAGACGAATATTTTTGTGATGTTGATGCAAGGCCAATATGCCCAAAGTGCCAAACAAATTTGCACCAAAACAGAAAACTATCTGTACCCAACACACATTCTAGTTGGCACTCCACAGGCAAGTATGGGGCCAATGGTTATTGGTCACAAGCACTTGGCAGATTTGTGGATAGTCCAGCACAAGCACAGAAAGAACTTGAATCCAAAGGGTTTGTGTGTGAAGCTGATCTACCCAAACACCACGTGGAAGATAAGATGCAACAAGCACAAGACAGACTACAACAACAAACACAATATGAAAACAAATACAAATCTTTGGTAGCACAGGGAGTCAGCAAGGAAGATGCCGTATCACAAACGTGGACTGCATCCGATGCGCTATCTGGAAAACTAGATACAATCTACAAATAACTAGGGGGAAATATGAACGAACAAGAAATGCCAGAAATGGAAATAGAAATAAAAACTGCAGAACAAGACGATGAATCCATGTATCAGAACATGGCACCAAAAGGAAATTTCAGTAGCAAAGCATTGAACATCTTGGTGGGTGCTACCAATAAACTGTTGCCATTGTTTGGCCAATCTCCAGACTATCCACAGTTCCAAGATGGTGCAAAGGTATTGCCAAATGATTTCGTGCGTGTATTGGCTATGTTCCAAGGTGCTACCAATCAAGCAGTGGATGCAGAGGATGTACCAGCAGAACTTGACTTTATGATGGAAGATTTGACAGACGATAGAGCATTGGTAATGTTGGCTGGTAAACTATCCAAGTTGGCAACATCCAAAGATTTCAAACAGTTCTTGAAGAATCCACCAATGGAAGAACCAATGGAAGAAGAAGCACCAACAGAAGAAGAACCCGTTGCACCATCGATGGAAGAAACAGACAAGTTGTTTATGGGCAGAATGTAATGAAAGATAACTGCTACAACAAAGTGAAATCCACATACAAGAAGTTCCCTTCTGCACGTGCAAGCCAAGCGATTGCAAAGTGTAGAAAGGAAAGTGGAAACGTGCGTAAGACAGAAGCGGGCACATCACTCAAACGATGGGAAAAGGAAAAGTGGAAAGATACCAAGACAGGCAAACCATGTGGTGCTGGTGGTGCGACAGAATACTGTAGACCAACCAAACGTGTATCATCCAAAACACCACGCACTGCAAGTTCACTTACCAAAACACAAAGACAAACTAACATTGCACGCAAATCGCAAGGTATGCGTGCAACTCCACTTACAAGGAAATCATAATGCCACTACAGAAAGGATACGGCAAAAAGACTATTGCCAAGAATATCAAAACTGAAATGAAACACGGCAAGCCACAAAAGCAAGCTGTTGCCATTGCACTGAATGTTGCACGTAAAGCCAAACCAAAAAAGCATACTTGCACACAGTGTAAAAAGAAATGAGCAACTATAACGAATGGTACTATATCCAACAATGGAGAAAGAAAGATGGCAGATAAGGATAGAATGCAATGCAACAAACCTGTTCCAAGTGACAGACCTGGAAAGAAGAAGATGGTAAAAGCATGTGAAGGTGGCCAAGAGAAACTTATTCACTTTGGCGCCAAAGGTTACAAGCACAACTATTCTGATTCTGCCAAACGTTCTTTCCGTGCAAGACACCATTGTGACGATAAGAAAAGCAAACTAACTGCATCATATTGGGCGTGCAGAAATTTATGGCCCAAGAACAAAGCAACAACAAATCCAGATGCTCCAAAGAACACTGGCAAATAACACAAGGTGATATATGAATGAAAACAATACTCCAAATGGAACTGTTGAAAATGTAGAAGAAGTAGTAGAAGAAGCAGCAGCAGAATCCACCGAACCATTGACTATCGATGATTTATTGGCAATCGATGAAGAACTATTTCCAGAGTTCAAAGAAGAAAACCACAAAGGAATGAAACCACTACACGAGTGGGTAAAGAATGTTCCTGGTGATGTACGCAAACACTTGGCCAATATGCGTTCATCCTATACACGCAAAACACAAGAACTTGCAGAACAACGCAAAGAACTTGAACAAATGAAACAAGAACTGTTTGCCACCAAAGAACGCACTGTGAACAATCCAATGTTGCAACAAATTCAACAGTATGCAACAGAAGAAGAACACGATATATACACCGAAGATGGAATGAAAGCAGAGATCAAACGACAGGCTTCTTTGATGTTGCAAGAAATGATGAAGCCAGCACAAGAACAAATTTATGCAGAGAAAAGACAAATGGAGTTGCAACGATTCAAGTCCGAACATCCAGACTTGACGAGTGATGATATTAGACTTCCTGTTGCACAACTTCTTACAGATAGGCCCGAACTATCTTTGGAAGATGCATACTACATTGTGAAAGCCAAAGTGGAAACCACCAAAGCCAAACAGCTCCAGGAAGAAGCATCCAAAGTAAAACAACAACGCAAAGACACATTGGCCAAAACAAGCACTGGAACTGCCAATGCTCCACAAGGCGCACCAAAGTTCAAAGATGCATGGGAAGCATTCCAATGGCACAAACAACAAAATATCAAGAAGTGATTTATGGCCAATCCAGAGTTGGGATTTTCAAGATGGTTATTTACTGTGATGGCAGAACTCAAACTGACACAGGTAGATGTTGCAAAAGGTATTGACGAATCCAAAGAACTTATCATTATGTTCTGCAACAATCGCAAGTTACCAGATGCAAGGCAGTTTCTGAAACTGTGTACATTCATATCTGAAAAGATGCATGTTCCTGTGGAATACATTGTGGAACGTGGTGGTGCTGCACTTGGTGTGAATATATATGCACCACTTGAAAAGAGAGTTTTCATGGTCAATAGACCAGAGAATGATGAAATCAAACAACAACTTGATAAGGAATTTGGAAATGCCAAAGGGAAAGAGAAAGATAAATAAAATATATATCCATCATTCTGCATCACCACGTGCAACCACCACACGTGAAGATATCTTCAAATGGCACGTTGTGCAGAATGGTTGGAAAGATATAGGCTACCACTATATGATAAACAATCTAGATATGGTAGAGATAGGTAGAGCAGAGAACACAACAGGCGCACACGTGAAAGACCATAACTCTGATTCTCTTGGAATCTGTGTGTTTGGAAACTATGAAACAGAAGTTCCAACTGCAAAGCAAATCGAAATACTGAAAGATTTGGTGAATGGTTTGTTGGCCAAACATTCATTGACTTGGCAAGATGTATATGGCCATAGAGATAGTGGTGCAACTGCATGTCCTGGAAAGAATTTGTATGCAGTATTGCAACAAATCAAACAATCATACTGCTAGTCTATTTTACAAATTTGGACTTATAGGATGACACTATATTACAATCTCCACATGGAATACTTGTGTATAGAATAGACTCCACACATTCCAAACGGAACTCGTAAAAACTTTATTCTATATTCTCTTGTCTCCACGTTTGTGGAGTGGATTAAAACACAACAACTTTAGAAGGTAATATCATGGCTATTTCAAATGATTTATTATCGTCAACACTATATTCCATCCGTGATGGTGAAGTAGACGAACTTTTCAAAAAGAATGCCTTTCTTGACATGTGCAAAAAGAAAGGTGGAGTAGAATACGAAGATGGTGGTATCAAAATTCAACGTCCATTGTCTTTGGCTGAACACTCAACAATCACACAACTTGCAACAGGTTATGAACCAGTATCTCTTGCAGTGCAAGATGTATTGCGTCCTGCAGTTTATGAGTGGTGTGACTTTACAGCTCCTATCGTTATCACTCAAAAAGAAGAACTTGAAAACTCTGGTGAAAAAGCAATCGTAAAGATTCTTGAAGCACGTATGCGTTCTGTTATGCAAATGTTGCGTAAAGAGTTGAACAAGCAAATCTTGATTGGTAACTCTGCAATCTTAACAAGCATGAACACATTGAACGGTAACGTTGCAACAGGCTTCTTTGAAGCAGACGATGTTGGAACACAAGCAAATGTTGTCGGTGGTGTGAGCAAAGCAACTTATGCTGCAACAACAGGTTGGCAAAACAATGCTGCTGACTTGGGTGCTAACTTTGGAACCACAGGTATCGTAGCAATGCAACGTGAATCTATTCGTTGTTCAAACGTTGCTCCTATGGGTGCTATCGATTTAGTATTGTTGTCAGAACAAGTAATGGCAAACTACAGACGTTCATTGTTCCAACAAGAAAGATACATTAATGAAACCACTTTGGATGCTGGCCGTATGCAACTTGCATTTGGTGGTTCTGTTGTTGAATCTGATCTTGAGTTCACAGGCGTTCAAGTTGCTTCTGCTGGTCTTGACGGTTTGGCTCCTGGCAACTATGACTTGGCCGGTTATATGTTGAACTTCGATGCCATCAAAATGATCTTCCACAAAGATGCTGACTTTGCCGTATCTCCATTTGAACACATCAGTGGAACTACTGCACGCGCTGCACAACTCTATGTGAAAGGACAGTTGATTGCTGATCACCTTGGTTCTAACTCTGTACTCATTCGTGGTACTGCATACTAAAAGGAGAAACATCATGTCTACACAAACACTTATTCAATATTTGGATCAATCTGCTTACAGTGCATTACCTTCTGGTGGTACTGCTCAAGTTGGCACTGCAACAATGAACAAACAACAAAAAGAAATCTTTGTTGCTGGTTCTACTGTAGCAGTTGGCGATTGGGTTGCACTTGACTTGACAAAGATTACTGCTGTTGCTCCTTATGATTTGGACGATGCATCTTTGGCTTCTATCTCTATCGCTCCTGCTGACTTGAACGTTGGTGCTGGTGCTGGTATAACATCAAAAGCATCTATGGTTATTGGTGTTGTATTAGAATCTGCTGAACGTGATGGTGCATTAACTGCTGGTTCTCGTGTTGTTGTTGTGACACGTGGATTTGCAAAAGCAAAAGTTGCAGACAACGGTGGTGCTGGTATCAACATTGGTCAAGCATTAGTTGCAACGAACACTGGTGGAGTTGCTGATATCTATGGTGCTGGTGCTGTATTCCCTATCTGTGGAATATTGGCTGAAACCATTGGTTCTGGTGCTGGAACTACATCCAAGTTGGTATACGTGAATCCTTTCACTACCTAACAAAACCATACTCCAAGATGGACTTTGAAGGCTTGTGGAAACACAGGCCTTCTTTGTTTATATTTTACATTGTATGTATAGTAGGAGGGCAAACAGTATGAACCTAACTGCTATCAGAGAAAAGATAAAGAACCTAACCGATTATTCACCCGAACTTGCACAGTTCAACAACCAACTAGACCAACTTGTGAATGATGCATACTATTCCTTGTGGACTTACAAACGTTGGAACTTCGCTACAAAAGAAGTTGATTTCAAGTTCTATCCAGATATGGCACCAACTAGAGATACCGAAAATGCAACTGTTGGAACTAGCAGTGTAAATGCAAATGTGACAGAAGGTAGCAGACAAGTAACATTCAGTTTCAACATGGATAGATTGGTTGCATACCGTGATATTTGGGAAGGTAACCCAATATCGATACAAGGGTTTGAATATACCATATCCAAAGTAGTGAACGCAAATACCATACTGCTTACAGAAGAATTCAAAGGCACCACAAACACTGATGATACAAGCTGGTTGATCAAAGCACGTTGGTATGATTTACCAGAAGACTTGTTGGAACTATTGTATATTGGCCATCGTGATTATCCATACAACACGGTTACAGGTACACTGCCACCATATGGCAAGATCACTGGTCTTCTACCACGCAAAGAAGAAGAAGCTCCATTGCGTGTGGACTATGCCATGCCATATGCAGAAGCATACATACCAACACCAACAATACCAATAGTGAGTGCAGAACAAACCAAAGTAGAATCTATCAATGCTATTGGTGGTACATTCACCACTGGCAAGTATTATGAAATTTGTTGGGCCTTTGTGAAAGATGGAAAGGTATCCGCACTTTCTGAACCACAGATAGTACAGATAGAAGCAGAACATAATGCCATTCGTGTTGGGTTCATATCTTGGGATAACGAATACATATTTGCTGATTCCTTCCAAGCCAATGATCAAGAACCTACACAGTGGGAAGGATATCGCAAAGTTATTTTCTACAACAAGAACTTTGACAAGAATACTGGTGATAGAAAAGGATTACCATGTTGGATTCAGATCACCAATGGTGGAACCACTAGAAATACTGCATCATACTTGCAACCAGTTGTGGTAGACGATACTGTGAACTTCTATGATATAAACAATACAAACCAACTAGACAATGGTTCTACACGATACATAGAGATAGATGGAAACCACCAACAACTTCGCTTCTATCCACGTGTGGATGGTTGGGATTTCGTGCAAGAACAAGTTGTTGTTGGACAAGAGATTACAGTAATACATGACTTTATTAGATTGGGTGTATTGCGTTATTTGAGAAAACCAAAAGATATATTGCTTGGTACTGATTCACCAGAAATGCCATATGAATTTCACCAACTCATCGTATACAAAGCATTGGAAGATATATACTTGAAGTTGGGCCAAGCATCAATGGCAGCAACTTATGAAAAGAAGTATACCAAAGAGCTGCAAGGTTTGGCCAAAAGATATGTTGACAAGATTGATCAACAAGTGCAACGTGGGCAGTTCTCATTCCAATCTACTTGGCGCGGTTATGATGCTAGCCAACTACAGTACAAAGGATAACCATGAAAACAAAGAATACAGATTTCATTGTTGCTGGTGGTGTTGACAAGAATCTAAATGCACCACCAAGCCTAGCGGAAAATGCAGTAAATTTGCGCTACAACTCTGACTTGGGTTGTTGGGTTGGTGATAGATCGTTTCAACCATGGTGGCAGTTTCCAAGCAGTTTCACTGTATCCGATTTCCCTATAGACTATACCAAACTGCTCACAGGCAAAGTGGATTCGTTCTACTTCTGGAAAAAAAAGAATAGTGGTGAAGTATATGTATTCATTGAACAAAGTGGTATCTTGTACTATGTTCTAGGCAATAAGAATCAAGGTAGTGGATATGTTGGTGCATATTATGGTAACGATGTATTCTTTGTGCAAAGCAATAGACACGTGCCAAAGATAAATGAGATTGGTACACGGTACATTCCATACAACAACAAACTGTTGATTATCAATGGTGTTGACAAACCAATACTGTTCAGTGGTGCAGGCGATTGGAGAGATTTCAGTTTTACCATATCCACACCATCATTGAATGCAATACCAATACAATCAAGTTACATCCAAGGTGATGACTTGGCCATTGGTACTGGTGCGCCAACATTCACCAAAGAATCTATCATTGGACTTGGTGACACAACAGGTGACCCAAACAACTATTTCTATAAGATGGCCTATGTTACAGAAGATGGTGCGTTATCTCCATATTCAAGCGAAGTTCGTGTTGGGTGGAGTGTAGAACAAGCACCAGCAACACCACTAAGAAAGTTTGGTATCACGATTCAAACACCAATATGCCCACCATCTTGCACATCTAGAATCTTGTACAGAACCAAGAATGTGAAAAGTGATAACTATTCTGGGAGCGCGTTCCAACAATACTATTTCTTGAAAGAGATTAGAGAGAACTGCAGTGATTTCTTCATAGATGTGTACAGCGATACGTTTCTAGTGACAGAAGCTCCAAGTATCACTGCATCCAGTGTCATATCCACAGAATACAAATATGGTGATAGTTGGGATGGTAGAATATGGTTGGGCAAAGGACAGAAAATAATATACAGTGAAAAGGGAATACCAGAACAGTTTGGTGCCATATCTTACTTTGATCTGGGCAATACTGTTGGTGGTGATATAACAGAGATCAAAGCATACTACAACAATCTGATTGTATTCCGTGAACATGCAATCAATGTGATAAGAAGCAATAGTGGTGTATATACTTTGGCCACACTATCATCCAACATTGGAACCACGGCCACAAACAGTATTGTATTGGTGCCAAGTTATGGTTTGGTGTTTGCCAATGAAGATGCAGTGTGGTCTTTGAATGGTGGTCTAGATGGTGGTTCACAAATCACTGTTGTGAAGATTTCCGATATGGTGAACAAAGAATGGAAAACACTCACTGTATCTGCAATAAGAAAATGCATTGCAGCATATTCCCCAACGGAAAGAGAATACTGGTTGCACTATCCTGGTGGTTCTGCTGACTATCCAAACAAAGGTTTGGTGTTGCATACGGATACACCAAAACCATCTTGGACATTCAGAAAAGCACCAGATAAATCATTTCAACACAAGTTCACATTCAGTGCAATGGGGAATGATTTGCAAGGTAGATTCGTGTTTGGTTCCATTCCACAGTGGAGTGCATTGACAGAAGGTGCATCCACAAGTTTGTTGGGGCCATTGCACGTGTGGTGTGCATCCACATTCCATTCCCAAGTTGGCACAGTATCTAATGTGAGTGAAGATACTTACACCATAACCACGATCAAAGATACATTGGAAGGTTCATACTGGGAATCATCATGGATACAGTTTGATTTGGGAACCGTGCGAATATTCAGTGTAGAACTAGATTTGATTGCATATGGTGATACCAAACTAGACTTGTATTATGCCATTGATTATTCCTTGAAAGAGAATCAAGTAACTGGCCAAAAAATGACAGAAACCAAAGTGCTATACACTGCAGCTGAACCACCAGTTACTGTTGGTGCAACATACACGGGTATAACCAAGAATCCATTCACAGTGAATACTAGCCAAGTGCAAGACACAAGGAAAATACGTTTGCGCTATGATGTGAACACAGAACTGTGTAACCAGTTCCGATTCTATATCATTGGCCAAGATACAGTTCCATTCCAACTGATTGGATATAGATTAAATGTATCAAGTGAAGCAACACCACTATTGAATCAAAATATCAATATGCAGAAAGGACAAGCACGATGAAGTTATATCCATCACAACTACAGATACAAAACACATTGGTGATACCAGAAACATTCAATGTGAATGTTGCCAATGCTATTGGCCAAATCAATGGTAGGTTAGATAGTCAGAACTTACCAGTGCAAAGCCTTACAAATTCACAGTTCCAACTTCCAGTGTACACAAGTTTGAGTGATGCAAATTTGTCAGGTTTCAAGTGGAGTGCATCCACACAAACATATTGGGAAAAGTCTAGAACAAGTATGGAACATAGTGCAGATATTTGCATTCCATTGCTATCGTATGATTTGATCACAGAAGATTGGAACAAAGGGTGGAACTTGGTAACAGAACTTCCAAACTTCCAAAACATGTACATTGAAGATTCTATGCAAGAAGGTATGTTGAATGGATGCGTGAGAATCAACTTCAGACACGGATGCAATGTAGTCACATATCAAGCAGAACCACCATTGAATGCAGAAGTGGGTTTGGATTGGTGGACACGTTGGGGTGTATTCGTGAACGATGTGTTGGTTGCTGAAAGTGGGGAATGCTATCCACAAGCAGAAAACATTGTGATACCCTTCTCCACTCCTATTGGAAGCCAAAACATTCGTATTGATATACGTTGGCAAACCTGGACATCCAACGCACTATCTATACCATCATATACCAACGACCCAACAACACCACTAGAAATCTTTGGTATTGGTATTTGGGTAAGAAACACATATAGGTGATCTATGAGCAAAGTAAAACAAACCATTGTGGAACAAGGCGATATACCAACGGCCACAGAACTAAATGAACCATACGTGGATACTGCTGCATTGAATGTGCAAGAATACAACACTGCAAATGATTGGGCAGTGCGTGCGCACTTTGACACCAACACTTCCAAAATAAACTCTACATATTTTATTTCATCACAAACTTCTGGAAGTTACAACAGTACTACATTCACTACAGTTAGTGGAATGAGTATTGTAATGAGCAATACAGCAGTGAACGATGAAGTATTACGTGTGAACTGGGATGCACTTGTTGGCCAAATCACATATGGTGGTGGTGTTACCAATGCTGGTATCAACTATGCATTTCGTGTATTGGTAGCAACAAATGTTGGAAATGTGTTCATTGCACCAGGAGTGTATTCCTGTGTTGCACGTTCTGTGCCTACTGCTTCCCCTGCTATCAACCAACAACCAATACAATGGAGAAGTTGCGCTGGTTCACAAATCTTACGTATTCTGCCGGGTGTAGACGTTACAAGTGTACAGCTGCAAGTAAAGGTGTGTGATGTTGCAAATACCATCGATGTGCATAGAGCAAACATGTCAGTTGTGATTGGAAGGAGATAACATGCCATTTGTACAACCATACACATATGTGAACGGAAATACTGTATCATCCGTGAACATTACCAATAATGAAGAAGCACTGAAACTATTTGTGAATCAAGAGATAGTTGTGGGTGATTTGGGTTTGTTGACACTCCACACATCTGATGTTGCAAGGGGAATATACTATGCCATTGATAAAAGTTATACATTCGAAACGTCCGATATATCTCACATATCCACACTGCAAATCATTGCAAACAGAGAATACCAAACAAGCACTGCCAAAAACAACATCCAAACCACAGGTATCCAATATCAAGATATCGCCAACAGTGGTGTTAGAGTCCACGCAAAACAAAGTTGTAGTGCGATTATCAATGTACATTTGAACTATCACGTGAACAATAACGAAGCACCATCACCACCAGGACAAGGAAATGGAATGTGGTGGAACAAGTTGGTATTGGTGTATAGGAACTTGGCTACAGATGCACGAACTGTATTGGATACACAAACAGATAACTACACGTTTGAAGGTACTGGAACTTCATCTGATACTTTGAATCCTGGTGCTGATTTGAATCAAGCCAACACACGTTCACAAATGCTTACATATAGAGTTCTGCTTTCTGCCGGCTACTATGGTTTCACCATGTCAGTTGATCCACACAACGAAGAAGGTTGGGCAGAAGTCAAGAACATGACCGTTGAACTATTTTACATATAAGAATATATAGGGGGAATCTATGGATCCATTAACATTAGCATTATTGGCAAGTGGTGCAACTGCAGTTGGTGCATTGCCTGACATTGTACCTAGCAAATTTGAAAGAGAACAGAAGAAAAGATTGCAAGACTTGCAACGTCAACAAGAACTTGGTGCATTGGGATTGACAGACCAAGAACGTGCTGCACTTGAAAACAAGATGCAAGCAAGCGCACGCCAAGCAATGCAACAAGCCGATTTGACACAAAGACAATATGCACAACAACTTGGTAGTGCGCAAAGTGGACTTGCTTTGTTGGGCCAACAGATTGGAGCAGAACAAGGTGCAAGAACCCAAGTGCAAGTGCAACAAGCAATCGAAGAACAAGACTTGGCCAAGAAGCAAAGACAAGAACAAGAGTTGAGAGCATTGGAAGCACAACAAGCAGAGTATGCAAGAAAGAGAGCAGAAGCACTTACAAAACCTGTGACTGCTGGAGCTGAAACATACACAGGCCAAATGGCAACAGACAAGTTGATGAACTACAGATTACAACTTGCACAACAACAACAACAAGCACAGAAAGCCCAACAACAAGCCGTGCAAGATTATGCATCATACTTTGGCACCACAGACCAAGAGTTGATGGATTTACTTGGTATTGATACAACCATTCCATTTGATATGTTGGGTAACTTCTAGGAGATTGACATGGCAATACAAAACATTGGTGGGCAAAATGTATATGTGATTACTGGAAGCCAACAAGACCCAAGACTACAATCTAGTGGGCAATCGTGGGCAAATGCAGTATCACAACAGAAATTCCGAATCTATGACATGGCCATGAAAGAAACATTGGCCCAAATGCAACGTGAAGGTGCAACGTATGATGCACAAATGAAAGCATTCAATGATTACAGAAATCAGTTGTTGAAAACCAAAGGCGATTTGGTGAAAGCACAAGACAAGATTGCAAGTGATGCATCCAAAGAAGCATTGGCCATACAAAAGGGAAATGCAACCACTTGGAGTACAACCACACGTGCAACCACACGTGCAACCGGTGGTACTGGTGGTGTTGATGATATTTCTGCACAAAGACAAAGACTACAGAAAGAAAAGGATGTAGCAGAAGAAGATAGACAGAAAGCACAGAAATCTTTGGACATCCAAACAAGTACTATCAAAGACCCAACAATAACAAGCAACTTGGAACGATACAAACAAGATGTGCAAAGTGCTATTGATAGGGGAGAAGACCCAAACCAAGTAAAGATGCAAGGTGAGGAAACACTCTCTGCTAGCAACAAACCTGTGGTAGCATTGGCCAAATCTGCTATCAGAACAGAAAGACAAAAGGAAGCAAGAAAAGCAGAGATAGATAGAGAGATAGCAGTGTTAGGTGCTGGACAAGAAGAAGTTCCATTTGTGCCAACATTTGTACCAACTACCACAACACGTGGACAAACCAAACTGAAACCAACACAAACACCAGAAGATGTTGCAGCAAGACAAAAGAAAATCCAAGATGAAATAGATGCAATCACTGCTGAACTTCAAAGATTGCAAGCACCAACAGCACCAACAGGTTCTTTGTTGGAGCGCACTGCAACTACTGCACGTGAGATTGCTGGAACTCCAACACGTCAAGCAAGAATACCAGAACCACAACCAGGTATTCCACAACCAATACAAGACAAAATGGAAGTGCTTGGACGTTCCAAACAAATCGCTGACTCCTTTCTATCTGACTATCCAAAAGCAGTTCCAAAAGAAATAGAACAACAATATAGACGTGATACACTTGCACGTGAAATGCAAGGACTTCCACCACAAGCATTTGAACCGTTGGAATATGGTATTGGTGTACCAATCAGAACAGAAGAAGGTGAAACAGGAAAATATTCACTATACAAAGAAAATGTACAAAGTATTCCTGGTTTATCACAAGAATCTATCAAACCACCACCAACACAAGAAATGCCATCGATGGAAGAAGAAGTATTGAAACCAAGATTGGCACCACCACCAATACAAGAAATGCCATCGATGCAAGAAACATTGGCACCAACACCAAAACCAACTGTGAATGCATCCAATATTGCATTGTCTGGAATCACACTATATGAAAACAATCCCATGCAACTTGCATCATATGTATTGAAACAGATTGAATCATTGCCAAGCAAAAAAGACAAGATTCTAACATTGGCCAAGATAGAACAAACTATGAAACGGTCTGACTATCCAGAAGAATCATTGAAGCAATACAAACAAGCAGTGAAATCCAATATAGTATCTAGCAATGCAGATGCCATATTGGCCACAACTCCACAAAGTTACATGCGTACAGAGGCTATGGCACAAAAAGCAGAAGCAGAACTAACTTACAAAACACCAGAACAAAGAAAACAAGTTGGCAAAGAAGTTGGTAAACAAACACGCAAAGTGATTGATAGTCTGTACAATCCTTCCAGGAGTGCAACCAAAGAACAGAAAGATAAGTTGTACCAATCTGCACTGAACCAAATCACCACAACACCAATACTTACTGATGAACAAAGACAACAGGCCATTGATTACTTGGTAACCAAACACATGTTGGATGCACCATATCAACAACCAATAGAAATACCTGAAAATTTCAAGTTTTCAGAAGAACAAACAGTTGAATCCACACCAACAAAAACTGTGATTGAATCAAGTACCATCGATGCTACCATAGGAGAATGACATGGCTTTGCCAGATGCACCAACCATTACCACAGAAGAAGAACTGAACAAACTGTTGGCACAAATTCAAGGTGGTATGACACCACCAACCATCAAACGTGATGCATTCGGAAACATTGTTGTAACTCAAAACGGAGAAGCAACAATGGTGCCATTGACATTCTACAGAACTGATGCATTTGGCCAACTGTTGAAACAGGCTGGTGAGAAAGTGGATGATGTATCATACCAACAATCTTTGGTTGGTAGGCTTGCAGACTTGACGGCAGAAGTTGAAATACAAAGTTTGAAAGACCGTGGAACACCAGAAGAATCTATTGATACAGAGTCAATCAAAAAGAAAGCACTTGGCCAAGTATCAAAAGAGTATATCACTGGTGGTGTAACTCCACTTCGTGTGCAAGCTCCATTTGAAAGCTTTGGTAGTGTATACCAACCAACCAAAGAAGGTGCTGCTATTACTGGTGTTGCACCACCAGTGCAATACACTGCTGAAACATCACAGGTTGCACCACCAACAATCTTCACTGCACTTGGAAAACAACAGGTAGTGCCAGAGATCACTGCACAAAAAAGCAAAGAACAGATTGAAGTAGACAGACCACAACTTCTCTCTGTTATCAAACAAGATTTGCAAAATAACAATGTTGAAGGTGATTTGGATAAGTTGGCCACACAAGAACTAACTGCTATCATGACGGCAGTACAATCTGCACGTGTAGGCAAACCATATCTATCCGAAGTGGATGCACTCAAACTTGTATTGGAAGATTTGGCCGTGATTGATCAACAACCAATCATTGACCCTGCAACATTGAAACCGGAATCTTTGGCACCAGAAGGTGGGCCACAAGACCCAACTGTGCAAGCATTCCAACGTCAAGTTGATTTGGGGAAACCATTCAAACAACTTACACCGATACAAGCAGAATACAGAAAAGCACAGATGCAACAGGCTATCAATGACTATGTTGATGAAAACAAACCTAGCATAGCAAAAGAACAAGTTCCTGTGATGTATGTAGAACCAGCATTCTTTTATGCCAAAGGTGAACGGACTCCAAAACAACAAATGACTGACCCTGAAAAGATGGCAATACCAATGGAAATTTGGAATGCTATCTTGAACAACAATCTGCTAGTGAATCCACCAATCGTATCACAACAGTTCGATGAAAACGTGAAACGTTGGAGTTCTGACCCTTCACATTTCATCAGTGTGGATAACTTGAAAATGATGGTTATGGGTGCAGACACTGCCAAACCATCTACACAAGATGCTGATACCATTGCAAAGATACGTGCAAAACAAGTGATTGGGAATCCAGATAGTTGGATATATGACCCTACCAAAACACAACAAATAACTGCAAATCCAGAACAGTATGTGGAAAGTGGAATACTCTCCGAGTTAGGGCCACTTGGTGGACAGGCTGAAACCGTTACAGGTTGGGCAATGCGTTCTATGCTCACAGTTCCGAATGTTATATCTGGTGGTTATGTTCATTACGTGAATGACCCTATCATGGGTACCATTGCTTCTGCATTCAGTGATGATGTATACGATATATCCAAAGAACGTGAGCAGTACAGAAAAGAACACCAAGCACTATATGGTGATTCACCAGTACTTGCAAACATAGCATTGAACAAAGGTGTGATAGGAGAAGCCAAAGAGATATCCGACCAAATAGGTTTGGAAGGATGGCAGAAAACCACACACTTGACAGGTTCATTGTTGGGTGATTTCATTGAACCATCTTTCGGTATTGGTAGTGGTGCATATGGAGCATTCAAAAATATCAAAGCACAGAAGCAAGCACGTGCCATATCCACTGCAATGCTTGCACCAAATCAAACATTGGCCAAGAGTGAATCACTTTGGAAATCTGCCAAAGATGGATTTGCATATGGGTTCTACAAAGATTCCAATATCATCACTGGACTATCACCACAAACTGCAAAGAAGTGGAGAACGATGGTTGATCCTGGGGATGTGCGTGCATTGGTGACAAACAAATTTGCTGATGAACTTGTGGCAGAACAGACTATACAAGATGCAAACAAATTTGGGTTAGATGCCTATACTGAACTTGAAAAGAAAGGTTTGCAAAATACAGAAGCAAGCAAACATTTCTCTATGACAGGTGAAGGCCGTGGAATACCAACCAAAGAACAGTTGGTGCAACAGCTGCAAAACAATAAACTGTTGAAAGCAGACCAGGTTGCAGAATTTGAAAAGACGTATGATGATTGGATGGCCACCAAAGACTTCTTGGAAACAGGCACCAAAACTGTTGGCACAGATGTTCGATTGGTGGAAAAGTTAGAACAGTACTATGGTATCAAAGTTGATGCACCAATAAATAGTTTTACTGATTTGGAAAAAATAGGCCAAATCAAAGATGCCGTGAATACTGCATTTGCACGTGGATTGGTTATCCAAGTGGTTCCAGAGTTGAAAGCGATGGAAAACTTTCGGGCCATCACCAAGAATACATTCGCACATGAATCCAAGATACCAGATATATTGAAACGTGCAAGTGAAAGTGGAGTAGCACCAACACTGCATTCCATCGTAAAACGTGGTGAACTTGTTGTAGAACCAATAAGTTCTACACCAAGAACTGTGCAGTTTGGTGAAAAGACTTTGGTGCAACCATTGGAACAAATGGAGTTCTACAAGTTAGATGCATCAGAAGCAACAGAGTTGCAAAGTTATGTTGCTAGCATTCCACGTACTGCCAGCAACACAGAATACTTGGCCAAGATACAAAATGATGTGACCACAGGAAGATTGGCCATTGATGATTTGCGCTATCTGATCGATCAAAATTTGGATTCTGCTGCTGCTACCTTACAACGTGATATCATAAGTGCGAAAGATATTTCGCACCTCTCCACAAAGCAACAACAGAAGTGGATGGAAGCGGGTGGGTTTCGTTCATTCCAAGACCCTATCAAAGCAGGTATTGACTTCGTGCAAACACGTGGAAAGAAAGCACTTGGAGCTTGGACAGAAGTAGTTCCTGAAACTGCTGGTGGAACATTGCAACAAAGACGATTGATAAAGGACACTGCACAAGAAGCATCCACGATGGATAACAAGTTGCGCCGTGAAGTCAGTGGTTTGATGGGTAGTGCAGAATACCGTGCAAGATTTGTGGATGATCCACAAACACCAATGAACTCCATCGATGCACTTGCAGTATCTATTGTCGGCGAAAGAGCAGATACCATTGCAGATGTTGACAGAACGTTGAAAGCATTGGAAGAACGATTGAGTGACCAAGCCAAGTTAGACAAAGAATATGATGACACCATGCGTTCTATGCAAGATACATTACCAGGATTGAAACAGGCAATCAGAGAACGTGCAGTGGAAAGACGTGCAATACTGCGCAAAACATATACTGACAGTGTGAAAGACTTGAATGATGCACTGGATGCAGACCAAAAAGCACTGCGCAAGATTCGTGAAGATTACCAAAAAGAAGTTCGTGGTAAGACAGCAGAAGAAGTAAAAGAAATAAAGAAACAAACCACACAGAAGATAATAGACTATAAGAAAGCAAGTGGTGAACGTATTGCACTTCTGGAGAAAAGAGCAAAGAAACAGATTCAGCAGATAGAAGCAGATGCCAACAAGTTTGTGGAGAAAACCAAACAACAGGCCACAGACGATTTGAGAGCATACGAAGCACGATACAAAGAAGAACAGTTGGCCATACGTGAGCAGTTAGATAGTGAGTTGGCTGGAATAGAATCAGATTGGGATAAGACTATAGCCAAACTTGGTGGATTGGCAGAACAAGCCACCATACAACTAGAGGCCAAAACAGAACCAAGAACAGTTCTGGATATATTGGATTCTTCTATTGAAGATATCAAGTTGGGTACCGATGATTATTTCACAAGAAATCAGTTAGCAGATTTGCAAGCACGTTCAAGACCTGGTTATCTTGGTTGGGATACTAAAAAGACCAAATCACACATCGATGAACTCCGTATGGATATCAAGAATAACAAAACCAAGTTCCTGGAAGAACGCAAAAAAGTTGCTATTGATACCAACAAGAAGAAGCTGCAAGCAGTAAAAGATAAATTTGAAAAGGATATGAAAGCCACCAAACAGTTGGCCACGATTGAAGAACAACGTATCAAAGCAGAAAAGCAAGCATTGATACAACAACAAAAGCAAGCAACAAAAGATACCATCGATGCACTGACATCTAGAACCAAATCACAAAAGGATTTGGCCAAGCAAACATTCAAAGAAGAATCACAAGCACTAACAGAAACCACCAAAGAACAGATACAAGCATTGGAAGCACAAGCAAAGGCACCACGTCCAGTATCTACTGTGGGCCAATCGTTTGAAGATGTTATACAAGGCACCACGTCTTTCCGTGGTGATAGCATGGCACGTGTAAGACGTGTTGGAGCATGGGCCATTGATAGATTGTTTGTGCGTGTTGGAGAGAAAGCAGACTTGAACAGTAGTCTGTTGCGTGCTGGTGGTGATAACCTTACATACAAATCTGATATACTCACACCCAAAGGACAAGCACTATTGAATGCCAAGTTGGATGCATTTGCAATCAAAGTGTATGCAAACCCAAAGCAACTTTGGGAACACTTGAACACATTGGTTGGTGAGATGGGTGCCATTGTGCGAAGACCAGAAAACGTGATTGGTGGCAACACCAAGAGTATCACCATGTTGGATATGGCCGCAGCAGAAGAAATACGTTTGAACTTCATGACAGGTATGTACTATTGGGCAGAAGGCGATAGGATTGTGGCAAGGAATGCTATCCGTGCAGTAGAACAAGATTTGGTGAAGTTGGATGTATTTCCGGAAATGAGACTCAGACCAGAAGTTACAAATGATGTGATTGGCCAACACATGCGCAGTTATGTTGGTACAAGACTTGGCAGTGCTTCTATGGATATGGATGCATGGCGTGTTAGTACAAGCCAAGCATTGGAAGAACTGATACAAGATAGCACTATAAAAGGCAAAAGTGATATTGCAGAATACTTGACCAAAGTACAAGAATACAGTGAAGTATTGATGCGCAAGAATGGTTTGGATGTTGGTAGCATTGCAGATATAAACGATGTGAACAGAATGTTGGATGATGTGTTTGGTGCTACAAATGAACGTATCATGAAAGGTATCATGGGTAGCTCCTATGATGAAATGAAGAAAGCACTCACTGATGCTAGAGTAAGTGGATTGACACAAAGTATAAATAGTTATCTCCGAAAAGAAGCAACAAAACCTGGATGGAAAACAACAAGCAAAGCAGTAACAATGTTGTTGAATATGGTTACTGGTGCGTATCGATATTCGATGTTACTTGGTGCACGTGTGTATTTCCACACTGGTAACATATTGACAGGATCATCCATGTCCTATGCTACTGTTGGAAATCTCTCCACTGGTGTTGCAACAAGCACAGTTGCATATGTTGGCCAACAAGCACTTGTGCTTGGTAAGACTATGATAGACACCATCAAAGCAGGCAAGGTGCCAAAATGGCAAGATGTGAAGAACCTATATGGTAAGAACTTGCAACAGATGGTACAACCAACTGGCAACAGTTTCAGAACCATGTTGTGTGATAGTCCATCGTCACCATATTACAACATGATTGCCATTGTGGACAGAAGTGGAAAACCGTACACGTATGGTGAAGTATACGAACTATTGCAAAGCAGTGGTATCAGAAGTGAAATCAACTTTGTTACTAGTGCCATATCCAATGATTCATTGATCAACTTCTTGAAACGCAGAACAGGCACAACACTATCTGCCAAAAGCAAGAATACATTGGGTTTCCTTGGTGAGTTCTTTGTACAAGATTTGACCTTGAAAGAAGATTTGATCTTCAGAACAAATGTGTTCTATGATTCTTTGGCCAAAGGTTTCAGTGCAGAAGAAGCAGTGCAGTTGGCCAAACGTTCAATGTTCGACTACTCCGATATGAGTTCAGCAGAAAAGACAGTTGCCACAAATCTATTGATGTTCTATTCCTTTTCACGCGCTAACTGGGCTATGTTCTCACGTGCATTCACAGACCTACAAATTTTCAAACGATATGTAGAGCAGTTGAAATTTCAAAGGGGTGTAGAAACATTTCTTATGGCAATGGATGAAGAAAGTGGAAATAGGCCAATATATGAAAAGTTATACGCACATCCGATGGCACTAGAAAAGATTGCAGTGAACTTGACCAAAGGTGAAACAAGAGACTACTACATGATGAGTCCACCAATACCAGCACTTGGGGCAATGGTGCAAGTATTTGGTTTGGCAGAAGATTTGGTGTCAGTAGCAAGGGGAGAAGAACCCACAGGATACAAAAGAACACTTACAGGATTTGTATCTCCAGGATTGAAGAACATACTTGAAATGCCAAACTTGTTTGAATACTCTGGTAAGAATGTACCTGTGGAATATGTGAATGCAGTGGGTATGTTTACTGGTGGTGATCCTACTGCCACTGCTGGTGTACTCCAATATATTCTTGGTGGTGAAATATATCCGTTGCAAGGAACTCCAGAAGATGGTGCCGTGAATGGTTATGTATATCCAATAGTGGAAAAACAACGGGAACGTATTGTGTGGGGAAGAAAAGTATTGGCAGTAAGTGGTATTGATGCACCAATCATTGAATGGAGCAAGATAGCATTTGGAGCTGAAGAAGGAAAGACAGCATATCAAACTACACCAGAACGTGTGCTAGGTTTGACACGGCCAGTATCAATACAAACAGGCACCAAACTTGAACGTTCATTGTTGATGACAAGAAAACGTGCAATGGAATCCAGGATAAAAGAACTGGAATCACAGTTGGGTAAGACAGAAGAAGCAAAGAAAAGAGCAGAAGAAGAAGAATAACTATTTTACATTTTATGATATGTGAATACATACCATTAGAAGAAGGAGAAGAATATGGGAAAAGCAGGAAGATATTATCATGGCAGTACTGTTACAGAAGATGTGGCAGCTATCGGCACAAGTTACGATAAGGACAAATACCACACACACGTATTGACACCAGGACAGTTTACTTCGATTATCAATGGTGTGTATGTGCGTATTACTAGCATTGCTGGTGGTAGTGCTACACCCAAGATCACTATGCGACTATCTTGTGATAGTGGTGGTGACTACACCTTTTTACCTGACACCGAAGCAACGGTTGCTATTGGTCTAACCACTTCTACTGTTGGTGTGTGTGCATGGCAGTTTGATCTACCTGTGAAACAGTTCTTCGGTACTGGCACTGTGTACTTGCATATCAAGATCGATCAAGGCACATGTACTTTGGACGCAAGTTGTATTACGTGGAGCGAGTAACATGCCAGTAGCACCAGTATTTCCAAAGGGCACCACAGGTGGTGCCAATGATATTGTAACAGGTTTCACCGAAGCAAAGTTGGATGATGGTAGTTGGACATTCACCGATACTACAGGACTCATTGACTCATATTCTTGGTCTGTTGCTGGCAATGAAATCACACTTGCCAACTTTCCTGTAGCAGACAACAATAATCAAATCACTGGCAATGCTGGCACAGTTACTGCACCATATTGGGCAAAGTTAGCATACTATGATGATGGTACACCAGTGTTATCCGATGATTGCTTTATTCTGTGGGTATCTGCTGATTTGATTGGTAGTACTGCTGGTATACTCCGTTATTTCAACTGGGGTCTTGGTACTTGTATCAACACGACAAGCACCAGTGTAACCACTGTTAAATTTAATGGGGTTGGCGCAGGGTGGAACTTTGCCAATCTTGACGCTGACGTGTTTGGAAAGTTGTATAGTGGTGGAACATCACCAGCAACAGGAGCATTTGCCACTGATACACATATACTTGGTAACTTATTTTTGTCTGGAAACAACTACACCATGTCAGTGATCGCCACAAGTGCTACTGATGTATATGTAACAAGTTCTGCGGCCACAAACTCCATCACCAATATGGTAGGATCGAATCATTTGCAGTTGCGATTTGTTTGTGGACCGAACGGCACCACAAGAACATTTGCACTAGGTGACCAAACTGTAGTAAAACTGTACTACAAATTTCAGAAGATCGATAAAGCGTCTGCGGGGTTCTGATATGTTTGACAAAGAAAAAATATTAAATCTTATTATTGGACAGTTCGGTGCATTGGTGCTTGCATGTGTTGCACTATACTACATAAGTCAACAATACGTTGCACAGATAGATGGAATCATTGCACGGTGCGATGAAGATAGAGAGATATACCATGCACAGATGCAAAAGATTTCTGAAAAACTGGATGCGATCCACGTGGAAATCAAAGCAGATTGCAAATGAAAATGAATATCAATCGCTTACAACTACAAAACCTGGGGATAACTATGAATCAAGATATATTGAACCTAACACCAGAAGCCGTGAAACTCATTGCCAAGTTGATCAAGTATAGCAATGGTGGTTTCAGCTCCGATGAAAAACAAGAGTTGATTCAAGATTTGCTCGCTTTAGCACTCAAGATACTTGAACACAAAGTGGATAACAAGTAAATAAAAAAAACCTAGTTCCAAATGAAACTAGGCTTTATGTTCCCACATTGTATTTTCCACAATATCCCTTCACCAAAGTGAATGAGATAAGACCAATACACCATTAATCCAACTTGGGTGGTGTGATAGTATCAGTGTAACCTTTGATCAGCTCACGGACAAATTTTCTGCCGTATTTTTTTTGAATAGCACGCAGCAGTTTGTGGACTGATATTGCAAGTAGTTTCTGTTCTGTTGTGTACATGTGATTGTACTCCTTTTATTTGAGGGTTGGAAGACCAGTACAAGATTTGTAGACTGGTGCTGATTGTTTGAGTGGTTGTATATCTTTTATTTCTTGGCCATATCTTTTCTTGATCATGTCCATTGTGTGTGGGCCTGTTGCACGATATGCACAGATAAATCCAAAATCTATGGAATCTTTGGCAAATGTTATACCACTTGCAGTACCATGTGCAATATCTTTCCGTAGTTGAAAACGTTGTTTCACTGCATTTGCAAACATTGGGCCATCATACCAATAGTGTATATCACTATCGATGTCAACATACACGATATAGTCTGGTGTATGCACCAAGTATTCTGCATATCCACAACTTGGATATTGGATGATCTCTGCAAATAGGTTTGGAAACTTGCCACCATTTCTAGCAGACTTGACTTCCACAGTAAAACGATCAATATCGTTTATTTCAATGTCGTGTGTTGCATGTGGTGTCAGTGTTGGAACTGCATGTCTCAATCCTATTGTGGGATACTGTGCCTTGATACATTCACGCACGGCTATTTCAGCTGTGGTGCCAATCATTTTTTGTATGAAAAAATAGTTGTTGTTCATGTTGTTATGCTCCATAAATGTTGTGTGTGATGCCTGCAATGATGCGCAGTACTAGCCACGCAGCAAAGGTGTATTCTGCGATTACTAGCATTTGTAGTGCTTTATATTTGAATGATGTTTCCATGGGGAACTCCTAGAATGTTGGGTTAGTTATTGAAAGGGAAAGCACATATAGGTGCTTGCATAAAGATTTACGGTATTGGTGGTCTTTGCATGTACAAGAGCAATCACCATTTGGTTCGATTATGGCCGTGCTTGTTGCAGTATGTAGCACATAACTATATCCAACGTGGGCAATAGATTTTTGTATGGATACATTGGCAGTATTGGCCACGTGTGCAACACGCACATGCTTTGTCAACTTTTCATCATCATTGGCCAACAAATCATTCCAATGTGCTTGGATGGTTTGTGCAGCTGCTTCTTGTGGTTGTACATCACTGTGCAATGTTTCTAGTGTTCTAGAAAACTCTACCATTTCACCACAGAAATCTATCCAAGATTTGTTGAACTCAATAAATGCAGTTGTTGACTCTGGATTTGCTTTGGATGCTTTGTATGTGTTGATTGCTTCTGCAAGTTCTTGTTGCCAATATGTTACTGTGTATTCTACTGTCATGTGAAACTCCATAAATGATTTGTTACTATCTGTATATATTGTATTACATAATATACATAGTGTCAAGAAATAAATATACTATTTTTGAAAAAAAATATTTTGGGGCAAATCAAGGGCAAATCAAGGGCAAATCAAGGGCAAATCAACAGCATTACATTTCCGATGTACACGGGCTTCATTTTCTTGCAAGGGCAAATCAAGGGCAAATCAAGGGCAAATCAAGGGCAAACACCACTCTACAATATTCTAACTGTGGGGAACGTGAGCTGCCTATTATAAATATTATTATAATTAATAAATTTTAGGGAGACAGTCAGTAGACAGATGCATGAAGAAATATCCATGCACTAAAACGCAAAGCATTTCTAGCAAGAAAAAAGATGCCACAATATCATGGAGAATGAAAACTTGGCTGCTGCTATCTCTCCACAAAATATTTTCATTATAAATTTGCTTTCTGATTTGTTATGTGTATATATTGTATTACATAGTATACATAGGATATATCATGAAACATTATGCAATCGTACCAAAACACATCATAGATACTGGTGATGGCCAAAAGGTTCTTCTGTGGTGTGAGCTCTACTTGTTGGAGATCACCAAACAAACTTATTCACTCTTGGCCATATCCAAGAAACACAATGCATCATATAAGATGTTGCGCAACTTACAAACTGAAATCAAAACCATAATAAACAAGGAGTAACAACATGTCCACAAATAATACAACAACATATCCAGAATGGGTCAACTCTCCAAAAGAAAAGATTCTGTTCAAGTTCCTATCAAACCTTTCTGATCACTTTGGCAAAAGCATGTTCTGGCTTAAGGCCCAACATTCACTTTATTGCACAAAGTATGAACGGTTTGATTCTACTTGGCTCAAAGAAACCTTGCACTATTACTTGATGAACGATATGCACACATTCTTGCCAACATTGCCACAAGTGACAGAATATTTACGTGCAAAGCCAGGCTATCAAGACCGTTGGGAAAGACGCGATTTCACCAATGGCAAGAAGTTCTGCAATGATTGTCGCACAGATGCAGATGGATTGGAAGGTGGATTCAGACAGATATATATGTGGGATCGAACCACAGATAAGGAAACCGAATACATGGCACCATGCACGTGTGATGCAGGGAAATGTATGAAAGGTTATCCGTATACTACTGTGATATCCAACTTGCAAGTTCGTTTCAAGAATGCAGAAATACACTACAGTTACAGAAACCACAGACACTATCTTGTCAGTGCAAAAGAACAAAGTGAAAAGAAATGGCACGATAGAATCAAGGCAGGCCGTTGCATATACAATGAAGGCACAGGGGAATACATTCCAAATTTCAAACACCCAATATACAAGACGTTTATCGGAATCCAAATTTGTGCTGATGAAGGTTGGACGATGCCAGAAGAACTATTGAATGTTATCACTGAAAACCAAGCATACAACAATGCAGTGAAATACTACAGAATGAAAAGATGCACGGCCAAAGCATTGAAAGATAGTCCGTATGTACCGACACCACAAAGCATGGCACAGGCTATGACAGGTTTTCTGTCACCAAATGTTGAGCATAGAGATTTGGCCACACTATATCCATCGATGGACTACACACAAGAAATAGACAGTGATGATGAATAATACTTGTTGCATCGTGTATACTATGTTATACTGTATATACATAGTATACATATCTATAGGAGATCACATGGAAAAGACAGTAACAACAGTAAGACTATCAGACAACACCAAAAAACAACTTGCCATATTGAAAGCATTGGAAGGGAAAAGCACAGATGAAATCTTGGCAGAGCTCCTTGCACAACGATTGGAACAACTTGGTGCATCCATCGTACTAGACAAGAAGTGATATATGATAAATCTACACTTGGGTGATTGCCTAGAAGCAATGCGACAGATGCCAGATAAATGTTATGATTTAGCGATTGTTGATCCTCCTTATGACATCCACAAACATGGTGCACAAACAGGTGGAAAAGGTAAACTCAAAGATCGTGCGTTCTGCCGTGGTAAGTATGAACATTGGGATATATCACCACCACAAGAATACTTTGATCACCTTTTCAGAGTTTCAAAAAATCAAGTGATATGGGGTGCAAACTATTTCACACTACCATCCACAAGATGCGTAGTATGTTGGGATAAGTGCCAACCATGGCCAAACTTTTCGCAGTGGGAAATGGCATGGACATCATTTCCATATCCAGCAAAACTATTCAAATTTGATAACAGAACAGGTGACAAAATACATCCAACACAAAAGCCAACTGCACTCTATATATGGATACTAGAACACTTTGCCAAAGAAGATGACAAGATATTGGATACACATCTTGGCAGTGGTTCCATTGCCATAGCATGCCATGATATGGGATTCTCTTTGGATGCATGGGAACTAGATGTGGACTATTACACCAGTGCAAAAAAAAGATTGGAAACACATCAACAACAACAACAACTTTGGTGATATAGTGTGTGTATAACTCCACAAAAGGTCATCACAATGAATGCACAAATAGATTGGAATGCCGTCTTAAAGCAGTTGGATATT
>Ga0208019_1000304_pt1 | contig 27227 bp, 30 predicted proteins | sample CB_VirMetaG_5_FD_184540 | JGI IMG/M metagenome (GOLD analysis project Ga0208019, IMG submission 184540) | Freshwater to marine saline gradient viral communities from Chesapeake Bay - CB_1508_1D Viral MetaG (SPAdes) (version 4) | ecosystem: Environmental > Aquatic > Marine > Coastal | place: USA... | reverse complement strand
ACTTTAACTGACATATTGTATGCGTAGTTCTGTACCATATCTCCAATCATTAACCCCATTGCTTCGGGATAGGAAGTTGCACTAAACTTATAGTCACGTACTTCCAAATCTTCAGCATCAGTGTGTCCATCAGTATCTGTCATTGATTTAGTATTGACAAACTGACGGGTGTAATATGTTCTCTTCTCACAATCATTCTTTATAGTTTTATCTCTATCGAATTGGTTAAATGCTTTTGGCATAACTTTCTCCTCTCATCTTTGTATTTAATTTCTTTACTGTTTCGTAGCCACAAGCCCAACACTTTACAATGTATAGGACTGATGACTTAACGTTAGAGTGAATAGCAAGTTTGCTATACTCTGCTTGTCTGCAGTTGTCACACAACATACATACCTCCCTTTGTTATTTATCGTCAGGATAATGAACTGTAAAATTACAGTCTGTACTTTCCTCATAGTCAACAGGCAAATTCAGAGGTTTCCTCGCACGTTCTCTTCCACGTATCAAGTCCTCTTGCTTAGCTCTCTTAATAAATTTATATTCATATATAAGTAGTTGTAATCTCTTTAACATTATTCTTCCTCGTAATCATTAATAGCTTTGTCCATCAAGCGTACTCCCTCATAAAAAGTAGCTTGTTGTTCAGGTGACATTATCTCTATAGCTAAGTTAATATCTCTGCGTTGCTTTTTAACAATACGCATCAAGGTATTAACTCTTTTAATGTACTGGTGTATTACACTATTCAAAGTCTTAGCCATCACTCTTCCTCCCCTATTACTTCATTTAGTCTTTCATATATAGCTCTAAGCAATAATCTATTCTCAGTTCCTCTACCCATAACTGCATCAGCAGTAGAAGTATCAGCACCTATTCTCTTAGCCATATCTCTATATGTTTTATTTGCTTCGTTCATCTCAAGTATCTTTCCGTCAATGAACTCTTGTGGTGTGAATGTTGTATATTCAACAGCCATTATTCCTCCTTCTTTTTAAAGTAGGGAGAACTAAGGGCTTTATCAATTTCCATCTTGTGTGTCTGTAACTTGTTATATATATATTCCATTTGTTCATCTCTACTCATACCATTTTTGGGTGCAAAGTATACTAACTTTCCACCACCAAAGCCAACTCTTTCAGTATCAAACTTTATAGTTACTGATAAGTCTTTGGTAAATTGTTTAACTTTTATAGTCATTATTCTTCCTCCAATACTCCCGTTACTCTTGCAAGTAACAATTCATCTTCTAATATATCTTTTTTTAATTCATCAAATATATCCATTACTCTTCCTCCTCAATAACTCCTATAAACTTAAGGCATCTTACACAGATACCACCATCTCTACGTACTCTATTCTTTCTACATAAAGTACAACGTATGGGAAAGGACTTGTCCTCTCGATATAATTTATTCTTTTCTTCTAGTCTTTCATTCTCGTATTTACTTATGTTGTATTTGAATATACCATCGTGATTGACAGAATATTCTTGTCTGCATTGGTAGCAGAACTTGTTAGACTTAGGTATCTTCTTATCACAGATAGAACATCTGTACTTGAAGTCTAAGTTCTTTGGTAGACTTTCTTGGGGAACGTGCAAGTTATCCCAATTGGAAGTCTTGATTTGAGTATAATTTGATTTACCCATTGTATATCCTTTCTACAATTACTGTGCCGAGCTGTTCGGCTTTTGTTTTCAAGTTAGCAGGTCGGTATTGTCTATAGATATATCATCGTTTTGGAATTTCTTGACGCACGTCCTGGATTATAACACTGCGTGCTTCTTTATAAATAACTTATAATTAAACGCCCACGCTTTAAAAAAAAAGCCGTTGCTCTTTCTCTCTCTATAAATAAATTAATAAATATAATAATTAAGTAAGTTGACTCCCTACTGATGTGTTATATAAAGACTGTCTGAGGTCTTGGTTATCGGGTTATTCACACTGAGAAATTAAGTTAATGATTGCGTTGCGTGAATATGTTTTGATTTTTATTGAACTGAAGAAGTATACGTTGGATAATTGTGAACATAAAAAAAGGGTGATAGTGAAACACTACCACCCTAATCTTATTAGATGTTGTATTTATTTTCTGTGTACCAGTCATCTAAACAAGTACATTCTCCTATGTTATGTAAGCAGTCCATTAGTTATCAAACTCTACGAACTGTTCCCAAGCTCTATCTTTCTTAGGATTACCAACCTTAATAGATTTATTTACAGCGTGTTTAGCTTTCTCATTCTTACTATATAGATTGATTGGACATAAGTAGTCAAATACAGAACGCATAGCATCTGTACCTATAACGTCAGTCATACCTGCCTTTAAATCTCCAGCTTGTGTGAAGATTTCTTTAGCATCTCCTGACGCTATAATTTGATGTACTTGATAAGCACCTTGCCAAGAACGGATAAGATGTTTACTTTTCTTACCATTAACTACAAGAGTGTAGCGTACTTTAGGTTTACCATCAGTACCAACTACTGCATCATCTATTCTACCGACTTGCACGGTTATTTTCTTTTTACCAACTGTTCCTTGAGTGACACCACCTAGGAATCGAGTTATTTCTGTATTAAGTTTAGGACTTTTAGCCATTTTACTTAACCTTTCTTACACGGTTGGGCATCGTACCACAACCTCCGACACACCTGCTCGGAGTGTTGTGGTGTAGTTGAGAGTTGTTGAGTACGTTAGTATCACATAAAAATCATTAACTGGAGCGAACGACCTTTAGCTTTTGCCCTGCAAAAGTGACTATGCTTGTCATAGTCAGTCGTGAGTATAAGGAGATGCAAACACTTCAGCGAACCCTAGTGAGCAAGTTGCGAATGAATGCGAGTGAGCTATAGGCGAGTGAGTGTGAGTGAGCGTTTGCACGACTGGAGAAGAATGATTTTTATATTGTTCTTGCATCGGAATGGTAGTCACGAAGCTAGCGAATACGTGGAGCGTACGGAGTGACTAGTCAGCGAAACGAACGTTAGTGAGTTGAGCGTAAACGAATTTGCGACAGACAATGAGTTTACAATGCAGATGCTTAGAACAATGGTGATACGAGGATTAGGATTTGGATAATTAGTGAATGACATATCTCGCCCGAAGGCGAGAGTTAACGAGCCGAGGATATACACAATGCGAGATAGGAATGAACGAAACCACATTGGACTTAACTGAAACAATGGAGAGAGAAAGAGATATATACAATATATAGTATGTATAAGGAAAGGTATATTAAGTAATAGAGTGTCTGAGGTATTGAACACTGGGAAGTAAAACTTATACATAAGCTAGACAAATATTAATAAACTATACCATATGTAGTATATGTAATTGTATATGGGTGGGGTAAGTATATGTGCGTGCGAGAGCACGCTCTTGTAGGGGTGGGGGTGGGTAGGTGGAATAATATATAGTAATATAATGTACAGCTTTAGACCTTGTTACGGGGGTATTTAATGTCGGCGGGGGGTAGTGTGGTATGTGACCTCTAAAAAAATTACTGGTAACTAGCTTAAAAAAACGTGACACTTACTTGAACAGTTGACTGGGAAAGTGTTACAGGAGGATTGTAAAGTCCTGCTTAAGTAAGTGTCTAGTTTATTATACACTAAACGTACTATATGTATAGTAAAAAAAAACTTTTTTTTATAGTACGCTTGGGTTGGGGTCTTTCGGGCAGGAGCAGGCATATATAGCGAGTATATTAAAAAAATCTAATTCAATTCTTTTGTATGTCCTCGGGTACTAGCCTTGTGGTAATCCCAGTCCTAAGTTTCCTTAGTAGCTAGCTTTCGTACGCCTGATATCCTCTTTACCTGTAACATACTACTTAAAAAGAATGTTTGTATAAAAGCATATTAATACTATCATAATTTTATGCAAATAGGAGGTAATTATTTATGAATTTAAAACTCAACTGGATGTTGGGAAACAAGGGGAAGAGTTGGTCAAACTTTTCTACGAATCCAAAAGACAAGGTATGCATAACCTGTACATTGTACGTCCAACCAAAGAATGGGAGCAGAAACAAGGTGCTGACTTCTTCGTGGTTAACAATGAACTAGGTACAAAGTACTTTGAAGTTAAAACAGATACACAAAGTAAAGATACAGGTAATGTAGCACTAGAACTACAGATAGTTAGTGATAATAAAAAATCCATTGGATGTGCATTAAAAACATTTCCTGATTATTTGTTTTACTGGATTTACCCAACCCTAGAGGTCCTTTACTGGAATCCTCAAGAGTTAAGTCCCTACATTATTGACTGGGTGTCAGAAGGAAGAAAGATAGTGGAAGTAGAAAATAAAAATTTTTTTTCACGCACAATGCTTATTCCTGTAGAAGAAATGTTAGCTACTGGTGTGGTTAAAAAATTAGAAGTATCACAACAATTAGTTGATAAAGTATTACTTTGATATTTTTTTAATGTGACCCCAACGGTCTTTACGAATAATTTGTTTGTGTTCTGTATCACTTACGCACGGTAATCCATCTATGTGATGTTGATACTGTTCGTTACATACTAAGCAACGCTGATGTCTGTTATACGTAAAGTCAACTTGAGCCATTAGATAATCTAAGTTAATAGCAACTTGTCGACCAATTTGATTTAAGTTTTGTTCCTCCATAGGTTCTACTATAATAACATAATGATTACGGACTGCAAGGTTTGTCATAAACCTTTAGAGTTTCACAGGAAATATAAGACCTGTAAGAACTTAGGTTGTACTCAATATAATGTTAGACTAAGGAGGTATGATGTACGCAAAAAAGAAAATGAAGAAGAAGAGTAAAAAATCTTCTCGTAAATCTAAGAAGATGTACTAATGGCTAAAAATAAAAAATGGATTCAAAAGGCTATTAAACGCCCTGGAGCTTTTACAGCTAAAGCTAAAAAACGTGGTATGACTACTAAAGAGTTTTCAGCTAAGGTTCTTAAGAGTCCTAAGAGATACGACACTAGAACAGTTAAGCAAGCTCAACTTGCTAAGACTTTAAGAAAGATGAAAAAGAAATAATGGATTCAAAAAATATATTTTCTGAACCTAAGTTGTTACAGAAATGGGCTATTCAATTAGCTAACGCTTGTGGTGGAATGCAAGTTGAAAAGACTATGATTATTAAAAAGACTAATCCTGAAAAGGTTGCTGCTTTAATGGATAAGTTTGTTTTAGACCATAATGAAAATACCATTGCTTTATTAGAGAAAATGGAAGAAGAGTAATGCCATTACCAGACGCATATCAATTAAAACCTAAAGGTAATCAGAAATGTAGTAACTGTGTGTATTACGAAAATACAGGCAACTGTACATTATGGAAAGCATTGGTATCAGAGTTTGGTTGGTGTAAAAAATGGAAAGGTGGAAATGCCTCCTAAAAAAAAACCTGCACGTAAACCTATTAATGCTAGTACTAAAAGAACTTTACAAGCTAAAGCTAAAAAATCAGGTATTTCGTATGGTACACTAGCTACAGTATATAGACGAGGACAAGGTGCTTATCTATCTTCAGGTTCTAAGTCTGCTTCTATGGCAGCTTGGGCTATGGGTAGAGTAAATAGTTATGTTAGAGGTTCTCGTAAACACGATACTGACTTAAGGAAAAAACGTGCGAAAAAAAAGTAGACGTAAGGTTAAATATGAGAAGGGCGTACCTGCTAAGTATTTACAGAATAAAAAAAATTCTAAGTCGTCTGTGGCAAGTGAGATTAGAAGTACAGCTAAGGCTTATAAAGAAGGACGGTATATAGATTTGAAAAAAGTTCAGAAGTCAAGAGCTGTTCGTAAGAGGAAGGCTAAGTAATGGCACACGATGCACGTAAGAAAAATTTATTAAAGAAACACGGATTGTCAGGTGTTAATAAACCTAAACGTACACCTAAGCATCCTACTAAGTCACACGTTGTTTTAGCTCAAGAAGGTCATAAGATGAAGCTAATTAGATTTGGACAACAGGGTGTATCAGGTGCAGGTAAAAGTCCATCGTCTGCTAAGGAGAAAGCAAGACGTAAATCTTTTAAAGCAAGGCACGCTAAGAATATTAAAAAGGGGAAGATGTCGGCAGCCTGGTGGGCTGATAGAGTTAAATGGTAAACGTAGTATGTGCAGTACCTGACTGTGCAAATTTATTACCTAAAGGTCAAAGAAAATTTTGTTCAGACAAATGTCGTCAGTTAATTGATAAACGTAAATGGAGAGCTAAACAAAATGGTGAGGCATATATACTTCCTGAAAAGAAAACTAATCTTAATGCTAAAAAGCCTAAGAAGAAAACTGAATCTCAAGATGGACGTGCTAGTGCTAGACGTGGGAATGTTTATGAAAAGTTCGTACAAGATGGAATTATTCACGAAGTATTACAAGACAGTATTACAAGAGATGAAGCTGCTAGATTACTTAAAGTCAGTAAAGCACAGATATCAAGATTTATGGCAGCGTACCAGGAAGATGTTGAATTAGAAAAAGCACAACAAGATTGGGATGTACCTGATGCTGCTATTGAATCACTAGAAAGTTTTACTGCATTTAGAAATAGATACTTCTTAACAGAAAAAGGTATACCATTTGAAACTGCACCATTTCATAAGAAATGGATTAAAGCACTAAACAAAGCTATAGAAGAAGGTGGACAACAAATGATATTGTCACCACCTAGACACGGTAAAACAGAATTGTTAATTCACTTTGCTGTATGGCGTATTATGAAAAACCCTAACATTAGAATTATGTGGGTTGGTGGTAATGAAGATATTGCTAAGAACTCTGTGTCATCTGTAATTGATACATTAGAAAGTAATGAAGCATTAAAAGAAGATTTTTGTGGACCAGGTGGTTCTTTTAAACCTAGAACAAGAACTGGTAAATCTTGGTCACAAAATGGTTTTACTGTATCAACAAGAACAGTACACGGTATTAAGTCACCTACAATGATTGGTATAGGTAAAGGTGGCAAGATATTATCTCGTGACTGTGATTTAATTATTGCAGACGACATTGAGGACCACGCATCTACAGCACAACCTAGTGCTAGAAATAATACTAAGAACTGGTGGACAACAACTCTTGCATCTCGTAAAGAGGAACACACAGCAATTATTGTTATTGGTTCAAGACAGCATCCTGATGATTTATATTCATCGTTATTGGATAGTGAGGCTTGGACAACAATAGTAGAAGAAGCACATAGTTCTAGTTGTACAATACCTGAACTTGAAGAAGAAGAACACGTTGACTGTATGTTATGGTCAGGGTTTAGAACTTACAAATGGTTACTATCTCGTAAACGTGATGCTATGACAACTGGTGGTTTACAAAGATTTGAAATGGTTTATCAGAATAGACCAGGAGAAGGTGGAGCATCTATTTTCAATGTTGAACACATAACACAATGTATGGATATAAATAAAAATATTGGAGTAATACCAAAGCATTCTTATTTAGTTGCAGGCTTAGACCCTGCTGCTTCAGGATATCAAGCTGCATTTTTATGGGCAATACTTGATAATGGAGAAGATGCTTTATTACAAATGGTTGATTTAGAAAATAATAAAGGTGGTGGAATAGAAGAAGCCTTTAGGGTAATTAAAGAATGGCATAGAAAATATAATTTATCTCACTGGGTTATTGAAGAAAACAACTTTCAAAAAGCTATTAGACAAGACCCACGTATAAAAGAATATGCTAACAATAATGGAATAATGTTAGAAGGTCACGAAACATATAAAAATAAATGGGATAGTCATTTTGGTGTAACAACACTTGCACCTATGTTTACAGATAAATTAATTATTTTGCCATACGGAGATACAGAATCTAAAGTAAAATCAGAGATATACAGAAAACAGCTATCGTATTTTTCTGCTAGACGTAAAAATGTTTATAGGTCTGACGTAGTTATGGCAAGTTGGTTTCCTATTAAAGTATTACGAAAGTTGCAAAAAGCAACTTTTTCTGATATAGGAATTGATTACAAACCTAGCTATGAAGGATTTAATATAGTAGAATGGAACGAAGCACCCTGGAGTTAAATGCTAGTTAAAGATATTTTAGACAGAACGATACACCTCAAAGAAATGCACGATGAGGCTTTGCCTGATAGAGCAAGATTTAGAGCAATTATGAATGGTGGAACAGATGGATTAGCAGCTTTGCTAGGACCATCAATGCAAAATATGGATGAAGATTTATTGCCTGCTCCAAACCTTTTAGTATCAGCATTAGATAGACTTGCACAGAAAATAGGTAGATTACCTGCATTAGATGTGCATATTACTAATCCTAGAGATAGTGAACGTAATAAAAAGAAAAAAGATAAGTTAGAAAGAATTGTAACTTCTTATGACCAATTCAATAGATTAGAAACACATTTACCTCAAGTAGCTAGATGGTTACCAGGTTATGGTTTTGCCGTATGGGTTATTACAAGTAAAGCTGACCCACAGGGTAATGTATATCCTGTAGCAGAGTTACGTGACCCTTACTCTACATTTCCAGGTTATCAAGGTGCTAGCCAAATGGCTGAAGAACTTGTAACTATAAGAAGAATACCTGGTGAATATCTTGTACAAATGTACCCTGAACTTAAATCATATTTTTCAGACCAAGGCAGGAAAACAAATGAACCTTATAATTTTACATCAGGTTTATATGTTAATCCTGGACAAGATGGCTCTTGGGAAAACTCTAATGAAAAAGGTGAAGTAGTAGTTGAATACATAAACCCTGAAGGTACATATGTTGTTCACGTTGCTTCCAAAACTATTGTTGACTTTGTTCCAAATCCATTAAAGTCAGGACCTGCTTTTGTTTGTGCTAAAAGATATTCCTTTGACCAAATACAAGGACAGTTTGACCAAGTTATAGGTTTAATGGCTGCTATGGCAAAAGTAAATATTATGTCAGTCATAGCAATGGAAGATGCAGTGTTTACAGAAACAAATATTGTAGGTGAGATTGAAAGTGGACAATACCGTAAAGGTAGAAATGCTATTAACTATTTAGCACCAGGTTCACAAGTAATTAAACCAGTTACTAACTTGCCTTATCAGTTATTTGAATCTGTATCAAGACTTGAAAGACATCTTAGAACTGTAGCAGGTTATCCTGTACAAGACGATTCTATATCTCCTAACAGTTTTGTTACTGGTAGAGGATTAGAAGAATTACAAGCAGGTATTGGTGCAATGGTAAATGAATATCATAAAGTATTACAATACGCTATTCAAGATTTAGATTACAAAAGATTAGAGTTAGATGAACTTTCATTAAACAAACGTAAACCATTAGTAGGTACATTACGTGGTTCATCATTTGCAGAAAGCTATACACCTGCAACAGATATAGATAGTAACTTCTTAACAAAACGTAAGTATGGTGCTATGGCTACATTTGATGAAGCAAGTAAAGTTATTACAGGTTTGCAATTATATCAAGCAGGTATTATTGATAAAGAAACTATGCAAAAAGAAATGGACGGCTTAGATAATCTACAAATGATTAATGAAAAGATTACTAAAGAAAAAGCTGAAAAAGTTATGTTTGAATCGTTATTAGCTAGAGCTAGTCAAAATGATGCTAAAGCTCAAATGGCATTAGTAGAGATATATACTAATCCTAATAATATCGGTTCTATATTGAAGAAGTATTTTACTGCAGAAGAACCACAACTAAACCAACAAGAAGCTATGATGGCACAGTTAGGTGGAGCAGGACCACAACAAATGGCTGTTCCTGGTGGTGTACCTCCTGGACCACAAGATGTTTTAAGTTTATTACAAGGAGCAGGATAATGGAAGAAGCCAATATTAATAATGCCTTTCATAAAATTATTACTGCAGAAGATTGGAAGATTAATAAATTAGATGTTGCAGAATTGTATTTAAACGACCAAATACAAGAAACAGAAGATAGCGAGTGGAGCAATATGGATGGCTTAACAATAGTATATGTTCCAGGATATGGGAGATTACAAATGATATGGATAGAAGATAACAATGACTAGAGGTGTTAAAAAAGGTGCATTTGGAATAGATGTTCAAAGAGGTGAAGGTGCAGCAGAACGTGAAGCTGCTTTAAGAGGAGCACCATTACTTCCTGAAGATGAAGCAGCAATAGGTGGTGTTAGTGCTATAACACCCGATGTTATTCCTGCTACAACTCCAGTTGCTACAAGAGGACCAGTTATAGAAGGTAATGCTTTTAGAACTACAGATAGTCAAGTTAATCCTGTAGATGAACTACCTCAAGTAGAAGGTTATATGCCAAACAATCCTACAAACATAAACAGAACAAACGCAATACTTGCAAGCATCAATGACATACTGGGAGGTTCAGAAGAAGCAAGTGCTATGATAATATAAAACTATGGCACTTTACGGATATGAACCACCTGACTTAGAGCTTGCAAACATTGACGAGCAAAGAACTAAAGAAAATCAATATAAAGCTGTTAAGTCACAAATAGAATCTAAACCTGATATAGGTGTAAACCTAGAAGGTATTGTAAATAAATACGGCAATATTCTTGGTAGAGATATTATGGTAGGTTCTGCATTGTTAGGTTTTACTGAAGATTCACCTGAAATATCTGCATTAGTTCAAAGACAAATAGAAATAGAACAAGAAAAATCTAAAAAGTTTGGTGAACAATTACGTGCTGTTGGTAGAGGACTTGTACGTGGTGCATTTGTAGGATTAGATTCGTTTGCTGAAGCATTAGTGAAAAGACCATACCAAGCTGCTGCAAGAGCTGCAATAGATGGTGGAATGTCACCACAATGGGCTAACTTAATATGGATATCAGAATTAGTTAGTGCAGGTAATGGAGAAAATGTTATTGAGTTTTTATCAGGTGATAAAGAGTTTGCTGAAAGATATGATAGAGCTAAAGCTCAACTTGGACCTACTGTTGCAACTAGAGCATTAAGTTCATTAGCTAAAGGTGAAAAGGTAAACTTAGGTGAAGGATACTTTGGTAACTCAACACTTGCTAGAGATACAGCTATATATAAACAAATAGCAGGTACTATAAAAGACCCTGAACAATTAAAAGCAATAGAACAAGTTATTCAACAACAATTAGGTACACCTATAACAGAATTAGAACGTGAAGCTGTTGAAGCTAATAAGTACAGAGGTCAAACAATAAGCCCTGGTCGAATTATGGCTATGAACTTTGCACAACCTGGAACTGAAAGATATAGACAAGTATCAGGTTTAATTGATGGTGTTGTAACTTTAGGACTTGACCCTGCAAACTTAGTAGGTGCTTGGGTTGGTAAGTTAACTAAAGCAGGAAAAGTATTTACAACTTCCAATAAGATGACTGGTTGGTTAGCAACTAGAAGTACAGGTGCAGATATATTTCAAGCTGTTGATACCATTATTGATGGTAAGAGAGCTTTTAGATATGTAGATGTTGGAGATAACATACTAACTAAATCAACTTATACATTAGATGAGTTAGATGCACTAGCCAAAGAAGGTGGTAGAAATACTTATAATTTCTTTACACAAAAAGGTCAAGTTGTTACTACAAGAAATAAAGTTAAACCGTTAAAAGGACAACCTTATACTTCATTAGGTAAAACAATATCAAGAGTACAAGGTGATGGTGTAAACCTTTCTGTTCTTATTGATAGAGATGCTATAACTAAAACTCTTAGAACTGGTCCTGATGGAAAAGTAATTTATGGTGGTGGTAGAAAAGGAATAAAAGAAGGTGTAATTAACGATTATGAAGATTACGTAGATTTTATTTTGGACCACGAAGCAACTCACGCATTAGCTTTTAAAGGTGAAGCTCCTGCTCATATACAAAGATTACACGATAAATCTCATAAGTTACGAAGAGCTAGACCTGAGGATATGGATGTAGATGCTGTTAGAAAAGCAGGTGCAGAATATGAAGAAGCTATTAATGCTTACGTTAGTGGAGTAAGACTTGGTCGTGTTAAAGATATAGAAAAAGCTAAGAATGCTTCAGGTTTATCTAAAGTATTAAAGCCTTCATTAAATAAAACTAGATTTGAGGAATGGCATAACACTACAGGTAAACAGATATACGAATTTATTTATGACAACGTACAATCAGGTGGAATTAAATACGAGAACTTAATGAAGATACTGCCTGACTTAGACCCTGCATCTAAACAAGCAATACTTCGAGCTACCTCTGCTGATGAAGTTGGAGATATTATTGCTAAGAATGTTAGGTCAGGAAACATTACAAAAAGATTAGACCCTTATTCGTTTACTTTTAGGGGACACGTATCAAGAGCAGCAGGACGTGTATTTGGAAAGAATGGAAAAATACTAGATGATGGTGGCAAGATTGACTTTTCAGATATGGGAGATTTTTTAGGAGTAGGAGCTGTTGTATCAAGAAAAGCATCTGATAGTAAAATGTTTAGATTATTTAAAGAGGTATCTCCTTCATATATAACTGCTCACTCTACTGTTAAAGGATTTAGAGAATTAGAAAAACTTATTGATTCATTACCATTTAATGCAAATCAAAGAAAAGAACTGTTTGAAAAACTTGGTGATTCAAATGTTAAATTAAACGATATGGCTTTGTCAGGAACTAAAGTGTCTAAAATTCGTATGACAGAAGAATTTTATAATATATTGCTAGGTTCAGGTAAAGGAGCAGACAAAGGAATACTTGGAGAGTTACAAAAACTTATGACTGCAAAAGGATTTCCTAAAGAATTTTCAGGAGGTATACAAAACTTTATTGCAGAGATTAGAGAATCAAGAAAATACTGGGTATCTATTGTTGGTGATGATGTTGTAGATGTGGGCTTTAGTGGAGCTAAATCACAAAAAGCAGGTCAACAAATTAAAGATGCTACAAAAGCACAACTTGATATTAATGAAATAGAAAACCTTGCAGCTAAAGGAGATAAAGATGCTGTTAAGGAATTTATATTAAATACTTATGATGGTGATTTACAGTTTGCACAACCTACTGCACAGTTAATGTCAGAGATGCTAACAGGTAATATACCTTTACCTGATATGAATGAAACATTTAGAATACTTGGAACATTTAGAAATACACTCTATGAAATGACTGGATTACACAAGTTAGGTCCTAAACGTATTGATTTACCACAGTTACTGTCATCAAAGAACTATGGTGATGAATTATCAGAACTAGTTAAAACAGACAACAAGTTTGCAGAGTTTATTTCTAATTGGTCATACCCAACATTAGATAATACAACTGTTCCATCTAGTGTAAGAAATCCTAGAAAGTATATTGAGAAGAAACAATTAGATGCTAGAAAAGAAGTACTAGATGAGTTTGAAAGAATAACTGGTAAGAAATTTGAAGGTCAGTTTGAACCTATAGTACTAGAAGTATTCGATATGCTTGATGACCCTAAGATGTTACAAGAAGCATTTGGTGCAGGTAATATAGCTGCTAATGCAGTAACTAAAAATATTGCAAAGATATTTTATAAATACGATAAAGATTCACAAAGATTAACTAATTCAGTTTTACTAAGACTAACAAATAATGCTGTAACACAAGTATGGAAACCGTTTCAGTTATTACGATTTGCTTGGACTGTAAGAGTTATATCAGAAGAACAGTTACGTATGTTTGCTGCAGATTTATCAAATATGTGGACACATCCTATATCTCATTTAGCTTACGCATTTAATAGAAAAGCATCTACAGATATATTGGGTAAGTCTTTTCAGGAAGCATTGCTATTTAAACAAGGTATGTCAAGAGGTAGTAACGGAATACTAATTAGAAAAGCAAACAGTGTAGATAGATTTTTTGATACTGTTAAAAGAGATTTAGCTTTAAGAGATAGTGCATCACGTAGAAGATATGCACAAGGTTGGGCTACAGAGTTACAACAACTAGCAGATGATGATTTAGTTGTAGAAGTAGCAAGAATTATAAGTGGTAAAGGTAAATACAAATTTAGTACATTAGATGAATTAGCAGATGCACTTGTGTATAGAGGTGGGTTTGGTGGTGAAGAAGTTATATCAGATGATTTGTGGAAACAATATCAAGCCTGGGCAGAAGAATCTGATGCTATTACTTTAAATTCACGTAGAGAAATAGTTAAAAGCCAAGATAGAACATTAGAGTTTTTAGAATCACTACAAGCAAGACTTGTAGAAAAAACTGGTGGTGATTTTAAAAAGTACATAATGGTTAAAGGTCAAAAAGTTGAAATACCTAAAGGTGTTGTATATAGAAATGCTAAAGATGAAAATGGTTTACCACTACGTATGTATTATGAAATAACTGAAAACGGTAAATTATCTGACCCTTTAATAGAAGGTATTGCTAAAGGTGAAACACAGTTTGGATATTTAGATGCAGAAAATAAGTATGTTGAAACATTAAAACTTCCATTAGGTAGAAAAGCTAGCGAGAAACAATATGATGAATTGTTAAATGAACTACAAAGATATGTTGAAATAGGACCTGAAGTAGTAAAAGTTTCACGAAGAATTGATAACAGACCTGGTGTAGGTGCATCTTACAATAATGCTGTTAATGCTTGGTTTGATATACTAATGTCAAAGCCAACTAACTTTTTATCTAGGTCACCTGCTTTTAAACAATTTTATTGGCAACGTGTAGCAGATACAGCATATACACTTAACGCTGAAGCATTAGATGCTGTACGTAAAAATGCACGTGCTGCAAAAGTAGATAAGAAAATAATAAAAGCATTAGATGATACAATACCTACACAAGGTGGTGTTAACTTATCTAATATAGACCAATATGATGAAATAGCTAAAGCCGTTGCGTTACAAGATGTACAAGAATTATTGTATGACTTAAATAAACGCTCACAGTTTTCTCAAGCTACTGCATTGATATTCCCATTCGCAGAAGTTCATAAAGAAATTGCAACTACTTGGACAAGACTTATGAGAGAAAATCCAACTAAGTTACGTAAGATGTATTTAACTGTAGATTCTGCAAGAGAATCAGACCCTAATAATAATAATGATAGTTTCTTATACACAGACCCATTAACTAATGAAGAAGTGTTTGTTATTCCTGTAGTAGATAAAGTATTAAATAATTACTTTCAAACAGGACAATTTGTTGGTGGTGAAAATATAACAGATGAATCTACAAGAATGAGAACTGTAGGTTTTGCTTCATCAGCAAACATTGTTGCAGGTGGTTTAATACCAGGAGTTGGTCCTGCTGTACAAATTGCTGCAAAGTATTTAATGCCTAATATGAAAGAAAACTCTGCTATCTATAAAACATTATTCCCTTATGGTATTAATGAAAATGATATTGATTACTTAATACCTTCTTGGATGAGAAAAGCAGGAGCAGCATTACAGTTAGGTCCTGAATCTTGGCAAACACAATATTCAAATACTGCTAAAGATTTGATGAGAGCTAAGTTGGTAGCAGGTCATTTAGATTTAAGTAGCGAAGAAAAAGTTAAACAAGCATTACAGTTAGTTAAACGACAAGCATCAGTACTTACATTAATTCAGAGTGGTGTTCAAAGTACATTCCTTACTGGTGGTAGTTTTAGATGGGAAAAAGAAGTAATGCCAGGTGGAGAACTTTATATGAACCCTGAAGAATTAGTTGATTCAGGATTAGACCCTGATGGTAGATACTTTGCTTTTAACGTATGGGCTACAGTTTACTATCAGTTGTTAAGAGAAAATGGTGGTGATTCGTTATTAGCTACACAACAATTTACTAGATTATATGGATATGACCCTACAGCATTATTGATATCTAAATCAAAAGAAATAAGGAGAACTCCTTATACAGAACCAGGACTAGCTGCAGCAGATGAGCAGTTGTTTAAAGACTTACCTGATGTTGCATATTATTTTAATCCTGACAGTCCTTTAGATGAGTTTAGTTACACAGCTTGGGTACAGTCATTTAGTGCAGATGCCATAGGTGAAGGTATAGCAAGATATGATTTAGAAGTTAATGAATGGGCTGCACTTTACAATATGGCTGCAGGTAGATTAGCTATGGAAAACTTTAGAAGAAATATTAGTACACCAGGTTCAGTAGATTATGTAGCAAGTGCTAAAGTAAGAAACGAAATGTTATTTAGAATGAATGGTTATTTAAGAGATACATTCCCTGGATATGATATACAACCTAGAACACCTGGACCTACTGACTTAGATACACAAGTTAGACAATTAAGAGATGGTGCTATGAGAGAAGATATGAAAGATAATCCTGTAGCTCAAGCATTAAATATATACTTTCAATCTTATGATAACTTTGAAAAGATATTACAAAAACAAGCAGGTGCTTTACAAGTAAGTCCTAAGAAACTTACTGGTTATTATGTACGTGAAACATTTAGAAAACACGCAGAAGATTTATATACAAAGTATCCTGAATTTTACTATGTATGGCAAGATATTCTAAGCAAGCAAATTGAAGAAAACTTGGTTAAACTACTAGAAGAGGGAGCTAATTTATAATGGCAAAAAAAAGTTTAGGACAAATTATTGGTGAGATAATTGCTGCAATACGTTTAGGCAAAGAATTATCTATTGAACAAGAACTACAATCAGCAGAGGCTTGGAATAAAGTAACTGCAGAAAATAGACAGAATACTATTAATTTTATAAATAGAGTTATCAATAGTATACCTATTGCTGAAGCTAATCAAACTAAGATATTACAAGAAGTAGCTGCTGCAGAAGGTGTAACAGGAATTGTAGAGGACTTTCAATCAGAATATAAAAAAGGTTTTAACAATGTTATACCTAATACTTACGTAGAAGAACCTGAATTATTACCTGAAGAAGTAGATGTACAAGCAGGTGGTGCAGGTGTAGGTCCAAACTTATACGCACCTATTAAAGCAGATGTTCAAGCATTAAGTGCTGAAGCAATAGAAAGTACTTTAAGAAATGCAGTACAAATGGGTATGATACCAGGTGCTTCTATATCTGATACTGGTGAAGTACAACCATTAACAGGACCTTTATCAGAAGAAAGTATTATTGCAGACTTAATTGCTGTAGCTCCTGATATTAGATTTTTAGGTTTAGATAGTAGAGGATACCCTTTAGGTTATTCACAGTTACAATCTCCTGATTCAGGTTATGGAAACTTTCCTGTATATTTACCTGATATGGACCAATCATTGTTTGGTTCTGATTTCTTATCAGAGTCATACATTGGAGATTTGCAAGATAAACTTATTAGAGCAGGGTATTTAAGAACATCTTTTACACCTGAAGTATATGATGGTGCAACAGCAATAGCAGTACAAGAAGCTATGGCTACACACAATAAAGAAGGAAGAGTACCTCCAATACCTGAAGTAGCAGGTTCGTTATTAGATTTCTTAGGATTAGGTACAGAAGAAACTAAGTATGCTTGGGATGATGTAAGGAATAAAGAAGTAAGAGATTTCTTATTTAATGAATTAGATAAAGATGTTGCTACAAGAGAAGATAGAGTGTTCTCTGATGTGTTAACTGAAATCCCTGTATTTCAAGATGAAACAGCAGGATACTTAATGCTCAATACATTACAACAATATTTTCCTGGAGGTCAAATGACTTTAAGTAATATTAAAAATGCTAGTGCTTTAGTCAATAAGATATCTGCAGATGTAGCTAAAGATATATCAAAAATGCAAAAAGAAGCAGAGGAACGTAGTATCGCTGCAGGTCAAGCTGCTATATCTTCTGCTGCACAAATTAGAAAACTAAAAGAACGTAATCCTAATTTGTCTGATGAAGAACTAAAGTTAATGTATCCTGAATTGTTTGACCAACAAATAGAAGTTGTTGGAGAACTTGGAGCTTTTGGTGCAGGAGCAATAGAAAGACAAAACGCATTGTTTTCACAAAGATTAGGTGTAGCAATACAGAATCTTATACAACCTGAATTAGATTTTCTTAGTAAACAAAATAGATATGATAGAGCAACCAGTAATTTGTTAGCTGCAAATAGAGGGTTGTCTGCCATAGAACAAGGAGCACCATCATAATGACACCATTAGAATTAGCTGCGATGTTAATAACTGCTGCCAATACTTTAAAAGCAGCAGGTATGGAATTAGACAAAGACCCATCAAAAAACTTTTCTGACTTAGCTACTTTAGTTGCTATTGCTTATGCTGAAAGCGAAAAGGGAGAAGGTATTGGTACTGGTCAATCTACTATTGTTGATGAGGAAACTGGTAAGAGAGAAGTATCTTTCGGTCCATTTCAAGTTAATGAATTTTGGTATAAAGACCATACTGGTGAAGGTGATGTCACATTAGTTAATAATGAATACACTGATATCTTTGATAATGTTAAACCAAGTGAAATGCCTAACCTACTTAAAGACCCAATGAACTCTGCAATAGCTGCAATAATCATTGCTAATAGTAACGAAGGTTATGATAACTGGAGTGTATATAAAGATGAAACAAAAGGAATTAAAGAACAAAGTTTTGATTCTATATACTGGAGAGCAGGATTTAGTTCTGCAGCAGAAGAGCTTTATGAATTAGAAATACCTCAAATAAAAGGTGGTGTCGTTACTCCTACTGAACCTATAGAAACTGAAATGGAAGAAGGTGCTTTAGGTATGGAGCGTAGAGAAGTAGGGTACTCTGAAAGAGAAGTAAGTAGATTTAATAAAGCAGTTGATAAAATTTCTATGATGGTAAATCCTAAAGAAGGTTCTGCTAATCCTGAAACTAAAAGACAGATACAAATTATCTTAGGTCAAGAATTAGGATACGATATTGAAGAACTACCTCAACCTAGAAGAAGTGATTATGATGATGTAGATAGAACTATTATAGATTTCGTAGCAGAACTAGGCAGACAAAAAGCAAGGCTAGGTGGTTAATGGCAATATATTATAATAAAGATGGTTTAGCAGGTGAGTATGCAACAATTCAAGAAGCTATCGATGCAGGTTATGTATATTCTTCACCACCTAATCAAGACCAAGGAACTACAACAGTAGATATTCCTGTAACTGCAAAAGCAGACTTTGTAAGAAAAGCAGGAGATAAATATTATTATTTCTTTAAGATACCTTTAGTAGAAGAAGAATTATATACTTACTATACTGCTGATACTTTATTTGATGGACAAGTATTTCAAACACAAGCACCTGATGACATACTTAATATGTCAGTGTTCTTTGGTGACCTAGCACAGATACCTGCAGAGTTTCAAGAATTAAATCCTTTAGAATTATTTATATCAGAAATAAAAGCAGAGGCTGTTAAAAATCCTTTCTTGTTAGATAAAGAAGCAGAAGGTGCAGTCAACCAATTAGGAGAAGATATTGGTGGTACTTATTCAGTATTGAATGTATATCTTGAATCATTGTTTGAAGGTAAGGTATTAAGTTACGATGACTATGCAATCAAGAGTAATATCATCAATGCTTTAACTGGAGATGAATTACAATACTTTAAAGCTATTGCATTAGGAACAGATAGTGATAGTAATGCAACACTAAGAGCATTAGAAGATAAAGCTATGCTAGAAGTTAGTGGTTTGATGTATCAATATGGATTAGTAGATATAGATGAAACTCTTACTGACTATCTATATAACCAAAGGTTAACTGGTAAATATGATTCAGCTATGTTGTCAGAACAATTTAGATTACTAGCATATCCTGACTTACCTGGATATCGTGACCCAGTATTCACACAATACATTAAAGACAATACTGCTTCACAATCTGTTAGCAAAGCAAACATTAATAAAGTTCAACAAAAAATATTACAGAAACTAGGACCAGATTTTGGAAGTGGATTTACTGCAGACGATATTAAGTATTTATCAAATGTATATGGGATACAAGGTGGCGAGGCAATACTCGATGCACAGTTACAAGAGATATGGGATGCTAGCGTAGCCGATAGGTTCAAAGGCAAAAGCTATAATATAGCATTAGCATCATTACGTCCTGTATTATCTAAAGAGGGTAACTTAGATGAGAGTGGACGAGATAAAGATTTCGTGTACTCTATACTACAAGAAGCTGACCCTAGTAAAGTAAGTAAACTAGCTAGGGCACACTTCTTGTCTGTGAATGATGAAGGAGCATTAACTAAGATGGCAGCAGGATTAAAAGGTCAAGGCTTTAGTCAAGTCATCGCAGGTGGTGCAGCAACGGGGATTTACTAATGCCATTTAACTTACTCGGACAAGAAGGACCTGCAGGTCAAACAAATCCCGATGCACCTGAAGCAGGAGAATATAAATACGATTTTGCTCCTGGCACACCTAACCCTGATGGAGAAGTAAATCCAGGTATGCCTGCTACTACAACTACAGCAACTACTACAACCAGTACCAGTACAGAAACAGAAGGTGTAACCTCTAATGAAGATTTCTTTTCTAAACTACAAAGTGTATTTGATAACTTTGGTAAGTCATCAGCAGCATCAACTCCTGAAGATGTACTTACTCCTGAACAAATTGAAGATATAGTTCCTTGGTTAAAAGGTAAAGGTAGTTTATTACAAACATATACAGACCAATACATAGAAACAGGTAGTGCTGATTTTGCTATAGCTGCAGTAAGACAATCAGAAGAGTATCCATTGTTTTATCCTGGTATTAGAAGAGATGACGGTTCATTAAGAATGACAGAAACTCAATATGAACAAACTAGAGAAGGTTACTTTAGAGTATTTTTGGAAAATGGTTTAAACCCTACTGTGTTCGACCAAGCAGGAAAAGTAGCACAGCTTATTGCAGGCGATGTATCAGTATCAGAGTTTAGAACTAGAGTAGAACGTACACGTCAAGCATTTATAGATAATCCTTTAGCAGAAGAAATAAAAGCATACTACTCTACAAACTTTGGTGTTGATGTTAATGACCAAGCTGTATTAGTTGCAGGACTTGACCCTGATATGTCAGTCGCAATATTAACAAATCAAATAGCTCAATCAGAATTAGGTGCTGAAGCTGCACTTAGAAACTTAGATTTAAATACACAACAAGCACAAAGATTATTACAAGCAGGTATTACACAAGAAGGTGCATCAAGATTGTTTGCTAGAAGTGCAGACAAGATTGCTACATTAAATAGATTAAGTAGGCAACAAGCAAGAACTACACCAATAACTTTAGAAAATGTATTACAAACTGATGTATTCCAAGACCCTGCAGAAGCTAGAAGGCAACAAGCTATATTAGCTCAACAAGCATCTCTTAGCTCATTACAAACAGGTGCAGCTAAAACTCAAGCAGGTGCAGTCATAGGTTTAGAAGAAGCCTAAAATAAACTTGCAATACAAATAAATCTGTTATACTAGATGTAGTGCCTGTCGAGTTCGGCACTTAAAAAATAGGGTCGTATAAATCGAGAGAACTTCCAAGGTGTTCTCTTTGTTGTTCACAAATCCTTGCGTAAACAAATCCTTTTAATTACCTAGCGATTAATGTTATGGGATTTTTATATGCTAGAGAAGATGGAGAAATTATATATGGAAAATATAGAACAAGATAATATAGAACAACCTGAAGAAGGTTCAATAGCTCAACTCCGTGATGAGTATAAAAAACTCAAAGCAGAGAACAAAGCATTTAAGCAGAACCTTATGAACTCTGCTTTAAGCTCTATGGGATTAGAACCTGATAAAGGTATTGGTAAAGCTGTTACTAAACTATATGATGGCGAAGTAAACGTTGAGGCAATTCAAGAGTTTGTTAAGTCAGAGTTTGGTGAAGTTGATACTATTAATGTTGAAACTAAATCACAAGGAACAGTTACAGATAATGTTGTTCAAGCTCAATCACGTGTAGAGCAATTAAATAAATTAGGTGTAGACCCTCAACCACAAAATGTTATGGCTGCATTTAAAGAGTATGTAAACTCTCCTGACACAACTACAAGACAATCCATCGCAGCTAAATTAACTATGATGGACCAAAATAAAGATAAGTAAAAATAGGAGAATAAAATGGGAGCTATTACAACCCCTGACCCAATTTACTCACAAGATATAAATAATTTTCAAGGAGAATTATTTAGAGTAGGTGGTCAAAGAACACCTTTCTTATCTGCTATTGGGGGCTTGTCAGGTGGTGGAAAAGTTATTCAATCAACTTTTTTCCAATTCCAAACAGCTGACAGTGCAACAATCTCTTCCTTACCTACAGAAGGTACTGAAGGTGGACAACCAACAGAATACCTTGGTAGAAACAGAGGAGCTTACACCCAAGTAACACAGATATTCCACAAAGGTGTAAAGATGTCATACACAGCTATGGCAGCTTATAATCAACAAAATACATTTGCATTAAGTGCTGCTTTCCCATCATCATCAGATGGTGACGGAACAGTTACTGCTGCAAATAAATTAGCTTTATTCGGAGGTAATCCAATTACTGATGAGATGGCTGAACAACTTGAATTAGCACTTGATAAAGTAGCTAAAGAAGTTGAATGGTTTGCAATCAACGGTGTATTCGCAGACGGAGTTAATGCAGGTGGTCCTGTTTCTGATAACAGAACATTTAGAGGACTATCAGCACACTGTGCATTAAATGGAGGAAACAAGTACTTCAATACAAGCACAGAAGCTACAGGTGGTACTGCTAAGAAATTAGACTGGGATGCAGTTGCTAAAGGACTTAAAACCCTTTATGATGCAAACGCACCAGTTAAAAATCCAGTACTTTTGGTTAACTCTGCAAACTTGCTTGAATTAAACAAACAGCTACACGTTCCACAATCAGGTGGTACTACTGCTGCTGTACTTCCAAGAGATAGAAACGTTGGAGGTATCAACATTGATACTGTTGTTACACCATTTGGTTCTATCGGAATGATGGTACTTGATTCAAACATCTTAGGTTCAAACGATGCGTTCATCGTTGATATGGCTTATATCACACCTATCTTCACAAACATTCCTGGTAAAGGAACAGTATTCGTGAGAGATATTGACCAAGATGACTATGCAAGAGTTGCAAAAGCAATCTATATGGAAATGGGAATCGACTTCGGTCCTCCACAATATCATCTCCACATAGACGAGATTGCTACTCCGTAGTAAATATTAAATACAAGATTAGGGTGGAACTCCACCTCCACCCTTTTCTTGTGCTATAGTAAGGAAGATATGTATAAATTTAACGTTAAAGAAGCATTGATTGATGTATCTGCAGATGCAAGTAATTCACTCAAAGTAAACACTGATGGTATGTTATTGTCAGGAATTGTATTTCCTGCAGCTATGACAGGTACTGCAGTTACATTTGATTTTTCTGTTAATGGTACTAACTGGTACGATGTAAAAGAAACTGATGGAACTGATGTATCTTATACCATATCAGTAGGAGATGCAGTAAGAGTTGACCCTAGTGGTTGGGCTTTTGCATCTAGTGGATTTTTAAGAATTACATCTAATGGTACAGAAGCTGCTGACAGAAGTATACAATTAATATTTAGAACTGCTTAGGAGGTCCAATGAGTTCAACTATTGGAAACCTAGTAGATAGGACTTATAGAGAATATCTTGAGCCTATGGATGACTTAGTTAGTTATACAACACTAAGTAACAATGATGCTATTACAGGTGGTAATGGCTTAACATCATCAGCTACAGAAATTACTTTTAATGGTGACTTGTTATCTACAGAAGAAGAAGATGCTTTAGATGCAGGTACAATAATTGAAATAGGTCAAGAACTTATGTTATGTCGTGACCTTAATGCTGTTACTAACACAGTTACAGTTACAAGAGGAGTTAGAGGAACTACTGCAGCAGAACATTTTAATGGTAGTTTGATTAAAATTGCTCCACCATTTCCTCGTAAAAATGTATTTGATGCAGTGTGTGACCAAATTAAAAATATGTACCCTACATTATTTGCAGTAGAAACAAAGTCTGTAGTTTCTTCAACAGGATATACATTACTTAGTGGAGCTAATGACAACTATTTAATATCACCTATTAAAGCAATATCACAATATACAGATTGGGATGGAAACTCTGACGAAACAGGAACTCTATACAGAGGTGTTACGGTCGAGCTTATAGACTTGCCTAATCCTTTTACATACGTTGATTCAGCAGGAGATTCTCAAACTATTACATACAGTAATAATGGTCCTAATAAAGTTAATGCTGTTCAAATGTATGGAATAGCATCAGGACATACTTGCTATATTACTTTTAAAAAGAAGTTTATAGAGCCTACATCAGAAGCTGACACATTATCTAGCATAGGATTAGAAACAGAATACGAACCTATAGTTATGGCAGGAGTTGCAGCACAATTAATATCAGGCAGAGATATACCTACTGCTACTGCAGACTATATAACAGACCAAATGTCTGTACAAAACTTTCCTGTAGATTCTGCTACGAGAATTAGAAATTCTTTATTAGCATACCAAAGAGCTTTAATACAACAAGCACGAAAGGACCTTAGAGCTAGATATCCTGAACCAGTTACTATTAACAGCATAAGTTACGGATAATGCCTAGAGTACCCACAACTAATATTATTACTAACCCAAAGAGATATGGGTATGATGTAAGAATAGATACTTTGTTACTTAGGTCTGCTGTTGGACCTAATAGAGAGATGACTATACAATCATCAGATGTACAAGAAGGTCAAATAAATGTTAAACAAAACCCTGAAGATTTTACATCTAACTTAGGTCGTATCTATTCAAGAAATAATTTTAATGGTGGACAAGGATTAGATACAGCACATAGAGCTAATGGTACTCCTAAAGATACAACTAGATTTTGGGATAGCAAAGGTGTAGATGTATTTCACGGAGATGATGAAACTTCTTATCACGTCCACTTACTATATACTATGGAAAGTAAAGGTCTAACTTTTACAGGTACAGAACAGTATGTTGTTAGAACAACAAATGGCAATCTTTATGTTAGTGATGTTCAGACAATATATTTAAGTACAGATAATGCTGCTAGTTGGAATACAGTAACAAGTACAAATGTATCTTACGATATAAGAGGTATGGTTGCTTTCGGTAATAATCTTTTTGTAGTAACTGGTGATGGTTCTACTAATAAACAACTTATACACTATGATGGTTCTACTTGGACAGTTGAAAGTTTAGGAACATCAATCACTGGTTATTTTACGGGTATTCATTTTGTAAAAGGAAAATTAGTTGTAACAGGAAAAAGTTCAGTTGCAGAATATCTGTGGGAAGCAGACCCTTATACAGGAAACTTTACTGGTGTATTTCAAACAGCAAATGCATTAATAACTGTAGAACCTACACACGACATTACAAGTGTAACAGATGCAGGTGCAGTTATACTAGCTGCTAGTACAGATGGAAATATATACTCACTAAAAGATGTGTCAGGAACACTACAACTTCAAGGTCAATCACGCATTGGTGATGAACAAGTTACTGCTATAAGTGCATTAGAAGGTATTATAATTTTTGGAACTAGAGAAGTTGGAACAAATAAAGGTAGACTATACAGAAGTGATTTAACTGTTGCAGATGACCTGTATGTACTTGCAAATAGACAGTTGTTAAAAGAATGGGATAATGGTGTTGATGCTTCTCCACAATCTATGTTTGCATCAAGAGATAGTGTTTATGTAGGTGTAAGAGAAAGTACAACTGAAACTTATTTGTGGAGATATTATTTACCTACAGCAGGATTAGCTAGAGATTTAAAAATACCAGGTACTGGTTCAGTAAATGGAATAAAACAAGTATCAGGAAAGTTTTTTGTTTTAGTTCAAGGAACAACTGGTGGTGTATTTCTTGAAACATCTACATACGAAAGCACAGGTTATATTATTACATCTGCTGCAGATTTCTTTACAGCAGAACAGAAACAATTTGTAGGTGCAGAAGTATCTACATTTAATATGCCAGACAATACGAATGTGGAATTAAGATTTTCTACTTCGTTTGAAGATTTAGATAATCCTGATAGCACTAATTATTTATTAGCACTTAAACAAACAGAAGGTAAGGGAGATACAGAAAAACAGATTAGTCCTGTTGCTAGATATATTATTGGTAAATTAGTTTTAAATTCTACAGATGGTGTTAGTACACCTAAAGTAAAATCACTACAGTTTCGTGCATTAGCAAGACCAGAACTTGTTGTTGCACAAATACCTATAAATATATCTGATAGAGTAGAAAGACCTGGAAGAAAACCTATTAAAGTAAAAAACTTAGGAAATACTTTATACAATGAACTAAGAAATTTAGAAGGAGATGCAGTAACACTAGAGTTATATGACCCTGATGAAATTATTAGAGGAGTTGTAGAGAGAATAAGTTATCCAATTCAAGTTAATACTGAAAGAGGTTCTGTAACACAATATGCAATAATTACTGTTAGAGGAACAAGACAACCAGTAGTATTAGAAGTATCAAGTCGTAATACATTAGGAGTAGGAACACTTGGTAAAATGAGATTTGGTGGATAGTTTATAGTATTATGGTAAGATAGGAAACATAAATGGTAGCACAACAACTTAATTACAGTAACTTTTTTGAAACAACATTAGATGGTAATGTTGGTTCATCAGATACTTTTTTGACATTATCTGTAGCACCTACATATGATGGCACAACTCCAATACCTGCACCTTTTTATTTAGTTATAGACCCTGATGAAGCTACTAAAGAAGTAATATTAGTTACTGCATCTTCAGGTGTAACAATGTCAACTGTAACTAGAGATGTGGAAGGTAGACATTCTCCCGATATATCTCATTCTGATGGAACAACAGTTCGTATGGCAGTTGTTGGAGAAATGTTTGAAGATTTACACGACCAATTAACATCAGGAACAATAACTTTTACAAATAAAACATTTGATGCAAATGCTAGTGGTAACTCATTATCTAATGTAGAAGTAGCAGATTTAGCAGCAGGTGTTTTAGATACTGACCTTAGTTCTGTTAGTGCTAGTGATGATACACTAGCTTCAGCTAAGGCTATTAAAGACTATGTAGATACCCAAATAGCAACTATACAAACAGGTGCAAGTCTTGGGCTTGTAATAGCGTTGTCATAATGGGAATGTTATTAATTCTTAAAGAAGGTGGAAGTTTAGTTATAGATACTATTGGAAATAAACCAATAGATGAAGATTTAGACTTATTGCCTGATGTAAGTGGTGGAATTAGTTATGCAATAAGATTAATTAATGAAGCACTTTCTGTTACTAACACGACAAGTTCGCAACCTCGTGCTATAG
>Ga0208019_1000300_pt1 | contig 27390 bp, 42 predicted proteins | sample CB_VirMetaG_5_FD_184540 | JGI IMG/M metagenome (GOLD analysis project Ga0208019, IMG submission 184540) | Freshwater to marine saline gradient viral communities from Chesapeake Bay - CB_1508_1D Viral MetaG (SPAdes) (version 4) | ecosystem: Environmental > Aquatic > Marine > Coastal | place: USA... | reverse complement strand
GAAGCCTCTGATTGCACTGATGAAAGAAAGGGCAGAGCTGGAGGCCCTTGTGACTGCGCCTGCAAAGCGTAAGCTGGAGCTTGCCATTCAAGAGAACCAAGCTCTTGACTCTTTGAAGCAAAAGCAGATGGAGCTTGCGACCCTTCAGGGTAAGCTGACCCAAGGCGATCAAGTGCGAGTTGCGGGTGCTCAGAAACTGAAACAACTCAACTTTGAACTTGCTCAGGCTCGTATCGACCTCAACAAGAAGATCATCCAGTTCGCCACAACACGCGACAAGCTGGACTCGTCAATTCTAAAAAAGCAAATCGCATCGCAGAAGATGATGATTGCAAACAAGCAGAAAGAAATCAGCCTGCAGTCACAAATCAATACCGCACAAATGCAGCAATTGACCACAGCCGGAGCTTTCCAGCAGGCTTTTTCGGATGCAATCAACAAGAGCATTCCGCCGGCCGTCAAGTTAGGTAGGACGCTCGCACAAAGCGCAACGGCATTTGCTGAAACGGTCGGCTCGTCTTTGGTTCGGCTCGGAGAAGGCTTTACAAGGTTCATTGCAGGCGTGCAAGATGTGGATCTTGGAGCGGATCTAGGTAAGGGCTTTATTGAGCTTTTGGCGGGTATCGCTCGCAACTTTGGCCTGACCTTCGCTTCTATCGGTGCAACCTATCTTGCATCCGGTAACGCTGTGCAGGGTATCCCGACGATTGCTGCGGCTGGCGGTCTTCTTGCCCTATCCGGTGCGATTGGTGCGCTGTCCAGTATTGCAGACTCGCCATCTGCCGCAGGGTCGGGTGGAGCCTCAAGCGCAGCCCGAAGCCCTGCCCCTTCGTTCCAGCAGAGCCTCGGCAACGACTCACAAAGAGCAGAGTCAAAGCGCGAGGTCTTCATTACTGTCGTCTCGAACCCGTGGCAGAAGACAGACCCACAACAGCGCAGGGAGTTTGCTAAGTGGTTCAACAAAAACAAGCGGATCATTGGTGCTCTTGGATGACACAGATAAACGTGGTAAACCCTTACTTGTCCGAGAAATACAAAAAAGAACTCAAGGACGAGACAAAGAGGCGAAAGAATGGCACTCAGCAAGCCACCTGCATTCGTGGGACAAATCAACATCACGTCAAACAATAACGAGATTTACTGGCGCGAAGGCGTCACGGATCTCAATGCAACCATCACGCTTGACGGCTTGCAGTACCCTGACGAATTGATCTCTCACATCGCCTCGAAGATGACCACCGAGAGTGCAGCGTCTGGTTCGTCTTATACCTACACCGGAACCTTTTCGGTTGAGACGGGCAAAGTCACCATTTCCTCAACGGGAGCATTTTCGATTAGAAACACCACTGCTCTTGTGGGTGCTATCTGGTCAGGTGGCAGCGAAGACTCCAACGGAGCAGCCTACACCAATGACCAGTACGGGCCGGAGCACATCGGCTTCCCAAAGGAACCCATCACGACCGTAGCTGACGAGCATGAGGGTGATATACCGGTGGCGGGCTACTTCTCGCCAGACCGTCCGGTGTATCAGGACTCAGAAGACCCATTTGACGCTGCGGTCAGCATCTCCAAGTCGGAAGGTGGCACAGTCAAAGCCTATGACTTCAGCCCGGTCTACGAAGACACCAACGACTTCCTTGGTGGAGGATTCAACGCCACACGTCGCATCTTCCTCGGTGACCTGACAGACGACAACCGCACACAATGGTCGATCAACTTCTGGCGCACCAACCGTGCCCGCCCTTTTCGTTTCTACAAGCAGCGCACGATTGCAGAGTATCGCGTCTATCAGTTGGCAGAAGACTCCGCTCGAAACTCCGGCTTCACTGACCGCAACCCCTCGATCCGTCGATGGTCCGGTGAGATTCAAATGACGCGGGCAAAGACATGAGCGAACACAGAGGCATATTGATTGAGATCGAAGGCTGCGCTCAGGCTCTGGTTAATTCAGAGCTTTTGACCCCGACCGCAAACCAGGCTCGGCGCGAGGTGGTGCTTGGCGTGTCTCCGGGACTCGCCAGCACGGTAGACCCCGACACCGGAGTCTCACAACTCGGCGGGGCAAACTTCACCGTCTCAGACCTCTCCTTTGCTCTGCAACACCTCAAAGGCGGCACGACCACTGCACTTGATGGAGACTTGAACGAGTCTTCTACAACCGTGACTGTTCTTGACACCACGGGCTTTGACTCGTCCGGTGTCATCTGGGTTGGTCGTGAGGCCATCCTGTACGACACCAAAACCTCCACACAATTTCAGAACTGCACACGCGGGTACTACAGAACCAGCCCTGTCGCCCACGCAAGTACAGGAACCGTCTACAGCTACAATCCCTTCCTGCTCGGTCGTCAAGTCTGGATGTACTGGCAAGCCTACGCAGACAGCGCAATCAACACTCTCCGCTGGACAGGCTACCTTGAATCCGTAGAAAACGAGGGAGCCGCCACCACTCTCACGCTCGTCAGCCCACAGAAGTTGATCAACGACGCACAGATTGCAAGCCCGAACTTTGCAAAAGGTACACTGCAAACTGAGATCGGGCCTAATGGTGTGCTTGAGATGTTTGTAGAGTTCGCAAACAAAGACAACCGCTTTTTCCAGCAAGCCATCTATATGGACAGCCAGCGTCCTTACGTTCGCATTGACAACGAACTGATCAAGATCAAGTCAGGCACAGCGCAGGATGTCTACTTTCAGGAAGTCAACGCCATCCCCACACAAGTCTATGAGGTGGTCTGTAAGCGACCGAACCGCATCAAGCAGGGCGACCTTGTGGACTTTGTAGACGCGCTTGGAGTCATCACCCTGCCCGGTGTTCGGGTGCTTCACGTTCGAGAGAATTACCCTTCCAACGGACTCGACACCATCACGCACACCGGAGACACCACAAGCCTCGCTCCCGGTGACAAGCTGATCAACCGTTACAAGCAGAGGCTCACCATTGAGCAGCGCGGAATGTTTGGAACCCTGCCCACCAAGCACGAAGAAGGCGCAGACGTGCAGGAAGTGCGGGTGATTCAGGGCGACCAGGTGGACCTGCTTTTTGCCTTTCTGTTCTCTGTGGATGGCAACCAGTCTGACCAGTACGATATACTTCCAGAGGGATGGGGGCTTGGTCTGGATTCTTCGCTGGTGGATACCAACAGCTTTGAGGATGTCCGCTCACGCACCACCTTTCGCCGCTACCTGCTGACAGAACCGCTTGACCTGATGCAATACCTCACCCACTTCGCCGTCACCACCTACAGTGTGTTTGTGTGGCAATCAGATGGGACATTGAAGTGCAAGCGCAGGAGTGACCTGTATCCGCAGACCGCAGCAACAACCGTCAACAACAACCAACTCGTCATCTCTTCGGACAACGGACAGATCCCGCAGTTGACGCTGGACGGCTCACGGATTGCCAATCTTGCAAAGATTGAAGCCAACTACAACATTGACGGACAAAGCCTGTACTCCGAGACGGTGGTGGATTCCGAATCTTTCAAGTTCTACGGCAATCGACCCCTGCCCGGTCTGGATGACAAGGGCATTGTCTACATTGGTGGCGTGGGTGAGTTGACAGCGATGCTTGAGGCGATACTGCTTGAGCGAAAAGACCCCTATCCGCTCGTTGCCTGCACAGTCCTGCTTGATCTTGATCGGGACTATGAACCCGGCGACCTTGTGCAACTGACCGTTGACCATCTGCCAGACATGGAAGGCACAACGGGCTTCTCCTCCTCTGACACCTTTGAGATCCTGGAAGTACAGCCACAAGATGACCGGGCGACCGTGGAGTTGACACTGCTTCTGCGTCGAACTACCCCGCAGCTCTGCCGAATCGCTCCCGCTGCTCTCGTCAGTGGCATCACGAGTCTACAGGTCACAGTGGAACCCAACAGCAACAGCGACCTGACCGCCAGCACAACAGGAGACGTGCCCTTGTCTCCGATCAGTGGCGAAGATGGCACAGAGCCTGTTCACTACTTCTACGAGAACGACAAGGTGCAACTGATTGACGCCTCTACACTGACGAGTGCCACACCAACAACCGCAAGCGCAACGGTCAGCAGCGTGGACTATGCGACACGCACCCTGACTCTGGATGCTGTGCCGGGATGGTTGGCAGCGGGTGACATTGTGCGCTTGGATACGTGGGACACAACAGGAGGTGGGAGCAACTCCGCAGAACGTCAAGACCGATTCATGTGGATTGCAGACACCAACGAGACGCTTGGCTCTGGTAATGACGATCCCTTCCTGTGGGGGCGATGAATGAGCATTGTGACACGATTCCGAAGACTCGCCTACGATGCGGTCAAGTTCGGGACCGCCATCTATGAAACTCCCTATTCTGACACATTGGCTGCACTGAATGCGCTCTATGAATCGCTGTGGTCTGCCACGGCTCCCGGCGCAACTGGTCGGACGTACTGGGGGCACAATCACGCACAGCCCGCAAGTGCTGGTGGGTCTGCGGGTGGTGCTGGTGGCGGTGGTGCTCTCTGTCGTGGGATGGTCTGGGGTGCAGACGGTGGAGAGACTGCGATCTTTGACTATCAACCCTCCTCTGCAACCACGAGCTTTTTTCTGACCGGTAGCTCTGACAAGATCGGACGTGTGCCGACTTCTCAGGGACTCAACCGCAATGCCTATCTTGTGGCGAGGGTCCTGTACTCTGCTCAAAACTCGGACTTCGAGTTCGATGTCTACGAGCGCAGCAACGAGACGCGAGGCTTTTCTGCTGCCAACAACCCGGCAACAAACCTGCTACCACAGACCTATGCAGCATCAGAGAGCGAGAACAAGACCTTTGCACTGATTCGATTCCCACTGGCTCCCGGTCGCAGCTTTTCACAGTTCATGCCCGTTGCTCGTGCGGCTACCTACGACAGCAACAACACTCCTCGCCTCAAAATCTACAGCCTGCACGTCTGGGAGATTGACGGGATCTGTACCACTCGCAGCGGTCAGAGACTGGATGCAACGCAATGATCAAGCGATTTTTCACAGCCCTCAATGATGCTCTGTTGGATGCAGACGAATCCGGTGATGCGGAAACACACACCCGCGCCTATGCTTTTGGCAACGCTCTCTTTGAAGGTATCTTTGACAAGAGAGCACCGGGTGCAAGTAGTCAGCGGATTCAAGGGCATGACCACACAGACAGCACAGTCAGCGGATACCAGGGAGGCCGACCGCTTGCCCGTCACGTCTGTTACAATGCCTACAGAGCCGACAACTCTTCTGTCTACTACGCCTCTCCCTCTTCGGCTTCGTCGTGGGTATCTTTCGATGAACACTGGTCATCGACCTACCAGCGCACCACGAACACAGCGGCGGAGTTGTTCAGGACTTACATCTCTGCGGGGTGGGACTCCACCGGAACAGGCACACCCTCAAGCCCGCCCTATCTCAACGTCCGACTTCTACTGAACTGGACACCCACCGCTTCAAGTGTCGAGTGGGACGTGCGCGTCAAAAACATTGTCTCCGGTCGCTACAGCCAGACACAGACCGTCATCTCTACGAGCACGAGCCAACACATTCAGTGGATGGACATTACCCTTGTCCCTGCTTCGGATGGCTGGTGTGGCTTTGACATTGAGGTGCTTCGGCGCAATGGTTCGGCATCTGACGTGCTCTATTGTGACCAGTTCGTGATGTACGAGGACATTGACCACGGAACCATAGGCACAGGCCAAAACGCATTGGGGATGCCATGAGCAATCTGGTTTTTTCAGGATGGAGAGCACTGACGCAGAGAAGTATCCAGATCGGAAGAGAAGGAGTGTTTACTGTTCTCTCGTCGCTGCGTACCAGCGCAAACGGAGCCTATGAAGCTCTGACAGGCGCACCCGCTCCCGGTCGTGGATGGAGAGCAGCACAGGCCCACGACCACACAGAGAGCGGTGGGGGTGCAGTCCTACCTCGTGGTGTCATCTGGAACACGGACAACGGACTCGGAGCCGGATGGGAGTGGGCTGTGCCAAATACGGTCGTGCCCCTCGGTACTCCGGTGAGCTACTTCTACGACTTCACCAACTCCGCAGACACCCGCAGGCCCACGCTGATCTGTGAAGTCACGGACGGGATCAACAACACCAAAACCAATCGCCTCAGCAGTGACTGTGTACTGGAAGCTCGCCTGATTGTCTACATTCAGAATCAGTACGCTCTTGCCTCCAACACTGTGGACTTCCGCTTCTACAACGAGCAGACAAGTGATGCCAGCAGTTACCAGAGCGCGACCATTGCCGCCAGTTCTTCGGATGTGGTGGAGTTGAGCTTTGGCGACATACCCCTGAACCCCACAAGCGGAACACACGAGTACACTCTGGAAGTGACTTGTGACTATCAATGTACGTTGAGAGTTCAGAGTCTGGTGATTGCAGAGACGAGAGAGAGCAGTCAGCCCGCAAGTGCCGGCTCTTATGTGTACGATTCAGTGCAGGCTACGACCAGAAGCTAGAGGCGGCAAGTTGGCTCAATAGGTGTGCACTTCCCTTGGATGCAGTCTTGCGGTTCGTGCTGCAAGCAGTCTCTGGCAGACTGACAAGCCAAGCCCGCACCCTTTCTTCTGACACAGACACCGGACTTGTCACCCTCTCCAATGGAACAGAAGGTTGCAGAGTCACAGGCTATCCGGTCAGGAAAAGGCGCACATCTCTCAAGGTGTTTTGCTGGTGGCTGACACGTCTTCTGCACAACACACTTGCCGTTCTCTCTTCCCTGAATCGGACACGAGCACATCGACTGCCCGACCTTGCGCCAGTCTGCATCGTAGAGCGTAGGACACTGGTCGTTTCGTGTGCAGGCGTATCCAATCTTCAAGACTTCGGCCTGTGGCTTTGCCAGTGCATCCCACAACATCGCTCTGTCCCACCCGTGCCTGTCCTGTTGGCTGCATTCCTTTCTTGCCAGTTCCAAGTACTCTGCAGCTCTGTCTGGGAAGACACCATTCGGGAATCTCTTCGACATCTGCACCTTGCACTCCTCCACAGAGGCAAAGTCCCGATCTTTCTCAAGACAGCACCGAAACTGACGAGCACAGAAAGCAGCAACCACACTCTCGACAGTAGGCGGTGTCCCTCCACAAGCCACCAGCCACAAAAACAACCCTGCGGTGATTCTTCTCACGTCTCTCTCCTTTGTCCATCTCGTCAAGGCAGACCCTCGCCTTGTGGTCGGGCCTGCGGTTCCGTCAGTCCGTAGCCTTAGCGGAGGGACTGACCTTTGCTGCTATTGCGTGGTGCTCTCTCTGGACTCCTCAATCTTTCGCAGTATCCACACTGCCGACTTCATCCACGTCTCAGGCTTGCCCGGTTGACAGGCTATCACATACGCATCCATGCCGAGAAACACCTGCCAGATGGGGCGAGGTGTAGGGCTATCCAGTTCCATCACGCCCACATCGTTGACGTCCATCTGGAATCGTTGAGCCAGGTACTTCTTGAGGAACCGGGCAAAGTCTACATTGCTTGTTTCTGTTTCCATCTTTCCCTCTTGTGTTACAACTGCTTAAAAGGAGAGAGCCATGTCAGACCCCTCGCACGATACCTATGAGCCACTACGAGAACAGCACACCATCATGGTTCCAGCACCACGAAACGACCTGTGGGGCATACTCAGAGACAATACCGGAACCCTGACCTGGATTGCTCTGTTGTTTGCTGGCTTCGCTGGCCTTGTCATTGCATGGGAGCGAAAAGCCAACAGAGCCGAAGTGCAAGCTCTACAGAAGCGCGTTTTGAAAATGGAGACAGATGTTGCTATTCTGAGAACCACAGTGCAACACCTCAGAGAAAGGAGACGCAAATGACAGAGAAACAAATCACAGGACTCTGGCTTACATCCCGGCTCCGAGCTGCACCCCTTCGGATGAGCGTCTGGCTTGGCTCCGTTGGCTGTGCTGCCTTCTCGTGGCTGATGTTCGCCTCTCATGGTTATCTATTCCCTGTCCTGTTCTGCGTTGGTCTGTCCATGATGGTCAGTGTGCTTGCCTTCGCAGACCTGCAAAACTTCCGAGAGCGACTGACAGAGCACTGGTCACGACCGCCAGCCCCCTCTCGTCTGGTAAATCCCGAAAAGAGACAGAACATCCGGGCCGGGATTGGTGACAGTGTGCGTCAGGGTTTGTAGTTTTTGGACTTCTCTTGATAGCCCCATCCTTTTGGTGCTCTTTTCCCCTGCCATCCTTCGTGTCTTTTCAGGCTTTCACATCCTGCTTTCTTCTGTCGCTCTATCCTCTTCTGTGCCTCGGTCACGTCTCTTCTCCTATCGCGCCCCTCTCCGCTCATGCTGCGGGGGCGTAGTGTGGTTGCTGGCTTCGTTCCTGTCCGTCAGTCCGCACCAGCGGAGACTGACCTTTGCTTCTAGTTCGTGGCGTTGCAGTATTGCACAGCCTTCTTCACTTCCCACTTGTCTTTGTTTACCTTGCGCTTGATGCAAGTCTTTGTGTCAACGTCACTCTTGTAGTCTCGGTAGATCAACCAAGGAAACAAAACGAACGCAAGTGCAGTCAGAGACAAAAGTGCCAGCACAAGCAAAGACCCAGCAATTCCAAGCGCGTCTATCTTTTTCAACTTCTCTCTCCTCTGTTCAAAGATTCAGTATTGACACATCTGCAATGTGTGGTACATTCGATACATTGCATTGAATCACAAAACACAAAAGGGGTCAAGCAGTGAGTGGAAAAATGGAACGAAAAGAGTTGAAGTTGAACGCAGATGAAAAGGAGTGGTGCAGACTTGAGGCTCTGCGACTGACTGCGGAAGAACAGAAGCAAGTGTCAGGCAATGAGGTAATTCGTCGTCTGATTCAGAAAGCCATGAAGAAGAAATAGAAGGGGTGTCCCTCGTGTCCGGCTGAATGGAACCACGAGGGACTTGACTCAGGGAGAGCCACAGAATGTCTATCAGAAACCTGCAAAAAGATGCAAGAAAAGCCATCCAGCCCACACACAGAGGCCACACGCCGGAACACTACGGCTACCACATCGAGGACGTGCAACGAGCCATCATCGAAGCCCGTGATGCTCGTATCCCCACATTCACACACTTCCACTTGTCTACACTTCAATCCATGGTTGCAGAGGCTCGACAGTACGCTTTCTGGCGTCGTTCTCGCTGGTTGGAGGGTGTCTGCAATGACTTTGCCGATGTGGTCAACGACTACTACACCGAGACATTGCCCGGTCTGTTGCTGGCATACCCGGAGGCGGAATGATGAGAGACAAAAACACAGACGTCAATCACCTTCGTCAACTGTTGTGCCTTCCGGATACACCCGCCAACCGATCCGCAATCTGTGCGGCTTGTCTGTCAGATATGATGTGGGACATGGCAGAGGCCCACATTAAAGGGCTGAAAGCATGGGCGGATCGCCAGAATGAGATTGCCATTGCGCTGGAACGTCACGGGCGTAGGCATGGCGGGTGGGGGATATACGAAGAGTGTGGATTTTCCCTAAAAGACCTGAGCGGTGCAGACTTGAGAAATGCAGACCTGAGCGGCGCAAATCTTGAAGCAGCCGACTTGTCAGGGGCTGACTTGCAAAAAGCCTGCTTGTATGACGCTAGACTAAGAGAGGCCGTGCTTTCCAACTCAAACCTAAAAGGGGCAAGTTTGCGCTATGCAAACCTGAGAAGTGCAAATCTAGAAGGCGCAGACATTAGCGGTGCAGACATTAGGGACGCATACTTGCTGGGGATCTTTCTTATGGGGTCAAAGTACAGTAAGCGCACTAGGTTCCCCGCTGGCTTCATCGTGGATGGTTTTGGCATGGTGGAGGCGGACGAATGAGCGCACCACACAAAGGCATGGACACAGCAGAGCTTTCGCAGCGCATCCGACGCAACACGGAGCGCGTGTTCTCTGGTAAGCTCAGGGTAGAGCAGCCGCTGACCGCCGAGCATATCCGAAACCTGGTGGCGTGGCTTGCAAGAATCTCGGAACAGGACGAAGTACAGAGGAAACTCAAGGAAGAGGAGAACCGGAGACGATGCAAGTAGGAGACAGAGTTACCTATTCAGGTTTCGAGCATCAGGAATACCGCACACTCTGGACTGTGGCCTACATCGACGAGCTTGCACAGACCGCCACGATACAGGGCAGGCATTGCAGTTACGAGAACATTCCACTAGAGAGCCTGACAGTGGTGGATGACCCAGATAGAGAAGCTTTTCAACTTCCGCTTTTCTAGCCAATCGAGCCAAACCCCAGAACCCCGTCCAACGTCCGCTTGACTCGCTTCACCGTGTTGGAGTAGTTCGCCTCAATCGTGTGAATCGTCGCACCCTCCACTCTCTCCACAATCGCAGCGTGACCGTGTTTCCCCTCATTGAAAACCACGAGATCACCGGGGCCGACATCCTTTAGTGCTACCTGTGTTCCGGGGATGAATCGCTCCCAGAGCTTGAAGGTATCGAGCAGAGAGACCGGTGTCGCTGTCCGAGCCTCCACCGGAACGAACTTGCCAAAGGGGTGGGTGATAGCGTGCTCTGGACTCGGCACGCAGACCAGCCCCTGTCTCAGCCACTTCGCTGCATAGGCCCCACATTCTCCGGTGTCGCTCCAACTGAAGTTCCACCCGGCCTCCAACAGTGCAGCTCTCCGCATGTGTTCGCGCTGGTCTGTGAAGACGTACCACAGCCTTTCATCTTCAAGGGCTGCTTTCACTACCAGGCTCCGACGGTCAAGGTTTTCAATCGGCAGGTTGTGCAGGAGTCTCTGTGCCTGCTGTAAGTGCCGGTCAATCAATTGTCTGCTCATGGCTCTCTCCTCTGTCCATCTCGTGCAGGCTGGCTCTTTCGCTACGACTACAGGCCAGCAGATACACAAAAGCCGGGGTTGCCCGCACAACGTCTGCTGTACACCCCGGCCCTTGCTAGAAACAGGTAGACTCACCGCAAGATTGACAGTTATCCGAGCAAGAAACCGTGTCAAAATCCACACCCCTGATCTCAGAGACGCGGTGAATCTGTCCCTATAGTATCAGAGCAGCCCGTTTCGTTCCATATTTTCCACTGTCACAGGAGACAGATTCTCTATGGACACGAGGATTGGCGCTCTGTTGTTGTTTTTACAGACGTAGATTCGGAGGATTGCACCGGACTTTCTGTAGCGTTCCAGCTTTTCCACTCCGTATCGACCGCACATGACGGTTCTGCCCTGCATCACACCACCGTCTCCCATGTGCTCCACGAACTGAAAGCCACCGCGTCCAACTCTGGTGATGCGTCCGACCATCGCAGGCAGTGGTTTCTGCTTTCTCATTCGCTGTTGGTTTCGTTCTTTTTGCCGTGCGTAGCCCTTCGGGGTGAGACCCCCAAAATCTCTTTGACGGGGTTTCGGATGATAGACTTGAGTTCGGAACATGGTACGGGCCTCGTAGCTATGAGCACGAACAGCACAGCACCACAGAAAATACGAAGCAAACGTTCCCAGTTTTCTAGCCAACTCAACCATAGTGCTTTCCTGATTCGCGCTAGTTCATCCATTGCTCTCTCTAATGGAAGTGCCCGCCCTGTGCCGACATGGAGAGAGCTACCGGGCCACGGGGATTGGAGCACACAGCAGACCCGGAAGGCCAACACAGGACAGGCTGGACAACAGTAGCAGAGAGGAACTTGCACCGCAAAAAACAGGGTGCTACACTGCGCGAGTTCTGGAACAAAACCCCTGTACAGGAGACAAGCCACCATGTCCGAAAGCAACTACACGCGCTTGACTGCGACCTTGAGCGAGGTCATCCGCAAAACCAAAAACGAGCACTTTGTGCAGTCCGGCAACAAGGTCAACAACCTGCAATCGAAGGTTGTCGCCATCTACAAAGCCAACGAAGCAGGGAGCGTGCAGGCTGCTCACTGGCAGCAGCTCCGCCAGTCCATGCTCACACAGCAGGAGTTGGACGGCTACCGGATGGCGGGACTCAATGATGGCGACATCAAGGCGATGGAAGAGCTGGTCAACGTCAAGATCCGTGCTGATTATGCCCGCATGGAGGCCATGGGCGCAGAGTTGGAGGAATTGAGAGCAGCCGGAAAGCCCGAAGCCGTCAGCCAGCTCAAGGCCGAACTCGACGAAGTGCTCTCTGAAAACAGCCGACTCGCTGACGAGATTGAGCATATGCTGATCCGTGAGAGAATGATCGTTGCAGCCGCAGACATGGAAGCCGAACACCCCGGCACTCTTGCGGCTATCAAGCGAGTGCTCAACAAAATCTGACCCCACCGTCAGCCCGTAGCCTGAAGCGAAGGGGCTGACCTCAACAATCATTGCATAGAGGAGAGATGCAAATGGGAATCCTGAAAAGAGAAGGTGTCTCTGTAGCACCACAATCCCTGCCTTCAAGCGACAAAAAGCCCTCCGCCCGTATCAAGGAACTCATTGGAAAGCTCCCACCGGAAGCAAAAGAGCAGGTGACACACATCCTGTCTGCGCTCGAAGATGTCGAAAGAGTCGAGAAGTACGCAGCCGGAAACACTGACACCATCGAACGGCTCAAGCAGACGATCACTGACCTTGAATCCGGTGATCAAAACCTGATCACTGCCATGCAGAAACGCCTCGAACGTCAGGAGGAGGAGGCAGCCATTGAGCGTCGTGTTTTCCTGCTGACAGTGGCGCGTGTCAAAGGGTGGGACTTGACCAGAGAAGAAGCCGAACACCTTGCCTCGATATGATGCGCTGGCTGAAACTGATACCTGGTATCCTTCGTCTCATAGACTGGATTCGTCAGAGACGACAAAAGGAACAATCGGAGACACAACCCCGCGTTGTGCTTATCACCGACTTTCCAAGCGCCATCATGGACGAACTTGAACAAGGTCTTGAGCCTACAGAGATGCTTGTTCTTGACCCCACCGAACGCATGAAGCTGCGCCTTGCAGTCCAGCAACTCGAACGGATTGCAGGAACCTCCATAGCCCTCCACTCTTTTCACGTCTCTAAAAACTCCAAGTAAATCAGGTCACTATAAAATAGTTGCACTTTTTCTGTGTTTTCTGCTTGCACTTCAGGTTATTAAAGATTAATAATACAGACATGAACAGCACACAACAAACCAAGGAGAGAACAATGAAATACTTTGAGATCATCGCCAACGAAAGGCTCACCGCCAACCCTGAAGTCGAACGCCTGACCCAAGCTGTCGTCATGGCAGAAGACAAAGAAACAGCAGTTTCGCGTTTTGTCGAATGGGCGTCTGAGTCTTATGAGATGACAGCAATGGATTACTACGATGATAACACCCTGCTGGAAGGCACAAAGGCGTACTACGAAGCTCTCAAAATGGAAGCCGTTGAAATCAGCGAGATGAGATATTCCTTCCTCAGTCGGCGATACTTCGGACAGAAAAACCTCTAACAGCTTTTCCAAGGAGCGCAGAGCCATGACAAAATTTATCGGATACCTGGAAGTCAAGGACGGAGAAGATCGCTGTGTTGAGTGGTCGCTTGCAACTGGATACACAGTTGACGGTGTTTCGGTCGGAAAGTCGTTCAGTGAGCTGAGAGAGTATGTTGAGTTTTGCGAAGAAAACGACGTGTTCGCAGACGAAGACCTTGCTAAGTATCTTTCGGAAAAAGCCACGAAAGCCCCGAAAGTCTTGATGTCCCACTGATGAGCCTTCTGGTCACAGGCGAAACACCTCCGGGTGTCTGGGAATGACCCCACCGAGCAAGGAGAGAACAATGTCAAGCAAGGTTAGAACCTTTTCGCTGTCCACAGAAGAAAACAGAAACCTTGACGCAGTCTTGAGATGGAACAAGGAAGGCTTGTCTGTGTACATCAAGCGACTCATCAAGGCAGACACCGGGCCGCTTTATTTCTGTCCAGTCGCAGAAGCGAAGGCAGGAGACAAAGAGTACATCATCAGCCACAGTGGAGAAAGGTACTCAAACACGGGGATTTTGTTGTCCGCCATGCGGAAGTTTGGAGGTCAATACTCTGACTATGAACTGGTCCGAGACGGCGAAACAGCACACGTTTACCGAAAAAGACAGCGTCCATGTCAGTGTGGTTCAGGTGCAGAGTGGCATCTGTGCACCGAGCAGAAAAATACCTGTGGTTGATTTGTAAGAAACCTGAGCCTGGTTTCATTTATAGGAATGAACAGCAAAGGAGAGAGCTATGTATTACGACAAAACAAACAAGGCTGTCCACTGCCCGGAATGGGTCACAATCGAGAACACGGTGAGGGTAACGCCTGAGAATTGGGAAGTTTTGAAGAGCAAGCCCTTCGAGGACGTTCCCTTCGAGAAAAAAAACAACGTCAAGGGGCGATGGGAGCCGGGATACCTCGCCGCAAACATCGAAGGCAACTTGAAGTTTGCAACCATTGACATCTGGGGATCGGTGGCGTGTCCGTGGGAATACCCGCTTGAAACCATTGTAGAAGAAACGGAGCAAAGAACATGAAAATGAAAACAGGAACCTATTACGCAAGAGCCTTTGAGATGTGGATTGATCCGAGAAACCCGGAGATCGCACAACTTCTCCCCTGCCAACCGGCAACCACCCTGCTTCGGACAGGTACTTTGCAACTGGATCAACTCAAGCCAGACGCGCCTGCTGACAGCGTCCGCGCCATCGGTTGCACTTTGAGAGTGCGCCGTCTCTTCAATAGAGGCATGGAAAAAGCAGACCTTGAACTCGCCGTGCAAAGTCTTCTTGACGAGGCTTTTGATGAGCACGAAGTCAAAGTTACTTACTGCGATTGAGCTTCACGCCTGACAAATCCTGACACGCAATCCGCCTGCAACCTCCTTTCTCCCTTGCACATATTTCCAGACTGATCTACCTTTGGATTGCCTGCACAGGCACACTTTAACCTTAGCAATGAGTGCAAAAGTGACGTCCAGCCTACTGTCAGAAAACCGAACGAGTCCTGTGCAGGCATCTCCACAGATTCCCGCCCCTACAGCCGCACAAGTGGATCTCTCCGAAGGAGTGCTGTATTGTTTCGGACACTGCACCCTTGAGGAGCAGAACCAGATGATTCAACACTTGATCACCAGAGATCACCACCATGAGCAATCTCAAGACAAGCCAGACTAGCGACAAGATCAGAACGTGGCTCACCCGTCACCAGTCATTCAACCTCAGCAAGGCAAGGCCCGTGCTCGTGCCCTTCGATGAGCTGCTGACACTGCTTGACGATGTAGAGCATCTGGAACTCGGCAAGCGACCATTGCAGGACAAAAAGCCGGGGCTGCTCTGCTTTCTGCGTGGGGGCAAGTGATGGCTGTGTACTGGTCAGAGTTCGACCACGGAGAATACGTCTCTTTCATGCACCCCAACGGAAACAGAATGCACGGGCGCTTCTCGCACCAGACGCACAACCCCGATCTTGCTGTGGTGAGTATCGTGCGCGATGGTGAGGAGCGGCTGGTCTATTGTCAGGCAGATAGCATTTTCAGGGTAGAAGAATGAACAGCCACAACCACAACAGACTCCTCTCGAAAGAAGCAGCGCACAGGGCCGACAGGGTGGCGATCCTGACCATAGGTGTCATGTTCTGCCTGCTCTGCTGTCTGCTCGGAGCCTGGTACTGTATGGCATATGAATACTATGGTGCTCTGCTCTGGTTCCTGTCGCCTGCAATCGTACTGTCACTGTCTGCCATGTGGTGCGTGAAACGATACGCAGAATTGAGACACCTGACCCGGTTTTACTACTGCGAATCAAGACCAGACCTCTCTCGAAAGTTGGGATAAATATAACTTTTCTTTTGGTACCGTCTTATTTGTGCTACCATGCTTGTCTATTCTTTTGTACATGGAGACGAGCAGAATGAAAAAGACAAACATCGAAGCACTGCAAAAACTTTACAGCCTTTTGAGCACCGAAGCCTTCCTTGAAAGAAAAAAAGGCGACACCCTCCAACCAGAAACAATCAAAGAGATCAGAAGCGCAAGCGGACTGACACAAGAGCAGTTTGCCGAAAAACTGGGTCTGTCTGGTGGCAAGAGCACTATTTCTTCGTGGGAAACAGGAAATACGCGGTGCACTGGCATCTCTGCCGAGGCGGTCATTCTGACATTGAAAGACATGGTTCGAGAGTGGGACTCGGCCCCGATGATCAATGGAGCCAAGTCAGCAACTGTGTCTGTGTCTCACTTGGAGATGATGGCTATGATACACAAATCACCCTTTGAAGTAGCAGCAAGTCGTCTGCCGAATGTGGACATTATTTTTATGAAGCGTCTACCCTCGGCGCGTGACTGCATTGATTTCCAGGTAGTCTACAGAGCTTCAAAGTAAGCAGACCAGACGAACCCGGTGCTGAACACAGGCCGGGTTTTTCTTTGCTCTCTCGAAAAATGAATGACGGTTCACCCGATAATTTCCAGCGCAACACCCTGACATTGTTATGTTTTCAAGAACACGCCTCCCAAATCTCGCCCGATAGCACCCGCACTCTCCCGAACCTATTGCACTTTTTCTCTCTACATTCCCTAAAGGGAATAGGAAGCACCCGGAGAGAGGTGTGCATTGCTTTCTTTCTTTCTGTTTGGGGGTAATGGTTGATGCGTCGAAGCCCCTACGCTAGGGCTTCGGGGTTCGATGACTCAAAGAAGAGAAAGAATCTTGACAAATATATTGACACACATAAAGCTATCGAATACAAAGGATACAGGACACCAAACCACAGGAGAGAGAACAATGGGTGTAAAAGTCATCGGTGGAACAAAGGAAACTGTGCTCAAGATGTTCAGTCACAAGATCAGCGAAGAGAGTGCAGAGCAGTTTGAGTTGATCAACAGCGCCATCACAACCAGCACAAAGCGTGAGACACTGGAGAAGATCATCGACTTGATGTTGCTCATGGTGGAAGAAGAGCAGGCAGGTGGAAGCGTGGTGGTTCATCATGCGGACGGAAAGAACACAACAAATCTGAGATTCATCTAAGAGCTTTTTGGGGCGGCAAGAGTCGGGGTTGATAGTCTCGACTCTCTGCCAGTGCTCGACGTAACCGACACAGCAAAGGAGAGATTGCTGATGAAAAAAGAAAGAAAAAAAACAAGTAGCCTTGCAATAGCCAGAAGAAGAAGAGAAGCCCAGGCTGTTTATGACTATTGTATGAAAAACAAGGTTTCCCTGCATGACTCGATCAAAGTCGGCGGGATGGATGATAGCTGTTTTTACAATACCCTGAGAGATTACCGAAAGGGCTTGATTGCGGACAGCGGCAAGAAAGAAGCGTCGGAGATCATCGATATGCTCTTGCGTTTGAATCAAGAGTTTTCACGGCAAGCGAAGTATCTGACATGGGAAGATGTTCACCAGGGTAGTGAGCAAATGCCTGTGTCAGTTGACCTGCCTCTGTTTCAAAAGCAGGTCAACAAAAACCTTGTCCTCGTTCAGCAGCTTACAGGCAAGACTGAGCAGGAGATCACAAAGGAAGCCATCGCCATGTACTGCAAGGCCATCTTGCAAGACTACGTTTCGACGCTGTAACCAGCAAACACAACACAGCAAAGGAGAGATTGCTACATGAAGACACAAGAGCAGATCATCGAGAAGATCAAAAACGCACCTGACTCATTCGTGGGCCACTTCACACAGGATGCCTTGATGGACTATGTGACGGGTGAAAATGCCGCCAAGCATAACTGTACAGCGGGCCTAATCAGCGCAGAGGAATGGCAAAACGAAGTCACTAAGCCGGTCGAGCGTGATTCCATTGTGCAGCGAATGAGAGAGTACATGGTGTTTGCGTGGGAGAAGTGGGAAGACGATAGAGGTCTTTCAGTCGCACGGGCACACGTTAAGTTTCTGGCATGGGTGTGGCTTCTTGGAGACGAGGATGAAGTGGAAGAGCACGAGATTCCTTCTGAGTACTTCTGCAACGTGTGCGACTTCTACGGATTCCCGATCTCAGAACAGTATTAGCCAGCAATCACAACACCGCAGGCCAGCCCTTTAGGGGGCTGTGTCTGCCTTCACATCTAAGCGAAGGAGAGAGCGCAAAGATGAGACTCAACGACACATTGCACACAATCGCGGACAAGTGGGCGGCACTCGTCGCTCCCCTGGTTATCCTTTACATCTTGACACTGTAGGAGAGAGACAGATGAACATCACGATCACCATCACAGACGCAAGCCCGGAAGACCTCGAAACCATCACCAGCTTTGTGGAGCAGATGCAGAGCCGAGGCGTGGAAGTCGAAGCACCACAGGAGCAGGCACAGGAGCCACAAGAAGACCACCTCGCAAAGATCGCAGGGGCAAGCATCACCTGTGAGTACGACGCTGATGTGTGGGTAGCTTACGCTAGGAAGCACTTGTTGGGAAGAGAATACAGAATGGCTTACGACATTGTAGACAAAAAGCTCTTGGTTGCAAAGGGATACACGGAAGACCCTGCTCCATACAGCGACTTGAGCGGATACCGTCGCAAGTACCGAGCCATCTCCAAGGAACACGGCATCCACCCGAAAGTCCACGAGCTTTTGAAAATCAAAGGTGGTTCAAGTGTGGACTGGTCCGCAAAGACCCTGAATGCTCTGTGTGAGAAGATCCCCATGGGGCCGACAGAGTATGATTATTGCCAGATGCGTGACTTCACCCGTGAGATGGAGCTTGCGGAATGGAGCACCAGTGCTGTTGAGCGCATTATCGAAGAGCGCATCAAAGACGGTCGCATTCAGTGCCGTCCATGGTTGCTGCACCTGCTGTGCAACTGGAACGACCACTTCCCCATGCACCAGACGATCCTCAAGTTCGCAGGCAATAAAGCTCCCTATGCGAAGCAGCTCCGTGAGGCCTACAACTACCAGACCCCGGATCTTCGCAGAAACAAGCCGACTCTCGACCAGTGGCTCAAGGACTTTGACGAGAGCAACGTGGACAGTGCAGAGATTGAAACCTTTTACAATCGCTGTCACCAGTTGTTGCAAGATGGCGTGCAGCCTGCTACTCTGTACAAGAAGCTGAGAGAAAAGGTTCAGGCGGGAAGCTACAACCCGGCTACTGTGGTCAAGTTTCTGTGGAGTATCCGCAGTCTCGAAGACCGCGCCACAAACGAAAAAAGCCAGCCTTCCGGTGAGAAAGCTGGCCCTTTCGTAAGATAGCAAAACCTGAATCCAACACCCAGAATGACAGTCTGGAATCGGAGCCACAAACGTTTGAGTCGCGTTGTGTTGGCTCTGATTCTAGCGAATTGGAGTTTAGAATGCAAGTCTCAATCAAGCCAAATGTGTTACAGCAGTGCTCGCAACTGCTCGAAGAAGGCAGAATCAAGGCTCTCGATAGTGCCCTGATGAATCACCTTTTCTTCAACACCGACGGCGACGGCATCACCACCAAACGCTACAGCCGCAACACCCTCGCAAGCCTCCTGCAAACTACCGTCTACCAGGTACGCCGTGCTCTTCGTCGTCTTGAGTCGGCGGGGCTGCTGGCCCGTGCCGACCTTCCCTATAAGGGAAAGGGCACGATCTGGCAGGTGCTAGGCAAGAGCCTGTACAAGAAAATCAAGCAACGAGAAAACCAGCGCAAGCAACACCGAGCACAGAAGCGACGTGGTAAGCGGTCCTATGCACGTCTGGAAGGTCAGACTGTGCGCCGCACTATCAAGAAGGCCGCACCACCGAAACCTGAGCCTGTGCTCGTGATGCCTGAACCCACCGACGAGGAAAAGGCCATTGCTGCCAAGCTGGACGCTGCGAAAGAGTCCGGTGGGATGTCCTCAATGTTCTCGCTGATGAAAAGCATGATCAAGGGGGGCAAATGAGCAGGAGGCAAACAAAAAAGGAGTTCGAGCAAAAGCACCCCGGCAAGAAGTGGACAAGGAACGCGCTCCGACATTTTTCTGTCGGGAAAAAGACTTGCAGCAAGTGCAAGCAGGTGCTTCCTGTGTTCCACTTTGGATTTTACCTCACTCATCCCTCAGGCTCTACTATATCCGTTCGTTCGTGGTGCAGGGCTTGCCACCGCCGCGCGTCTAGCAAGTGGAAAGCGAGAGACCGGCGTAAGTCAAACAGAGAGATCCTTGAAGATGACCTGTGCGATCACTGTGGCGAGTCCGGTGCAGACTGGTATTGGCGGAACACAGAGAGCGGTGACCCATGGGATTGGGTTGGGTTGCACAAGCACTGCATCGGACCTGCTCGTGAGAATGGCGTGATTCCTGAGAGGGCATTGCCACGAAAAAAAGTTAGTCTGCATCCAAAAAAGACCAATCATGTCGCAGAGATGGAACAACTCAATAAGAAGATCCTGCAAGAAGAGGTGTGTGCTTGCTGTGGTGAGAATGGAGCGGCATGGTACTGGCGCAATGTGGAAGGCGGCAAGTACGACAACTGGGTGGTGCTGCACAAGCGCTGCTTTGGCATTGCTCGTGATGGCGGTGTGATACCTGAGAAGTCAAGGCCACGGCCAAAGTCAAGATTGGAGCGTGGCAAATGAAAGCAGCCAGCAAACTGAAACAACTCAACGCTCCCAAAATGGTCAAGCTGGACGAAGACTCCGCTCGATTCCTCGGCGCAATCTCTCTGCCTGTGGAGGACTTTGAGCAGTGGGACATGGAACGCCAATTCCTCGCACAGGTCTTTCTTGCGATGGCACAGGAGCAGCGTGATCACGTCCTGATGATCTCCGGTGTGATCTCTCCTGACTCTTTCGTGTACGAGCAGCATTCTGCGATGTGGGCGGAGTTCCTGAACTGGCAACAGTCCGGTGAGGATTGGAACCTGCCTGATCTTGTAGATTGTGCGTGGTCTGATGGTGGGATGCTCTACTGCTCTCGTGTTCTCGACTGCTGGGCGCAGGTTCCGGCTCTGCTCAAACAGACGATGGCGTGGCTCTACGAGCAGCAACGCCATCGTGATCACGCAAAAGTGATCTCCGAACATGAGAAGCGGAAAAGCTCTGGAAAATACAGGGCCGAGGAGTTGCAAGCGCAGCTCACCGCAGCCTTGAGAGAATGGGAAGAGGCGAACCTGCTGACAGAGACGTCCAGTCTTGCCGACGACCTTCTGGCGATGATGGAGGACTTGGAGGCGGTGATGTCGTCTGATGTGCCCCTGTGCTCGAAGACGGGGATCGTGGAGCTTGACGACGTGATCACGGGCCTGATTCCTGCGGACTACATGATCCTTGCAGGACGACCAGGTAGCGGAAAAACCAGTCTCGTCTGCAACATTGCAGAGAATGTCTGTGCTCGTGGTGGAGCCGTGGTCTTCTTTTCGTTGGAGATGACCCGCAAGCAACTTCTGGCTCGACTCATGCAGCAGATGGCAGGCGTCCCCGCTGACTGGTTCCTGACCGGGGACAAGCGCATCGAGCGCTTCATCCCCCAGATCTCCAAATCTATGAACTTGCTGGCAACGTGGAATCTCAAGATCTACGACCATGCAGGCTTGAAAGAGGTGGACTGTTGCCCTGCTTTGCTTGAACAGGCACGGGTGCAGATGGGAGTGGAGAAGATTGACCTCTGCATCTTTGACCACCTTGGAGAAGCGACCAAAGGGGCCACTGACAAGCAGGCAGAGACAACTCGAAAATCTGGCATCCTGCGTGATATGGCAAAGCATACCGAAGTCCCGACGATTGCCCTTGTTCAGATGAACCGAGGGATTGAGAAAGACGGACGTGACGAGGATGGGAAGTTGAAGCGCCTGCCGATGGTGAGCGACCTTCGAGACGCTGGCGAACTGGAAGAGCAGGCAAGCAAGATCCTGTTTACTCACAACAAAGAGCAGCTTGTCTTGAGAAAAAACCGCTTCGGACAGGCTGAGGCAGAGATTGGCTGTGCATTCGTGGGGTGTCGTACCAGGTGGGGGACAAGATGATCACGCACCCCTGTAACCCCAGTGGAAGGGGTGGCGCTTGACGATGATGGTGCATAGAGCACAAAAGGAGAGAGTTGTGCGAGAAAAAGTGTATTCAGAGACTTACAAGCTAGCTATCAAACGAGGGTGGAAGCAGTGCAAAAAGTGCGGAGAGAAAAAGCCTGTTGACGAGTTTCGGGACATGATGGGGTGCAATGCTAAGGTTTATCATCAAAGTTACTGCATCCCGTGCCTGAGTCAGTACCAGAAGGACCGACGCGCTTCAAGAACTCCCTGAACCCACGCCTGCCATCCTCAATCACTTCCATCTTTCCCTGTGCATCCAGCTCAAAGTCCAAGGTGCTGACATCTGTGTCAATGTAGACCGTGCGCCACTTGTCCCGGCCTGTAGTGGCAGCCTCCACTGTCTCCGCACTGGTGGCACAGCCAAAGACTCGAATCAGGTACTTGATGATGTCCTGACCGATGGGACGAGAGGGAGGAATGTGACCTCTCTCAAGCCACGCGACCTTTTGGGCATCGTCCACCCAGAATCCGAGCACGGTTTCATTCTGCCACCACGGAAGATCGTAGCGGTTGATCGGGTAGTTGTCGGCCAATCCGCCGTCAACGTACAAGTCTCCGCCAATCTCCACAGGCTCCCAGACCACGGGAATTGACATCGAAGCCAGAACACAGTCAGCAATGGGCAAGTCCAGCGTCCACGCCTCTTGACCAAAATACACCGGGATCTCTTTGTTCACATTTACCGCACAGACCACGAGCGTTGTCTCCTTTTGTTTCCAGAGATCCCGAAAGGTGGCTTTTTCGTCTCCGAGTGCATCCTTGACCTGCTGTTCGATCCAGGCTCTCGGAACTTCTGAACGACACCAGCCGAATTGAGTCCGCAGGTTGTGAGCGTCCCGAAGCACTCCCCACTCATGGTCTAGCCATGCTCCATACTCGATACCACCGACAATGCCAGCAATCTGCTCGACACTGTACCGGAAAGACAGCAACATAGCGGTGATGGCCCCGGCACTTGTTCCCACGAACTGCTCGAATTGAGACAAGGGAGCGTGTTTGCTCAGTTCGTGGATGGCTCCGAGGTAGGCAAGGCCCTTGATTCCACCACCCTTGAACACGAGGGTTGAGACTTCATTGAGGTTGATTGTTGGTTGCATGGCTCTCTCCTGTCATGCTGTGGTAAATTGACCATAGTACTCAGAATGCGTATGGTTCGATCTGGTTTACATAGTTTACACGACAGAGGCAGGGTGTGGCTAGATTAACGAAAGACAAGGTTAGAAAGGCCATTGAAGAGAAGGGAGGCTTGCTTGCGGATGTGGCACGGTGTCTGGGTGTCAGTCGTCGCGCTGTGTACAACTTTCTCGAAAAGTACCCGGACTTAAAAGAGGGACTTGAATGGGCAAGGTCGGTCACAGACGACAAGGCAGAGTCAAGGCTGTTTGAGTTGATAGACAGCGAGGACGAAAAGGTTGCGCTCAAGGCTGTGATTTTCTATCTGTCCAACAGAGCAAGACACAGGGGCTACAATACCGAGAAGGAAGAGAAGAAAGATCAAGGCCCCATCGTTATCTCACTCGAAGGTTTTCCGAGGCCACCCGATGCCGAATCTTGACTACATTCCTCTTGACCACCAGACAGCCTTTCATGGTGGAAGCGGTCGCATCCGTCTGGCTTCCGGTGGCGTTCGTTCAGGAAAGACTTTTGCAGGAGCACACGAAGCGCTTGCGCTGGCTGTGGAGTTTTCCGGTCTGGATGGTGCGATTGTAGCCCCAACCTCGAAGATGCTCCACAGTATCGCGCTCAAGGAGTTTCTGAAGGTCTGCCGACAGATCCCCGGCCTGATTGTGGGACAGGACAAGTCCAAAGAGTTCGCGCTCTACCTCGCCAATGGTTCCACCATCTATTACAGGTCTGCGGATTCCCCCGGTTCTCTCGATGGTCTGACACTCGCATGGTTCTGGGCAGACGAGTTGCGCCACTGGAAAAAGGAGGCATGGGAGATCCTGGTTGCACGTCTGTCCTGTCCGAAGGCTGGCGAACGTCGCAAGGGTATCGCTACTTCTACTCCCAAAATGAATTGGATGTACGAAGAGTTCCACGACGACGAATACAAAGACGAGCGAAAGATCTACTTTTTCCCCACCAGCCAGAACCATCACCTTGCACCCTCTTACATGGACAGCCTGAAAGCCTCCATCTCAAAAGCTCGCTACAAAGAGTATGTGCTTGGACAGTTTGGCGGTGCAGAGGGTGCGGTCTTTGCTGACTTTGATGTGCACAAGCACTGTATTGACTCCGGTGTTGAGTACGATCCGAGCCAGCCCGTGCTCTGTTCCTTTGACCCCGGACACCGTTCGGCCTCTCTCCTGTTTGCACAGCACTACTCTTACTGCCCGATTCACAAATGCAACGACTGTGTGCATATTATAGACGAGTGGCATCCAGACGAAACGAGCACGGCTTATATTGCAAGCCAATTGCAGTCCATGGTGATTCGTGAGCGGTGGAGCTACGACAGTGCCCGGTTCCCTTTCATCGACAAGGCGGGCAATTCCTCCAACACACAGAGAGGCGAGTCTGATGTGGAAGTGCTCGAAGAATACGGGTTCAATCCGTCGTGGGTCACAAGCAAGACTGATACCTCTGTGCCTCATGGCATCGACCTGATCAACCGGAAGCTGATGAACGTGGAGGGACAGAGCAGCCTCTACTTATCACCCCGGCTTCGACCTACAGGGAGAGAAGACCGGGGCATCGCGAAAGCATTGCAGTATTCGGAATATCCTGATACACCGGGAAGAACAAAGAGCGAGTATCCCGTAAAAGATGGATTCTATGAGCATTCCCGTGATACACTGCGATATCTTCTGGTGAATCTGTTCCCGTATGGCGGAAAGGCGTGGGTGATATGATCGACAAGCGGAAGTACATGGAGCTGTGGGACAATGACAAGCAGCGTCGTCAAGAGGTTGGCGAGCTTCTGAGTATCTACGACCACGACTGGACGGAGCTTCTGATTGAGAAGTTAGAGCAGAACTTTGCCAGTCAGAACATCAAGCGAATGCTGTCCAAGCTCGATACCTCCTTGAATCTCCTGCGCTGGTCCGCTGACACTCTCGCCCCTGTCTACTGTGAAGGCGTGAGTCGTTCGATTGAAAACAATGAGACTGCCGACCTGTCAGCCTATGAAGCGGATGGCCTGTTGAACATGACGCTTGACCGGGCAAGCCGTTTGCTGTTTGCAGTCCGTGAAGTGCTACTGCGTCCGATGGTCAATGAAGTCACAGGGCAGATCATGGTGGACGTACTCACGCCAGACAAGTGTTCTGTCCGTCGCCACCCAGACAACCCCCTGCGATTGATTGGCCTCGTCTACCAGATGGCGAATGGTGATTTTGTGGTGTGGGAAGAGGACGATCACAAGGTCTACGGTCGTGGATGGGACGAGCGCACCAAGCCCGACGGCTCGCCTTATGAAAACGATTATGGTGTGATTCCCTTTGTTCTGGCACACGCTGCTTTTCCAGAGCGCGGAACCTGGCACGAGAAAGACGCATCCGGCCTGAAGTCTGCCACCCTCAATCTTGGCCTTGCAAAGACGGACTTCAACCACAAGAGACACCTTCAATCGCACAAACAGATGGTGTTCACCGGAACCGACAAGAGCAAGGTCGGTGCGAAGATGGCGAGTGACGCAGGTTTTGCGATGGTCCTCAAAGATCCGAGTGCATCGGCTTTTGTGTTGGACATGCAAGGCAATCTCGGCGAGCATCTGGATTCCATTGTGAAAGATGCCGCTCAAAGTCTCAGCCTGTACGGTATCAACCCGGCTTCTGTTCGTGGAAACCTTGACGCAAGTTCTGGTTATGCGTTGTCCATCAAGCTCACGGACACAGAACGAGTCTGGAAACAACAGCGTACTTTGTGGCAGGTCTGGGAACAGCAGCTCTATACCGTGTCGCAAAGAGTCATGGAAGTGGACGGCAACGGAACGCTGCCAGGTGGGAAGCTGACGTTTGACTGGCCCTACATCGGCCCTGCACAGGACAAGAACGATGATGCAGACTACTGGCTCAAGCTCCTGAATGCTGGCGTGTCCTCTGTCCCTGAAGTGCGGCGCAGTCTGTTTGATGAAACCCCGGAACAGTTTGAGCAGTGGCTGGAAGAGAAGCAGGAGTACACACAGAACACGTCACCGATTGCCCCACCTGTACTGCCTGCACCTCTGCCCGTGGTGGAGCCTGAGCCGGAGCCTGTGGAAGCCTGATGGAAACACCCGCCCAACTCCTCACCTCTGCACTTGCCAACGACAAAGCCCTTGATGGCCTGCTGGCAAAATACAGCGGTCGTCTGCGTGGTCTGCAACGTGAGCTTGTGGCCTTCATTCGTCAGAATCGTGGCAGTGATGGGCTTGTGGCGGTGTCTCTCAATTCTTACCAGGTACTCGAACAGGAGCTTGCTCGTGCAGGTTTCTCGTCGTTCTACAACTATCAGGACTTGCTAGACGAAGCAGGACAGAGAGCACTGGAACAGGTGGCAGAGCTTCCAGAGGGTGAGTTGATTGTGCAGGCTTCTCGTCAATCGCTGGCGGCTGCTCTCAGTGAAACCACCGAAGATGTCAACCGACAAATCCAGTCACTCGGTCAAGGTATCGTGCAGGCCCTCAAAGCCGAGATGGAGATTGCTACGGTTCTCCCCCGGCCTCTGTCTGGTATCGCTGCCAATATCTCAAGTGCGGTCAACATCTCACAAGGTCGCGCTCGTACCATCGTCAATACGGCTCTTGCCTCTGTGCAGCGTGGAGTTCATGCCCGCGCTCTGGATTCTTTGGAAGCGCAGGGCGTGGAGATGTTCGTGTATTACACAGGGCCGGAAGATGGAAAGACGCGCCCTTTTTGCAAGCCATTGGTCGGGAAGGCTATCAGACAGAAAGACACAGCACGACTCACACCGGGGAGAGGCTTGACCTTTCGGCGCAATGGCGGGGGATGGAACTGTAGACACTCTGCGATTCCGGTGACAATTGGATGGGTGCAGGCCAACAATGTGCAGATTGCCACAAGCAAGGACATTGCACGAGCCAACGCGGGGGCAAGCCGATAATGCCACGCAAAGCAAAGCCACCGAAGGCAGCGCAAAACGCAGCAAAGAAGGCTCTGCGCTGGCGTGAGGAGCACGGACGCGACAAAGTGAAGGGTGCGACTCGTGTGGGGTGGACTCGTGCCAACCAACTCGCAAAAGGCGGAGAGTTGTCAGAGGAGACAGTCAGGCGCATGGCTCGCTTCTACCGTCACAAGAAGAACGCGAAGGTTGATCCAAAGTACAAGTCTGAGCCGTGGCGTGACAACGGATATGTGGCATGGCTGACATGGGGCGGAACCACCGGGATCAACTGGGCGCGACGCAAGGTGGCACAGTGGAATCGTGAGGACGGCAAGGCATGAAGTTCGAGTACGACACCGACGCATTCACCGAAGATGCCCTTGAAAAACTTGCGGAAGTGTCGCCCATTCTGGCAGAAGTATTAGGCAATGCACAGGTTGCCAACAATCAGCTTCGGCTTGACAATGGCGTAGGACTCGAAGACAAAAAGATGAA
>Ga0208019_1000299_pt1 | contig 27428 bp, 30 predicted proteins | sample CB_VirMetaG_5_FD_184540 | JGI IMG/M metagenome (GOLD analysis project Ga0208019, IMG submission 184540) | Freshwater to marine saline gradient viral communities from Chesapeake Bay - CB_1508_1D Viral MetaG (SPAdes) (version 4) | ecosystem: Environmental > Aquatic > Marine > Coastal | place: USA... | reverse complement strand
CAGGATCGTGATGTCGTATGTAGCGGGGTAGATCATGGTGCCGGTGCCGTAAGTACAGGTTACTCAGGCTGTTGTGGCCAAGTAACACTCCACGGGAATCCGGTTTGGGATGGCACGTTGCGCAGTTCGGAGCGGTACTTCGCCCAGTTGATGCGTACTTGCGCATCAAGCCCGGTGTCGGGCAGTTGTGTCCAGTCGCAAGCGGCTAGGCGTGCATTGCGCTCATGGCGTACCGCACTAGCTTGGTTGTCCGTAATTTGCTGCTGCTCTTCCTGCGACAGTGGCTGCACGTCCCAGCGCTGGGTCCACACGCCATCGACTTCTTCGACCGGTAGTTGCACCACGCGCTCGGTGCGGTAGTCGTAATCCGGTGCTGGCACTTCGCGGATGCTGATTACCCCGTAGGTGCTGAGGTCTGCTTTTTCAAGGTCAGCAGGAAAGCTGACATTGGGATACCGCTTTTGCAGCTGAGGGCGCCCGATCGGCGTTTGAGGATCAGAAAGAAAAGCAATCATTGCACGTCAGTTTTTGTTACTGTCAGTGTAACGGCGGCGTCAGTTAGCGAGGCAGACGATACTGTCAGCGTCGTCGTGGTGTTAGTCATTGACGGTGTAGTGGCTAGATATGACCGACTGGTCGTCGACCAAGCAACGCTGTCGTAGTAGTAGCTTCCGTAAGTACCAGTCAACAGCCCGCTTGCCGGCAGAAAAGCAACAAGGCCATTTGGTGCAGTTGTTGTGTTGGAGTACGTCAGTCCCGCTAAATACATTCCAGTAGACGATTTAGTTGATATTGCGTACCCTTCTTCACTGTTGGTTGTGCCCAAATATCTTTGCCAAGTGACTGCCAACGAGCTATCAAATTTAACCGCGTAAATATCTTTTCGCCTTTCAGTGCCGGAAAAATAAGTGCCGATAGCGTGGCTGCTAATTACATACAAATTGCCACTTGTATCTGTAGCTGCATCATAAATGTCCTGGATTGATTTATCTATTGCTTGGTATGTGCTCAGCGTACCAGAGTTGTTGTACTTGACCGCAAACAGATCACCGCCTAAGTATCCGAACACGTATACGTTTGAGGAGGAGTCACTTGTTATCGCATAGGCAGAGCACGTATCCCCCGTCAACGAAATCTCTCGCTGGAACTGAACAGTTCCAGAAGAGTTGTACTTGGCGGTTATGAACCGTCTGTACGAAGATACAAGGTGATACCCGCAAACCAGTGGATTGCCGTCAGCGTCCAGCGCTAAGCCGTCAAAGCGCGTTGACCAGCCGTCATTAAGGCGCCTTTGCCATTGAAGTGTGCCAGATGAGTTGAATTTGGCCAGGAATCCTGCTTCTGCACTGGGATACCCGTAAGTGAGGTAGCCGGCGACGTAGCTGTTGCCCGAAGAGTCGACAACAATTCTTTTAAGCAAACAGCCTTGAATTTTTTGCTGCCATCGAATCGTGCCAGACGCTGTATAGCTGGCTATGTAAGTTGCCTGGATAAACCCTTGTTCAGAAATAACGACGTAAATGTTGCCGGAGCTGTCTAATGCGACATCTTGGCCAATTTGATTTTCAGACGTATTGCCAAGCGTGCGCTGCCACGCAAGAGTGCCGTCTGCGTTTAGTTTTCCAACTAAAGCGTATGCGTTCGTGTTGGTGTAACGACCAGTGAAGTACGTGTCTCCACTGCTTGTGGCGGCAATGCCGTTAATGTATTCATTGTTGCTTGCTGTAGATAGTTTTGCGATCCAGTAATCGTCTTGAGTGCCAGTGGCCGCAGCGGCAGCCAGAATTGCTTTGTTAAGCATTATGCGTAGCTCCCAAGGAAAGCGCCGTACAACGTGGTTGCCACCTTAAACACTGCGATCATGTCGCGTGTTGCCAAGCTTGGGGCTACGTTGCCGTTTGCTGTAAGCCACGTAATTGTGGGCCATGTCACCGTGTAGCTGCCGTCGTTGGCAATCAAAAGCAGTATTGATTGTCCGGTTTCCAGCGAATCTGTAAACGTAATATTACCGCTTAGCGCTGTTGTTTGAATACTGCCGTTTGCTGGGTCTAGAGCAGTGGTGCCTGAAGTAGCAAGTGTGTATACGGTTTCTTTAATCTCCTTAAGGGTGGTTTCGCCCGTTACGGTTACCGCGCCAGATGTTGTAATTGCACCACTGATGTTGATTATGGTTGTGCCGCCGATGGTGCCGCTGGTGATGGCGCTGCCGCTGACCTTGCCAGCAGTAGAGATAGTGGCGAGTTTGCTGTCGGCAATCGTCGCTAAGTTCAGCACGCCAGCGTTGCTGAGTGTCGCGTCACCAGACATCGCAACGGATGCGGCAACATTGCTGCCATTACCGACCAGGATGTTGCCGCTTGATAGTGCCGCCAGCTTGCTAAATGCAATAGCGGCATCGCTTTTAATGTCAGCGTCGACGATTACGTCAGATGCAATCGCCGTGACGCCGGTATTGCTAATAGTGACATCACCCGTAACTGCTGTTGATGTAGCGACGTTACTTCCATTGCCAATAATAATGTTGCCGCTACTTAGCGTCGCAAGCTTGCTATAGGCAATACTGCCTGCAAGCATTGTGTTACTTACAGTGCCAGTGTCTCCGGTTGTTACAACCGTTCCGGTGACATCCGGGAAAGTAATTGTTCTGGCCGCTGTACCCGTAGCAGCGGAAATTGTTGTATTAAACGTTCCCGTGTCGTAAACCAGGCTGCTGGCGTCAAGAATTACGTTTCCTGTAAAAGTAGCGCCGTCAAGATCAGCTTTATCAGTAAGCAGCTCTTCTAAGGCATCTTGAACTTTAGTGCCAGTAAAGCTTCCTTGCGGATTTAGGTTGATATTGTCTGCGGTTTGCGCCGCCACTGTCGACGAAACATTGATTTCCGTCCACTGGGTACCATCCGAAAGAATAATGTCAGGCGGTGCAAGCGCTCCGCTAGGTGCATTACCGCTTGTAATTGTGCCGCCAGTGCTGACAACAAAGTAGTACCGAGTGTTTGTCGCTGCGGCGGCGGGAAGCGCAGTGTTTATGCTGAGTCCTAGTGCAGTGCCTGCGCTTGTCAAAGTTGCAATCAGACCCGTACCACTTCCGGCTGAGGCATCAAACGTACCAGCAAAAATGATTTCACCGGCAGTGATCGTGATTGGTTGCCATGCGTTACCGTCGTACAGGTACAGGTCACTGTTTAGTGAGTCATAAAAATACTGTCCGGTATGATCAGGAGTAGGAAAGACAACAACATTATCAGTGGAGCTGGCACCGCCAATTTGCGTAACAGCAAAGTTACTTAGTTTTGAGCCGCTGATTGAATTGCCTGCAAAACGGTCAGCGCTAATCGTGCCACTTGTAATTTGAGTAGCGCTGAACTCAACATCAGCAAGATCAGCGCTAGTAAGTTCGGCACCAGCAGTGACGTGACCTTGAGCGTCAACAGTAACTTTTTCGTATGTGCCTGGTGTAACGGTGTTGCTGTGATCAATCGTGCCTGAAACATTTACGGTAAGCCCAGACCCAGGAGCGACGACACCAAGAGTTGAAGCGGTGGCTACGGGTACGTCGCTACCTTGAATAGCACGACCACCTGTTACTAAACCTTGCGCGTTGTACGTGACAACGTGATTAGTAGCGCTGGCGGTGACAGTATTGTCGATTGCCAGGGTGCTACCCGAAAGAGTCAGTCCGTTGCCGTTGACGACTACACCACCTTTTGCCGTCGTGGTGGGAGCCGGTAAGTCGTCACCTTCGATAACTCGAAACGTTGTTGCACCAGCGCTCGAGGTTGGTCCTGCAAGGAATTGACTTGCTGCAGTGGTGTCGTCAAGTGTGGTGTTGATTGTGACCGTATCACCGACCTGCGATGTAGTGACGTTGACTACACCGGCATCACCACCAACGATTGTGTTGACGCTGCCCGCTGCTTTAATCGACTGCCATAACGATCCGTTCCAGCAGTAAATCTTCAGGTCGTCAGTATCAAGTGCAATTTGACCGACAAAATCGCCCGCAGCAGGTAGTGTTGCTACAAGGTGAACGCTGGAGTTATCGGCAAGTTTTGCGGCGTTAATTGCTTCGTTGGCAATCTGCGAAGTGTCAACGGTCTCGCCTTCTAGCGCGCTTCCGGGGATTGAGCCGCCAACAAACAAAATTTTGGCACTAGGGATAGTGTCGTCTGCAATTAGCGCTGACGCCGCTTCAAGAAAATTAGTAACAGTAATTTTGCGGGTTTCGCTGGCACTCGTGTCGGCTACAGCCAGAAAGTCGCCTGCGCCCAGGTTTGAGCCTGTAAGCTGCAACAGCTCACTAATTCGGAGGTCAGCCACTTACGCGCTCGCCAGTCGATGCTGTCATTTTAGACATCACTGTCCTCCAACAACAGATAGCCATCTCCGGTTTTTTGCTCCAGTCGGATCGGGTCGCCTGCTTCCTGCAGCAGTCGGCGACGCGGGGTCGTCCTAGCCCGAAGCTTGATTGGACCGGTGGCTACAAAATCGATTGTGCTAACAACGATGTCGCCTGGCGTAAAGCCCGTGGCGCTGCCGGTGACCAATGCATCAAACTCCCACCACAGTGCATCGTTGGTTTGCGTGCCAGCAAACGCTCCGGCTGACGCGGTGGCTCCAACGGTTTTAATGTAAAACTTGGCGTGGAAACCAGCGCCGATTTCAGTGCGCAGCACCAACTGCATTAAGTAGTTAATCGGCTCTTGCTCTATCTCGTTGACGTAATCCCATTGAGCCGTAAGCCGGCCGCTGCCGGTAATCAGGCTGCTGTACTGCTGGCGATACTCGTCAGAAAGCGCTGTGATGTCGACTGTTTCGCGTGCGGTGTTCAGTTCGTAATCAGTAATGGAAGCAAGTAAGCGGCCGGTGGTTTCTTCAACTTCAACAAGAATTGGAATGTCGCGGCTGATCTCTTCCAGCTCGACTAAGCCTGCAGCACTACCTTCCAAGCTGTCATCAAAATTGTTGTACAGACGAATGGAGCCCAGCTCATCAACGTGGATATACCACTTGCCAACAGAATGTCGTGCGTTATCGCCCCAACCGCTAGCGGAAATAAAATCAAGGCTGCTGTCGTCTGTCGCTGTAATCTTAATTAAATCACCCGTGATCAGCATTCCCTCAGCAAAATCAAAACTGAAGCGATTGCGCTGATAATTGACATCGCCTGGATTAACAACCGAGTTCTTGCTGCCCTCGAAGGATCGACGGGTCAGTTCGATGTTGCCGATATTGCCAAGGTAGATGCCCATCAGATCGTCACGCTCAGTAGTGAGCCAGTTGCCTGGAAACTTATTTGAGCAGAACTAATCTCACCAACACTGGCGCCATACGAGACACTGGTGATATACCCAGGGAAAGAGACATCGCTGTTTGCGTCACCATCCACAAGCCGTAGCTTGAAAGTCGCGGTAGCGCTGCTGGATACCCCTTGTACGCGCAGCACCCTGCGTAGTGCAGTAGCTGCATCGTTTCGGCCGTTATCGTCTTTGTAGTACAGCAGTGTGGCGCTGCCGCTAAATTCCTGCACACCAGGGACGTAGGTGCGTTGCGATTCGCCAAGGCTGGTACTTTCCAGCATTTCAAGCGAACCAGTTAACGTCCAGTTAGTGACTTTGAGCTGCTCCTTGCCGTCGATCAGCAAGCGCCCATCTTTACCGGTGTAGATCTTGGCCATCAGAACACCGCCACCAAGCTTACTGTAACGCTACTAATGCCAGGGCGTACAGAGCGCACTCGCGGTTCTGACTCATAGCGCCACTTGGTGCCAGCAGGTGCTCCCATGGCGACGGATGTTCCGGCCGCAACTTCCGTTGGGAGGTCAAACGTGCGCAAAGTGCCAAGTTGGGCGTCGTAATCAGTCAAAAATTGCTGCGCCTCGGTGTCGCTGATGTTGTCGTAGCCAAGGCCCAGTTTTGCGTTGGTGCGCTGGTTGCCGTACAGGATGCGAATTTCGGATCCAGATTGCGAGCTGAACCGTTTGACTGGCCAGTCACCAGGCGCAAACTCGCGGCTTGTGGGCGTCAATGAGGGAAATGTCATTACTCCTTCTCCTCAAAATTGCCGTTTAGCACATCGTCTGCAACTAGGCTAGCGCCACTTGCGGTTACGGGAACGTGGACAGCAGCAATGCTGACCAAGCCGTCCTCTTCGATGGTTAACTGCTCGACTTGATACACGGCTTGGTTGACCTGCTGGGAAATCAGCGTAAATAGGCAGCCGTACACGTCAGTGTTCGAGACAGTGTTAGAAGCGATAGTAATTTGTTTTTCTGTAATCTCACCGGACTGCGGGTTGTAAACCAGTGCTTTGTAGTCACCGTCTGGAATTGCCTCAACGGAGAAAAGCGTGCCAGCGTCGGTGATTACGCCGTTGTTTTGCGCTGAGTAGGTGGTGCTAGTGGTGATGACACGAATGTACGAGCCAGGCTGAATGTTCAGGCCGTCAGGTGAAGTCTTAAACGCAATGCTATGGGTAATTCTTCGTCTTGCGGACAACAGGAATTTTGCGGTCAGAAGAGCCTGTTTTTTGCTCGTGCAGAACTCGGACAAGTCGTAAGTTTGCTGGTTGACTGTGTCGCCGGCAGCGTCGGCCCAGTAAACAGTGGCAGAGCGTTGATTAGGAAGATCATATTTAAGGTTTTCGCGCCAGGTTACGACTGCTTGGAAATCCACTCGTTGGGCGGCATCAAGGTAGCTGAGCTGCAAGCTGTTTTCGATAATGTTGCCTGCGGTAAAAATCTGTTCAATTTCGATTGGGTTTGTAGATATTTTGCCGTTTGCGTCGTAGGGCAAAGCAGGCATCATCCCGAAGCGACCATTCTTGATCGTAAAGTTACACAGCTGTAAAGACGCTGCGTTGTACAAGAACGAGCGAAGGTTTTCGGATTCTTCAATAACGCTGTCGAAGAAGATCTCGTTGGCGCGAAGAAATTTTGCTGTAGTTCTCAGGCTAGCTTCGTCGATTAGGTCGGTAGGAATAATTTTGCCTAAACCTTGCTCGGTATTCTTAAGTAAATACATAACAGCGTCAGCAAACAAATTGCTTGGTCCGTCAGTACCTTCGAGCAGGCGAGGGACACTGATGCCATCTGGCACCCACATCCGCATTTGATCCACGCTGCTGACTTGCCCGCTGCTCTTTAGACTTAACGCCACCACGGACATATTTGGGTACGTGGGCGTTTCTTCGTTTTCAACGTACTCGTTGACATACACAATTTCGTGCTCGGGGCCGTTGTAATTGCTTTTGGTTACTTCGGTAAAATAACTACAATCCGCAACGCCTGTTCCAATCTCGAAGGATCGCTCGGCGGTGCTTACATCTGCGTCCTTAGGTTTTTGGATAATTTCATTGACTTGAGTAACGTTAAAAACCAACGTAATAACGTCATAGCGATACTTGATGGCAAACGGATTGTTAATAGCGTAAACACCTGAAACGGTAATTTCACCTTTTGTGCCTTCCGGCCAGTTTCCCGTGTAGCTGTCAACAGTATATTCAACTACTTGCCACGTATAGTAATTGTAGCTGTCTTTTGGCTTGTCTTTGTTTTTCGTTGACGTAGCTTTTACGGTCAGCTGTATCGTGTCATTCAAGTTACCATCTTTTGTAAGAGTAAACGTTTCTTTTTTGGTTTTTCCGCGTGTATCGTTATTAGTGGCTTTTCCAAACAGATGCGTTAGCCACGCCTGAACAACTTGTTTGTTGTCGCCTCTGTTGACTCTAGTTTTATGCACGGCAACAGCGGCCGGCGTCTTAATTGTTGGGAGTGTAGTGGGTACATTAGCAACATCACTTTTATCTGTGAGCATTTCAGGCGAATCAAGTAGATTCGCTACATCCAGTTCAATGCCGTTTGTTTGTATGTGAAAAGACCCACGTCTACCTTGGAGGACTGTTTGTTCGTCTGCCTTAAGTCGCCACACTCTGGCAGTGCTGTAATTGTGGTAAATGTCCGCGCCGCTCTTGGGGATAAATCTATACTCGTAGTAAGCAGTGTCTGAAGCTTTAACCCTGATGTAATTATGCTGATCCACAGGTGCTCTGCCGACTACGCAGAACAACTGAGGGATAACGGACCAATCCGACGTTTGCGCGCCAGTGGGTACGGAGCGTACTGCAAGCTGGAAAAAACTTGCGCGATTGAAATAGCGCGATTGACGTGGTGTCGTAAGCGTAACGTCTTTGCGATCTAGGCGGTCAAGCTTTGCTGGAGTGGGTATGACGCTAAAGTTGCACAGGCCGTCTGCTCGATTCCACACCTGCGAACGAATGCCAAACTCAATAACTTGAGTATCTCTACGAACCGGGCGAATAGTAGAAGAAAAGTAACGGCACAACGACCAGTGGTTTATATCGCAGTGCAAAGTTTGGTCAAACTTTTGACCTTCATACCCCACTAGGGTCTCGTCAACTGCTCGTTCACCTGCAATTCCTATGCGAGTGTCGCCAAGAATTTCTATGCACTCCAGCTTAACGGCAAACATATTGCCGGCATTATCAATGCCCGGATTTTCAACAACGCGCCAAACAGTTGCGCCGATCAACCATTCAGAGCCAACACTGAGCATGTCGGATGCCTGCTCACGCCAGTTGCGCGACGTGTCGCGTAAGTCTTTGACGTTGGTTTGGGTTTTGTACCCGCTATAGGTAAAGTCATCTTGTAAATCTTTCCATTTTTGTTTGACAAGATGAAACAGTACATAATCTCCTTTAGTGACGTTTACAACTGCTTTGTTTTTGTAAGCGGTAAGTGCGCCGTTCGCGGGAGTGTGATGGGTCAGGCCCATTGTGCGCGAGTAGGCTCGGCCAATTCCAGGCTGTCCTGACTCTCCCGTAGGGTCGCCGCCTACTTGATCAGCTTGGCTACCGGCAATCTTTTTACGCCGAGCACGGACTTCCCTTTGTGCATCTGTGCCCCCGTCACCTTCAAAACTACTCTCTGGGGCACTGATAATTTCCCAGTTGTATCGGTAAGCTGTGCCGTTTGCGATTGGATTGGCAGTACCAAACTGCACCTGTGCTTGAGGCGAGTACGCCATTGACGCAGCATCGCTGATGTCCTCATCAAGGTCTGGTGCTGTAAACGGATTGCTTCTGCCCGAAAAACCTTGATGACGCTGTTCAGATCGTGAACCACCAATTAAAACTGTGTTTGAGATGGGGTTCGGGCGATTTGATCCATTCTTGGATGACCAAAGCAGCGCGTACTCGTCGGTGTGAAGATTGTTAAGTGCAAAAGTCCCAAGGCGGACACCTGCAATTTCAGGTGACTGGGCAAGTCCGTATTGACCGACGACGTAAATACCTTCAAATGCGCGGTAGGTGCCATAGGAGTAGACGCGGCTCCAGACAAGAGCCGGTGCCAGTGTTAATCCGCCTGTGCCGCCTTCATCTTTATCGTCAGCGTCGACGAATTTACCAAAAGGAATAGGGATTGCTTGTCCATACTCGGCAAGCGATGCGATGTTGTCAAAAGAAGAAGTTTGACTAAATCGAGTAGGCCCGATTTGATCTTTAAGTTCACGCTGCTTAATACGCTTGTCGGATAGCGAAGGCGGCTTTGGTGCCAGCAAAAGGCTGGCAGCGGTCAGCGCAATACCGATTGCAAGGTTTGTAAGGATAATTGTGGTGGCACTCTTTGCTGCTGCGGCGGTTACTGCTGCTTTTGTTCCGAAGTAAAACAAAGCCCCCAAAGGGCCTGCAGCGTAAATTTCTGGAATATGCTCGTACTCGGCAGGGCGAACGCCTGCCTGTTGCGCTGCGTAACGAACAAAAGTTTTATATTCCTCTTCGCTGCAACCCAGCGCTTCGATCAGCGCGATTTCATACGGTAGGAGCGGCGGATCGTAAGGCTTGCCGGCGGTTTCCAGTCGACGGTTAAAGTCAACGGATTGATGAATAGGATGCCACGCTGCCATAAGACTCCGAACGTAGGTGGCGTCGCCGCTAGCAATACGATATCCCCATCGTACTCGGGTAAGCCTATGGGTACACAGTATGCCCGAATTTCGCCGATCAGTTGACGCGGGGTCAATTCGTACCAGCGGTCGTTGACCGCAGGCGGATTCCGACCGAGCTGCTGCAGCACTTCTACGACAAGGTGGATGCAATCGTCCTTGCCGTATTCGTATGCGCGCCCAATCAGGTGGCTACACACGGACAGAGCTGGTAAACGGAATGTTGCCGACAGAGTTTCGCGTTATCTTGCGGGCGGGAATGTTTGCGTCTACAGCGTCCAAGACACTGTTTAACGTAACTTGGATGTTTGATTCGTCCCAGTTGCCGGTGGCAGCTACGCCCCAGTAGGAATACAAGGCTCTAGCGATATTTGCCTCTGACCAAAGAACTGTTGTGACCTTGGCAACCCACAAATTTTCTATGGCTTGTGTTGCCCAGTTGCGGGTGATTTCGGTATTGGCCAGTTGTACGGTGGCGTCCAAATTGTCACCTTTCAGGGAAGCGACTGCTCCGCCAAAAGCGAACGGTAAATACAGGTAAGCCTTGTTGTCGTAATTGATTTGATCGCCGATCCTAAAGTTCTGGAAAAAATAGGATGGTTGTCCTGCGGGACCAACCTCAAATAAATGGCCGTAGTTAAATTCCATCAGATCCGAAGCCTCCCGCGAGCAGCGGCGCTGTTGGTTAGTGTACGCATGGCACGGCGTTCACCTTGGATGGCGCCTTGCTGGGCGGCTTGCGCCATACCCGCTTGGAACTGATCGGCGGTGACGTAATCCACGTTGTTGATGCGCTCGACGCTGTAACGAACGTCGATTGGTTCCATTGTGGCAACACCGCCGCCAGTGCCGCCACCAGCAGCTTGGTCGCCACCACTGGGGATAACACCGGAACCACGGGCGCCGGCTGAGTAGCGGCTCATTGCTGTGCGCATCTTGCTGGCGGGGATCACGTATTCCGGTTCGCCACCTTCGCCGATCAAGCCCATTGTCGGGCGAGTTACTACGCCACCGTCAGCAAAAGCTTGAAAACCACCCGGCCAATAAGCACCTTCTTTAGCCCCTTTAAACCCAAACCCCTTGGCAAGGAAAGAAAAGATTCCACGCCCGTCTGTACCGCCAGCTGCGCCAAGTGCCTGGGCAATGCCATACATAATTAGCATCTTGCCGATTGTCGCCAGCAAATCAGCTCCAAGGCCTTTAAGGGCCTCGCCTAGATTTTCTGTACCTTTAACGGCAGCATCAAAAGCTGAACTAAATGTACTAGCAACAGCATTAGCCATATTTTCGTATAACTCTTTTTCCATTTCAAGTTTTGCATTAAGCGCAGCCTGTTCTTTACTTAATTTTTGTACTTCTGCAAGCTTATCTTGTAATGCTTTTGCGTCTGCATCAGTCAGTGCAATGCCACGAGATTTAAGCTTGTTTTCAATTTCAAGAAATTCCAGGGCTTGCTTTTTAGCGTCTGTGTTTGCTCCAAGTCGTAGTAGTTCCATGTCAAGCTGATTTACCACATCTTGGATAGCTGTTTTTCTTTCGTTTTCTAACCTATTTAATTCATCGGCAGTTCGGCTTTGCGCTGCATCAAGTTCTGCCGCTGTTTTGGTAAGCAATGCTTGACGTTCGCGTTCGTCAGTAACACCGACAAGGGCCTTTTGTAAATTATTAACAAGTTGCTGGCTTCGTTCCTCGCCTTGAAGTCTTACGGCAAGTTGCTTATCATTAACAAGTTCAGCTTGAGCTATTTTTTCTTTTATATTTTGTTGTTTTTGTATTGCGTTTGTCTCAATCAGTAGATTTTGCAAACGTGCCTGCATACGAGCTTCTTCTTGTGCTGCTTTATCTACTGCGGATGTTTTTCCTTTCGGAGGAGTAATGGTTCTAATATCCTCAGACGTAACTCTTCCCTTAGGTGCTGGCACTGTAATACCTTCAGCTTCAGCGCGTTTAAGGATGTTCTCTCTCACCTGTGTTGTTTCAAGGCCGGCTACAAATTCAGTTCCGCCTCCTCGTACGTTTCTTTTTTTGCCTCCGCGTTCTTCGCGTGTAATTTGTGCCAAGCGGGCTTGTTGAGCTGGTGTAACTTCTCGGCGTAAAGTAGCCAAACGATTTTCAGTTGTGATTCCGCCAAGGAAACTGTTTAGCGCACCAATGAACGCAGCCAACGGGCCTGAAACAAGTGCAAATAGTTGAGCTGTTAAAGTGTTCCATTCCTTTGTAAGGTTGTTAGTTTCGTCCCCAAGGTTTTGTAAAGCGCGTACCCCTTCACCTCCGATGCTCTTTGCTAAATCTTTGGTAAGTAAATCCGCAAGTTTAGTAACCTCCCCCTGCTCTTCTAGAGCTATAGCTTGATCTTCAACAGCCGTACTAGAAAACAGCGCTTTCTCGCGCATAAACTCCATTGTTTTTGCTGTAGATGTAAGTGCTACCCCGGCTTCCGCTGTTCTAGCAATAAATTGATCTATTTGTTGTCCGATAGCACTGAGACCAATTTGCGCAGCAAAAGCACCTCTACCTGGCACTAGACCTCCCAATGCACCACCGAGAACGGCTCCGGGTCCGCCGCCAAACAACAATGGAAATCCTGCACCAAGGGCAATGTTTTGCGCACGGGGGCCAAAACTAAATCCATTAAAGTTAAGCCCCGCAGTAACTCCTCTTCCTCCTGTTGCAGCAGAAAAAGGTAGTGCTCCACCGGTAGCTGTCGTAAATCCGGCTGGAGGTAACATGCCTGCAATACGTGCAGGAGGTAGCGCACGTTGACCACCAATACCAGCGGGCAGTAAACCAGCAATACGTGCTGGAGATAGCAACCCGGCTATATTCGACATCCCTGCATTAAAACGCGTAAAAGTGCTATATGTTCCTTCAGCGGCTGTCGCTAGTTTGTTTAATGCCGCGGTATAACGAGCGTTAGCCGCATTCTGCTTGTCGATAGCTCGGGCGGCTGTTTCAGCAATTTGGAAGTAGTTTACTGTTGCTTTGCCCGCAGCAGGCAGCGCTTTAAACGTACGCGCTTCTTGGGCTATGCGTACAAATTCACCTGTGGTGCCTTCGGCTGCTGCCGCTAGGCGAGCGTAAGCACTATCGATACGTGCAGCACGCTTTTCAGCACGGCGAAACACAGTTGCCCCAGCCTGCGCTGGCAGTAGTCCAATAGGGCTACTGCCCGGTAAAGCTCTAGCCCGAACTTGTTGGGCTGCTGCCGCAAAAGCTAAAGAGCGGCGTACCTTTTGATCAAATGCGACCGCTAAGCGGACAGATGTTTGTAACTCTCTGTTGTATTTTGTTCTTGCGGCTAGTAGTTTACGTTCTTGGTCGACAAAAAACTGGGATCTTTTTAGTAATTTGTCGTTGACATTAAACCGTTTAAAAGCTAAATCTGTAATAGTATCTGATACTTCTTTTACTTTACGTTGCAGCAGTTCAACTTGCCTTAGACCTTTTACGCCGATTTCGATGTCAGCTCTGTAGGCAGCCACGGCGTCTAGTCACACTCTGGTACTTCAGTTTAAGGCGTTAAAAAGCCGCCGGGCTAGCGGCGGCGTCGGGCCTTGTCGATTTCTTTTTGCTGATCCTCGTTCAGGATTTGGAAGTAGGCGCTCCAGCCAAGGAGTTCTTCGGCGGTCATCATGCTGCGGACTTGACCCAGGCTCAGGCCAAGTTCTTTGGCGACGCCGAACTGGAGCAGGAGCCAGTTGTCCTGGCGAAGCTCCTTGGCTAGTTCTTGGGGTCGATGGGCTCGCCGTCGTCAGTCAGGATTGCCAGCATTAGAGCTTGGAGATCTTTGTCCTTGACTTCGTTCTTCAGCACGTCGATTTCGCCGGCGCTGAACAGTTTGCTGCCGTTTTCGTCGAGGGCTTTAGCGATCAGCAGTTGGAGTGCAAAGGCGTTGGCGTCGTCGGACTTGGCTTGCTTTTGGGCGCGTTCGCGCTCGGCCATCGTTAGGGGTGCCACCCACATCTCAAAAACGCTGCCGTCAGACAACTCAACTTGTTTTTTGACCGGCTCTAGGTTCGCTGCTTTACGCAGGCGATCAATAGCGCGGACTGGAATTGAGGCAGGCATGAAATCCTGTACTTTCTTGCACTACTGTAGCGGACTAGATACAAAAAACCCCGGCGGTTAAGCCGGGGTGCTGAACCTGACTGCACCAGCAGATTATCAGGTGGTGGCGAAGTCGAAGGTGGGGGTGCCGGCAGGACGGAAGTTGACGGTCACCGATTGAGCGTCGTCGGGGTTGATGTTCAGGCTGGCCGAAGTCAGCACTGCATCAAAGGCGATAGAGCGGCTCAGGCTCTCGCTCAAGGTGCCCCCGCTGAACACACGGTCGGTGTACAGCTTGAAGGCGGCGCCGGTTTGCTGGCGCTGCAGCACGTCCTCAATCATGCGGTTGGACAGTGCGGCGTCCTCATTGGTCATGTAAACCGTTGCAGTGCCGCTACCGTCGCCGAAGCCAGAGATGTAGCTGCGGAAAGGAACGTACTGACCAGGAGTTTGACCGATGGTGGTTACGTCAATTTCAGCGCGGCTGATTTCAAAGCTCCAGTCGCGAACTTGGCCGACAACGGCGTAGTCGGCGTAAGCAACTTGGAATTCGTTGGGGGCGGCAACGGTGCCGTCGTCGGTGATGTCGACCGTAGTGCCTAAGGTTGCATCAGTGGCGACAACCAGTGCACCGGTGCTGGCCGTATAGGTTTTGACGTAAAAGACGGTAACAAGGCTGAGACCGGCAGGAAGCGTGCCGGAGCCGGAGCCGCCGGTTTGGCTGTTGACGATGCTGAACACCACGGGATCCCCTGCCTTGAAGTTCAGGTAGGGGGCGACGGTAATGGTGTCAGTACCGGTGTTTACGCCAGATTCACCGAATGTACCGGTGGTTCCAGCGGGCTTGTAGTAGAGGGCGCCGGACGTGCCGGACAGAACGGTGGTGGCCATTGGCTTACCAAAGACGACTTTGTGGGCGGGCACTGCCCGGCTTAATACAGGTTAGCGCCGGTCTTTACTCTTTCTACGAAAGAACAGTAGCGACGTAAGAGGTATCAATTCGGCCCATAAAGTGCGGTGATGCTTCTGTGGCTGAAAATGTTGGGCCGTTGATTTCACCGACTTTGAAGTACACGCCCGTGGTGCTCTTGGTGGAATCGTTGAGTGTCTCCAGCACATTGACGGCGGTTGTCAGCAGGGTTTGGTTGCGGGCGGGACCACGGCCTTTTTCTGTAAAAACGCGGATAACAACTGCGCCCCGCGCATTATCAACGCTGGACGTAAGCGTGGGTTCGTTGGTAATGCCGAAAGTAACATTGACGCGAACGTATTCAGTGGTGGTGTTAGGTGGGACTGCTGTGATGTTGTCGAAATAGACAGGTACTGCCGGGCTTAGTCCGCTAAAGGCCGACAGCAGCGGATTTTCGACAGCGGCGCGGATTGCCTGGTAGTTCATCTAAATCTCCTCCGTAACGCAGAATCCATCTCGATTTGGATAGCACGTCCCAATTCTCTACTGGCATACGTGGCAAACCAGTCTAAAGGTGCTGTACGACTGGAGTCTTGCCCCTGCTCACCTCCTCCGATCTGCCCACGGACACTGGTTTTACGCCTAGGTTCATCGATGAGCTGCCATTTACTAAGACCTAACTGGGTTTGAGGTGCGCGTGTCTTTCTGCGAGCGTAGTATGCGCGATCATGCTCAATTGCGTCTATAGCTTCTAAAGCGTGCTCTGCAAAATTAGAAATTGTAAATACTACGTTGTCGTTTAGTAACACATTACGTGTTACTTCTTGCCCTGTAACTGACGGTGTTCGTATTGGTTGAGGTTCTCCCGGAGAGCCTGACCCTTGTACAAGACGCGTAGGTGTTTGAATTTGCCAGGAATTTGAGAATTTGCCGGTCCAGCTGGGTCCAGCTTGCTGCATTTCACGAACAATGCGTTCTGCAGCAGCTTTAGGACCGTTGTATGCAGTTGTAGCCGCAATACGATCTATTTCTTGTAAGAAGTTAATTCCGCCGCGCCAAAAGCCTTTACGTGCCATTATTGGGGCCTCGCGATGAGGGTGTGCATTACAGGGTTGTCGCCGCGATAACTGGTGATGGCGATGATCTTGGCTTCGCGGGTGACGCCGGCTTGGGTGTATTGGATGCGATCGGCTTCGGTTGGGTAATACGTTCCAAGCTCGCTGCTGCCGATGATGACTTTAAGGTCAGTGGTCTGGTACAAGCCTTCGGATTCGCGTGGGTTGAGGCGCAAAATGACGCCCTTGACGGTCACGGTGGTGTCGGCACCAGTGACACTGCCTGTGGTGGGGTCGTAAGTGCGGGGCGTGGTGGTTTTGATGTACGTGATGTTTTGGCCCCAATCCGCAAGGATTGAGGTGGGCAATGGGGCGAATGTGGTGTCGATTAGGCCCATATCAGCCTCGGAATAGGCGAACGGCGTAGTTGGTGGCGCCACCCATGCAGTAGGGGCCGAGGTAGGTCTGTAGCCAGGGGTAGAGGTCGAAAACGTTGTTGACCATGCCCGGAGTCATGGAGCTGGGCTTGTACTTGACCTTCAGTTCGCCCAGTTCCACTTGGTCGTAAAGGCCGGTGGTGCCGGTGCTGCCGGTGATGGCGTCAGTGTCGTTAGCGAAGGCGCGTGCCAGTTCGTAGGTGGCGACTTTGATGGGCTCAGGAATCAGCGTGCACGCCAGTGCAATGCCGTCGACCTTGTAGTCCTCGCGAGGCCACTTAAGTGCTTGGGTCTCGGTGCAGCGGTTGCCGTAGAAGCTCAGCGCGTCGATCCAGCGGGTGGCGGAGATGATGGCGCGGTTTTTGGCGTCGTCGGCCTTGTCTGTCCAGGTGCTCGAATCCGGCACCGTCTCGAAATATGTGTTGGCCTCGGCCAGCGTGACGTAGCTGTTGGCCGACGCGCCCTTCAAAGTGGCATCAATAGTCGCGGCCACGGCTTAGTACATCCTTTGTTTAAGTTTAGCCCTACTGCGTCTTCCGGTTGGTTGTACCTGTGCGTTAACCACAGATGCGTGGTAAATAGTTGCTCCTTCCATTTCCAGTTCGGCGGTGCGTTCTAAGTGGTTGCCGTGCGGGATGTCTTCATACCAGCGGCGATTATTCTGTAACACGTAGAGACGTACCAGTTTCATGCCCGCTCGTAAACTTGCTGACGCTGAGGTCAGCGTAAAGCCTTTGGCGCAAAAGGCTAACCCTGCCCTTCCCGGTAGCACCATGCGCAAGCTGGAAGATGTTGCACTGGAAGTGCGTCGTCTTCGGGAAGAGGAAAACTTGGATCTTCAGCAGATCGGAGACAAACTTCAGGTCAGCTATGACGTGCTTAATCAACTGATTTTGCAATCGTACAAAAGCACCATGAATACGCCTGTTGTGTTTGAGGTGCAGGAGAAACTTCGGTTGGCTATTGAGGATTGACATTAAAAAAGGCCCCCGTTTTGGGGGCCTTGCTGTTTACGCCGGAAATCAGGCGTAGGCAGTGGTGTCGAACGGGGTGTTGACCAGCAGACGAGCCACAGGGACCATCTTGGTGGTGCTGAACACCAGATTCCAAGAAGCGGTGGCGGCAAGGTTGCCGGTAGTGGCAGCGTTGGTGGGGTTGTCGCCAGCGGCGGCCCACTTGGTGCCAGTGATGTGGTAACCGTAGTGGTAATCCACAGCCAGCACATCCTGCATGGACAGGATGTTGCGGTCGGCGGCAAGACGCAGATCTTGCTGCACGCCCTCGGACACAACGCCAGACTTGAACAGATAGACGGGATACTTCACCGCGTGGGTGGCAGTACCGCCGGCCAAATAGGTCAGTTGGTCGTCGATCACGACGCGGAGACCAGCGAAGTAAGGCACTTCCGTTTGACGGACGCCCACACCACCGGAACCCCAAACGATTGCGCCCGAGGCAGCCAGTGCAGAAGAGCTGAACTGGAGCATCCCTACCTGCTGGAGGTAGTACGCAACGTTGGAGTGCATGGCGATGCTGTCCAGCTCGTCGCCGCGCTCACCCAACTTGGCCTTGGTGGACACTACGTTGGCCACGTTCAGGAAGTTGGCCTCGGTCATCGAACCGGGGACACCAGCGAACGATTTGTCGCTTTGGTTGGGACCAAGCACGCCAGTGCCGCTAATACCGCCGAACAGACCCAGCAGTTGGGAGGAGAGAGTTGCGGTCTTGAGCTTGTTGATCGCAGCGGTCAGCTGGTCACGAACGTGGCTCAAGGGGTCAGCACCAGAGCCGAGCTTGCTCAGATCGTCTGCGGCGTAGGCAAAGCCACGGTGCAGAATCGTCATGATCTGCTCGTCGGCAGTCACGTTCGAAGGAACGAGATAGCCACCGCCGCCACCCCAGGTGCTGTTGCTGAGAATTTGGGTCTCAGAAGGGGCGATCGGATCGAAGAAAGGAACGCGGACGCGGGTGCCGCCGGCGCGTGCATCCAGAGCAGCGTTGCGCTGGATGATGCCGCTTTGGACCCACTTCGATTGCTCGAAGATGCCCTCAGCGGTGTACTGAAGAAACTCGGGGCGAGTAACAAGGTTCGAGAGGAATGTTCCTCCCGAATAGTTGCCGTTAAAAGCAGACATGGGGTAGCTCCAGTGGAGTCGTGGTTAGCGGTCGCCCCACAGGGGCTTATTTCCCGGCTTCGGCTCTCAACAAACGAGCGCGGTCTGGATCTTCCGACAGCATCATCATCTGTTGGGTGATGTTCCAGCCCTCTTGTGACCAAGGGTTGGTTTGTCCGGGAAGGGCGGTGGCACGGGCACTACCTGTGACACCCATCCCGGCGCGGTTACTAGCAGCAAAGTGATGCTCGTAACCACTGCCGGGGTTTTTCAAGTTAGCGATATACTCGCCAACCGGAACTTCAATGCCTCCAACAACAGCCACAGGCTGTCCATCTTTGGCACGAAGATTCTCCTGCACCAAACGATACAACTGATCGGGTGCTAGTGCACCAGCCTGTGATAGCTGGGCGATTGCGGAGGACTTCAGTTGTTCTTGGCTGAAATTTGCCTCCATCGAGGAAATTTTAGACTCGCGTTCTGCAAGTTGTTCTTTCAGGGACGCTACGGTCTCTTGGGCTTGCTCCCACAGAGTTCTGAATTCACCAGATTCAGCCAACTTTTGAGTTTGGGCTGATTCCTGCGCGGCTTTTAGCTCGTCGAGTTGTTGTTGCAAAGACTCACGGTTGTCGCGGTCTTTGCGGCGTTCGGCGATTAGCTCTGCGTTCTTTGCCTTGAGTGCTTCGAGTTGGGCGGCCAGATCGGAGCTTTCAGCCACAGGCTGAGGCGCACCAGTCTCCACAGGAGTAACTGGGGCTTGCTGTTCTTCGGGCACAGTCGTGTATTACTTGGACAGTATTACTTTAGCAGTTAAGAATTTGGCGTAACTGCTTCCTCTTGTTGCACGGGGGGTTCTGGGGTTTCGGTGGAGATTTGCTCCAGTGCTTCCAGCTCCTCTTCGACGTTTACGGTGTCGGGCAGGATCTCGCCACGACGCAGAATCTCCAGCAGCGTGCCGTCGCTGATTTTGCCCATCTGGTTGAGCTGGGTCAGTACCGAGATGTCTTGGCCAATTAGGCGGTAGTAATCGAAGTCGCGGTCGATGTGGATCTCAGGGGCTTCCATGCCCACGTACTCGGCGGCAAATCCGAAGGCTTGGTTGAGGGCGCTTTCTAGCTCTTGGCTGATGATTGAAAGGACGCTGTTGGACTGCGCTTGGTCGATGCGCTTGGCCTCGGCAGATTCGGCGACAAATTTTTGGCCGAAGAGTTTGGTGACGCCCAACGTGGACATTTGGCCCTCCAGTGACTGGAGTTCGTTCATTTGGGCGTCAAAACTGGTGGCGTCAGCTTGCACGTAATACGCTTTATTGCCCGGTTGCATGGCAATCGCGTAGTTGACACCCATCGTTGCCGAACCAGTGGTGTCGTCCCAGCCCTCTAGGACGAGTGTGGGCATTGCGGCGATGTGTAAAGCGTGGATGAGATCGGCTTGGCGTTGATAATGCGTGATGTTGAGGTTGGCGATGTCCAGCAATGGTGGCAGGGATTGCAACATGCCGCGCCGGTTGCTGTAAATCGGAACCAGCGGGATTTGGTCGAGGCTGTAGCCGCCGCTTTCGCTGAACTCAACGACGTCTTGGCCCAAGGTGTAGAGGTCATAGCGGCCGGGGTAGATCACCCGCATTTGCTCGATTTGCTCCTCGCCGAAGTCGTTCAGTGGGCGTGTCGTGTACTCGTGGATGCGGACTTGGGTAAGAGGGGCGCCAGGCATTGTGCTGGCTTGGCGCCAACCCCAGATTTGGGCGGCGTCGACGTGGATAAAGTACGGGCGGCGGCCTTGGGCGCGTTCTTCGGCAAGGTTTCGTGCTCCCATTGCTGCTGGGTAATCCACCAAAATGGCGCTGTGGCCGTAGGTCAGGCTGCTGACAAGGGCGCGGCGGGCATACTCATTGATGTTGGAGCCGATGCCGTCGATATTTTCTGCTAGCTCCAGCCAGTAGGGGTCGCCTTCAATGTGGATGGGCTTGCGCAGAATGGCGCCGGCGGCTGTTTCGATTAGCCGGCTGGTGTAAGGGCTGAGAACGCTGCGGTCGACGCGGGTCTTGTAGGCGTCGTCATCTTCGCGGGGTTCTTGAGGAAGGTATTTTTCGCTTTGATCGCGTAGGTATTCCGTGCCGTTGGTGACCGCTGCCATCACGCTCCAGTCGGCCATCATTGCGATGACGTCGAGGTTGCGGACGAACGGCGACTCGCTGACTACAGCTCCGGTCGGTGGGATGTTGGCGCTGTAGACCACGGCTTGACTCCTACTGTGTACTTATTTTGGCACTAATCATCGTCGTCTTCCTCGTCGTCGGGGTCGTCGATGGGCACCAGCACTTCGATTCCGTTAGCTAGTTTGCTAACAAAATCGCCGAGTATTTCGGGATTTTGGGGTGTTTTGAAGACGAATGTTGCATGGGTGAGGCCGTCTTCAGCATCGATTTCAATGTGAGTACAGCCGCCGCTAACTGTTTGGATCATTAGCCGTGATATGCGACTGCGATGATGGGAACAACGTTAGGTGTGCCAGAGCTGATGGCTGCAATACGCATACGGATGCGATTTGCGGGTTTTCCTGAGTAGAAATAGGCGTATTGGCCGTTGCTATTGATAGTTTTGCTGGTGTCAAGTTCGAAATAAGTGCCGCCGCCGTTGTAGGAGGCTTCGAAAGAGAGGGCGAAGTTGGCACCGCCGGTTACGACGGCCGCAAAGGTGAATTCGCTGCTGTCGGCGTGGACTTCAAACGAGTCGTTTACGGCGGTGAGGGCAGTTGTTTGGTGGTGTTCCACCAAGTTGGTGCCACGAGAGATGATGACGGCCATTATTTTCTCCGTTTTTTGGCGGTTTTGGCGGCTGCTTTGAAGGCAGCGGCGGTAGGAGCACCTTTTGTGCCAGGCTTGCGCATTTTTTCGCCGCTGCCGGTAGCGATACGCTTGCGTTTGGCTTGGATGTTTGAGTAAAGCCCACGCTTAGCCACTACTTTTTGCCCCTGTTACCACACACGATAGTTCGTTTTGCCGAGGGCTTCTGGTTTGGCAAGATTAAATGTCTGTAGACAAAGGTAGCCCAAGGCATCAAAAGCGTGGTCTACGCCAAGATTCTTGTTGGGAAGACCGGTTCCTGGGGCATAAGTCAAGGTGCGGAGGGACTTGATTAACTCTTTGCACTTTGGGTGGATGAAGAGGCGACGGGTTCCAGTGGCGTCGAGGAGGGCGGTGTTGACGCAGGTGATTTTGTCGCGGATCTTCCAAGGGTTGCGCGGGCTGGATACCGTGAAACCAGACTTGCGGAGGATGTGGTGGTCGGTTGCTCCAACGCCGGCGGTTTTGCGGGCGCCGCCCGTGGGGTCGGGACAAGTGATGATGCGGCGCTCGATGCCGTAGCGGGATTGGATTTCTTCGCAGAGATCCCAGGTGGTGGCGCCGCCGGTCATGATGATTTCGTCGAAGACCCAGAGCACGTCGCCTTTCTTGACGGCGCAGACGGCGCTCATTGGGTCGACGTTGAAGTCGACGCCGATGAGCAGTGGGAGGACAGCGAGGTCTTGAACGCCTTTATCGATGTTTTCGTCGCTGAAGCTGATGGCTACTAGGCCAGATAGGTTCTCGAACGATGCCTCAAATTCTTGGCGGAAGGTGCGCGGGTCGAGTTGGGCGCGAGCGGCTTCAATTTCCTCTGGTGGGACGTTATCGCCGTCAATCGTGGTGAATTGCCACCGTTTCCAGTCGTCATCGCCTTCGTCTGCATAGCACCAGAGGTCGTAGAACCAGCTGGCGGTGCCGTCGGGCGTGGAAATGAACAGTGCCCAGCCTTGTTTGTCGGCTAACGCGGGGCGAATCACCTCAAACCAGACTTCGCTGTCCATAAACGCGGCTTCGTCCAGCACCACGCCGGCCAAACTGCGACCACGCAGCGCCATGGCGTTTTCGGTGCCCTTTAGCTCGATGGTGGAGCCGTTGACGAGTTCGATCTTGAGGTCGGTTTCGTTTTTTGACTTGATCCAGGCTTTGGGGACCAGCTTTTTCATCACCTTCCAGGCGATGTCTTTTGCCATTCGGTACGTGGGGGCGGCGTAAAAGAAGGTTTCGCCGGGGCGTTCGATTGCCCCACGCAGTAATTCAATGCAGGAAAGGTAACTTTTGCCGAAACGGCGGCCGGCAACTAGAACGCGGAAACGCTTGCGGCTGCTGAATACCTGGCCTTGAGCGTATCGGAGATTGAGTGTTCCAGCCGCTTCGGGCATTTTTATGTAAGAGGGTACTTTCTAGGGTATTACAGGAATTGAACCCCTGCCCCCGTGTGTGACAGTAGAAGAAATTGAGGATATATCAGTAGGTTCCCTGGAGCTTGATACATTTGCACTATTTTCGGACCCTACCCCCAGGCACAAAAAAGCCGGAGGTTACCCCCCGGCTAGTTGTTTTGTGCTAGAATAACAGCTGCCAGGCAAGAGACAACGCAAGCGCGAACCAGAGGATCTTGGCTTGCTGCTGCAGCCGCTCGATGGTGGCGGCCTGGTGGTCGATAGCCTCGCAAGCGGTGGAGATGATCTCCGCTTTGGTGGAGGCAGAAGTGATGGAGCAGGTCATGGCGTTGTGTGCCTTGTTGACTCCTACAGTATAACAGTGGAGACCGCCGGAGCGGTCATACTGTTACACTCTGTAACATCAGCAAAGCTTATCGCCCATAGATCCGCAGAGCGCAAGCGTCAGCGGAAGCGCCACGATCGCGGCACTGTTCGAACAGCTCGCGGCTCTGGTTGTTCATGCTGACGCCAGCGCTAATGATGCCGAACAGCACGCCGAAGGGGAGCAGCGTGCGGAGCACCAAGGAAACGGTGCGGTCGGTGTTGGTCATGGTGGCCCAGTGGCTTGGCTTGCCCGTATTGTAGCAGAGCAGAGCGCCCATTGCGAGCGCTGCTGTCACACAGTGTAACATGACAGAGTGTTAAGCCGCGGGCCGCTGTGGTCGCTCCAGGCAGTAGATCTGCACCAGCGAACGGCAACCTTAGCCGCGTGGTGCTGATGTACTACTCCCGCGTGCATGAATAGCCGCCCCAGACATGAATGGGCCGCGGCCATAAATGGCTCAGTCCGATGAATGGCGCCGATCGTCGATAGATATAAACAACTGGGGAGCATTTGCGGCCTGTTGTTCTACACCAGATTCATTAACTACCTTGCCCAAACTGTCTAGAACTTGCGCGGCAGTTTGTAACTGCCCCTTGCGGATTGCAGCGTTAAACAACTTCGTCCGCATTGTTTGCAATCTTGCGAGCATGTTTGCACGATCTCTGTCCCAATCTTCAGCGTTCCACTGGTTCACAACTTCCCAATCGCGCCAGGCAGTCGCTACAGAGCAGCCCTCACGTTCCGCGTGTTCTAGAACCAGTTGCCGAGCCGACAGGCCATCAAGCTGCCTACGGTAGAGCCGCTGTTGCCGCTGTTCGATGTAGGCGTAAGGGTTCCGTTTGCCGTAGGGTCGCGGCTGCTGTTCTACAGCTTCAGCCGTAACTTCCGGCGCTTCGTTGTTAGCTTCCGGCTGCTGGCTCACTGTTACAATCCCTAACCCGTTTGGTTCAATACTAGCGCCACCACTGCGGCACAATAAAAAGCCCGACCGTTTGGCCGGGCCGCTGATCACGCGCCGCGCTTGGCGGTGCTGACCTCTTTCGTATCCCTCACCCTAAGGAGCAGACAATACAGGGACTCAAAAGCCGGATCTGTGATCCCTGCAGTCTGCTCGATCCGAGCTTGCAGCACCGTTAGCAGTAGGTCGCGCTGCTCGGCTGTAAGGTTCGGCCTGTAGTAAGTCGCCATCTCAAACGCTCCGGACGACGTGCCAGCTGCTGGGAGTCTCGCGAATCAGGCTGTAACCGTCGCCAATCTCCAGCTCGCGCCAAGCTTCGGCCCAATCTATGCAAGTGTGGGGCCATGCCAGCTCTCGGTTGATCGCGCCGATCTCATCGGCCAGCGTTTGAGCGTAATCGGCGCCAGCCTGAGCCTCGCTGTAACCGTCAGCAGTGCCGCAGTAGGCATCACAAAGCTGCTCGGCTTCAATGCCGTGATCGTCGAAAGCCTGGATTAGCTCAGCCGTGCCAGCTGAATCCTCGCAATCAATGCCACGCTCCTCCAGGGCATCGGCCCAATCCTCAGATAGCCAGAAGCCAAAGCACGCGCCGTCACCCTCGGACGCGCCAAAGCAAAAGCCGGTAGGTGCCAGCTCGCCTAAGCGGTCAAAAGCCCAAGCGGTCGCAATCTCCCAAGCGTCGCAGGGTTCCGGCCCGGTAGGGTCCGAAGCGTAGGCAGCACACTGCTGCAGATCGGAACGGAACGGTTCCGGCACGTCCTGCCCCAAGCGGTCAAAAGCGCCAAGGTAGGCATCCGCTAGGTGATCGGTGCGCAGCGTGTCGGTGCTGACGATCCAGGGAAACGATGCCAGCTGCTCTGAGTTGTAGCGGGTCATGATGGGAGCCTTGGTAGGGTTTGCTCGTGTGCAAGTGTAGAAGCTACGCGGGCGATCTGTCAAGCCATGCGGAAACCAGTTCGTAGGCCGTGAACTCGCTGCTCTCGGGTTCGGGTCCGCTTGTGCAGCCGGGTGAGAACACTTGTCCCAGTGAGCAAAGCGCGGCGTAAGTCGGCGAGGCTTGGCCGCCGTGCCACTCGGTAAGTGCCCAGTAGGCGCCGACGATCAGATCGCCTAGCGGTGCCTCGGTGAACTCGCCTAGATCGCCCCAGATACCCTCTGGGGTTTCTCTGTTGTGCACGGCGTCGCCTAGCAGCGCCAGTGCACGGGGTAAGTCGATCTGTGGGCCGTTGTTTCTGAAAACCTCGGAGCGCATGATTGCGTCATACGCCAAGGTGATGGCTGCGGGATAGGCCATAGGGTGAGCCGTGTGGTTGTGTGCAACAGTAGCAGATCAGCCTTCCGCGTCAACCGGCTGGCGTTCCAGCTCGGCCCATCGCGCTTGCTTTGCCTCGCGTGCGGTTTCGCGGGCCTGCACCAGTTGATCGTGTTCCAGCCGCTGCTGGGTAACGGTGGCGCAAACGTCGTAAATCAGCTGGGTGATGTCGTCCGCTGCAGCATTGAACATCCCGCACCACGTCTCCCCATGGTTTGCCGTGGTTTGTTCCAGGAAGTCATCCTGCGAGGAATCGGTGCACTCGGTTTCGGTGGCGTAGTGCATGACCGCATCGCGCGCCAAGAGCAACCGCTGCAGCTTGTATGTCAGGCTGCGAGGTTTGGCTGCGGCATCGTGCACCGCTTTGCAGGCTTCGGTGTGGGTTTGCTCCAGCTGTTGATAGGCAGGGTCTGCCTGACTCAACTTGCGAGTTGTGGTGAAGTCGTTGGCCATGGTGGGATCGTCTCCCTAGGTGATCAGCCCCAAGCATGGCAGCAGCGCCAGTCGTAAGCCTTCCTACTGTTACACTTCTTTAGGTGGGCGGCGCCGGTTGACCGTTGCGCTACTGTTAGAGGGTATCCGTTGATTCGCCGCACCATGGCACAACGTCTAGGACCGCTCCAGCTGGAGATGCTGGAGTTCTGCCGGAAGCATCCCGGCCGCCACACCATCAGCCCCGATTGGCAGACTCGCCGCGTCGCGCAATCGCTCCAGCGTCGCGGGCTGTTGCACGTCACAGACTGCGGCATGGCAACCGCTACGGGCCAGCCCGTGCTGATGGTATCTGCCGCGAACGGCGACCGGAGGGAGCCGTGAGCAACGGAGAATGGGCAACGCAGCGCGAACGCAAACGTTCCAGAGAACAGGAGCGCGAGGCTAAGCGCCGCCTCACCATCGAATGGGCCGACAAGCTATGGCTGGCCCAGAACCATCCCTGCGATGATTCGGTGCTGGCGTGGCTGAGCGAAAATCGCGCCGAAGCCTCAAAGATTGGTTCCAGTCGTTGGAACCTTGAAACACTGCCGGACCTACACCAGCGCCAGCAAAAGCTCAGGCAAGCTGCAGCGTTCCAGGAAGTGCTCGATCGTGCCAGCGTGAGCCAGCAGACCTTAACGGTCGATCAAGTACTGTCGGAGGCACGCAGTGCCGACGACGGCGGTTTTCCACAGAATCCACAAGTTCAGCCTGTGGAAAAACAAAAAACGCCGCGCACAAACAAAGGTAAGCGCCAGCCCTCCCGTAAGGCCCCAGCCGCTAAGCGTTGATCTCCTGCCGGGCTAGGTATTTCTACTTAGCCCACTTTTTGTGCCTCTAGGTTGGCGAAGTACAGTTCCACTCGCGCCAGGAACGATTCCTCGGCTTGATCCAGCTCGGCGCGGCTCATGATGTGAATGTTGGGCTTGCCGCAGCGGCGTGCCAGCACAATGGCTGCTCCAGTCGGTTTTAAGCCTGTGAGATAGGTAAGACCTAAAGAGTATGCGCCAGCCTGACTCAGGTATGAATGGCCGTCTGGAAGGCGTTCCTGGCCGTCATGAATGGCCGTTTTACGTCCCACGCTGGTCTTCCAGTCAGCGATAACGAGGGTGCCGTTCTTGAGGCCGGTATCCTTGAGCGCTGCGTTCGACAACCCCACCAAGGCATCGCAAGTTCCAGCGAAGCCTGCGGGGTGGTGAATGGAAAATTCCGAGGCGAAAATTTCGGTCACGTTCTCGGTGATCCAGTCGGATAAGCCGCGCGCGTAGCCTGAGGCGCTCCAGCCAACTCGGGGTACGTTGGGGCGAACCCTTTTGAGTGCCCATTGTGTGATTGGGGCCGGGATTCGCGCCAGTCCTTGATCGTCCCAGTGAATGGCGTTGCGCTTGTTTGCAGTGGATCGTGCCAGCTGCATCGAGGTTTTGAGGAGATATTCCGCTTGTGAATGGGCCATATTCCCGCGTGTTGCTGCGATATTGCGCTGTTGGGTGGCTTCAATCGGGCCGAGGCGGGCTTCCCAGCGCTCCAGTCCGGTCTTGTCGCTTGTT
>Ga0208019_1000295_pt1 | contig 27491 bp, 48 predicted proteins | sample CB_VirMetaG_5_FD_184540 | JGI IMG/M metagenome (GOLD analysis project Ga0208019, IMG submission 184540) | Freshwater to marine saline gradient viral communities from Chesapeake Bay - CB_1508_1D Viral MetaG (SPAdes) (version 4) | ecosystem: Environmental > Aquatic > Marine > Coastal | place: USA... | reverse complement strand
ATCCAAGCATATCGTTCCAGTTTTTGACTTCAGCACATTTAAATGGGACACCTAAATGAAACCCATGTTCATCTTTAACATTATCCCAATCTAAATTAATGTTGATACCTTCCCAATCTTCCGGCAGATAATATTTATCCTCTTTTAATTCTTTATACCTAGCACTCTCAGCATTCAGACTGGAAATCCTATGCTTTAACAAATGAATATGTGATGCTATATCAGTATTAACAAGAAAGTGAACCGTGGCTTTTTCAAAGGGCGTTTCGTGACCAGCCAACCAGAGATCATTAATTAGTTTCGGAATCCTATCTCTTTTTTCTTCCGTGAGATTACGAGATGTACTTGTCCAAGCGGAACATGCGATAACTTCATCACTGCCATAATACCCTAACAGTTCTACTTCGTTTTTAAATTGTCCCATTGTATTTATGATATTCTATCTTTTTATAGCACAAAAAAGGGCTGCTACAGAAACACCTGTAGCAGCCCCTCAAAATTATTCAGAAACTAAACGATTCTCTTGTTTTTGCTGTTCCATTCCATTATAGTATCCAGCGTGCCAGATATCCATATATGCTTTTTTCTCTTTAGGCTCTTGGATTGTCATCAAGCCTTCTAGATGACCTTGGTTCTTCGCTAACTCCAAGTTATCATCACGGTTTTGATTGATCAGTTGAACTACCATATCACGAATCTGATCTTCATTGATATTATTTCGCTGCTCACTCATAACTAGGTGGTTATGAAGGCCAATACAGTAATGCCCCATAAAACTCAAAATCACAATCAAAATACCGTCAAACATAATTTGTGATCTATTGTTCATACTATTCTTCCTCATTTTCAAAAGTATTGCTAAAGCCAACATCATTTGCGACTATTGAATAGTCTTGATATTTCTTACCATCCTTTTCAGTGACTCTAAAACTTAATCTTCCAGATACTTCAACTCTTGTTCCTTTTTTAATATGGTCATAACAAATTTCTGCCAGTCTATCGAAAACCTTAACGTCAATAAAAAGACTCTCTTCTGATTTCCGACGATAATTATTTACCATACGAAAAACACCAAAAGTGTCTTTTATTGGTCGATAATCACTAACAGCTACACCAACAAGACTTATATTATTTAGTCCCATGTTTCCTCTCTACTAATTCAAGTAAAACCCTGGCATTTTCTTTCTCCGCTTTTGCCCCTCTTCTTTTTACCGGCTTTTTCGGAGGATCGGGTTCAATGATTTCATAATTAGCCTCTACTGTTTTAATAGCGGCTACTATGACAGGATCATTTTCATCCTTATCTACTTTTTTTCCATCATAAGAAACTGTTTTAATAAAATCAGGATGACTCGTTAGTTCTACAACATCTTGGTCTATGACCTTAGCTTTTGCCTTAGCTTGCACTAAGGAGTCAGCCCTGACTAAGTATTCAACAGATACAACCTGTGTTTCTGTAATTAAATAGTGACTCATGAGACTCCGAGTTTGTTCAACATTCTACCCCTAACAACTTGAGCGTTTCCGCGATTCTCAGAAGATAGAACAGATGCCAAAGTAATACTGGATAGACCCAAAGCCTTAGCGGCATTCTTAGTTCCTTGAGAAGTATTCTGGAAGGAACCAAGACGTTTAGATCGGGCAAGTGCTGTGACAGGATTAAAGATTGCTCCACGGTCATGTCCGTTTTTTGCAACCCCCAACAAACTTGTCCCATTATGAGTCCAAGAGTAGCTGTTAGAAACTAATGATAGTTCCTCAATAAATTTAGTCTGATTCATCTGTTTGTCCTGTTTCTAAAAAAGATAATCTTGATCTTTGCACTTGAGTGCGTGTTGGAAATTCAGGCATTTCTTTGCCTAGAAGATCGGATACTGACTTAGCTAAATATACTAAGTTCTGAGTTTTAATAAGTCCTAATGCAGACTTCAGTTCTTGATTTGGATTACCAAGTAACTCAAAAATCAAGTTCAAGTACTCCGATTTTTCTTCTGTCCTCATTATATCCTGCTTTCGGTTAGAGTGCGGTGAATTCTCAAAATTTTGTCAAGATTACTTAAGTCCAATGCTTTTTAGCCATGAAATTTCTTCTTTATTTAGTTTCACCTCTTTCTTGATAGGTTCTCCACTGAACAGGTCACATTCTCTTGATGCACGTTCTATGTACAACTGTATTCTTTTTTCTTTTTCAGCTAAGAAATCTTCATTATTCATAACTTTAATTACTCTCATCTAATGAAACTAGTGGTTCACCACATGTTGTAAAATAAGGAGCATCGACCTCTGCTTGGCTAAATCCTTCATCTTCAACCATTTCTTTCCGGTCTTCTAAACTCCAAACATTAATCCATTCGGAAGTGATTGCATGATGAAATAATTCACGTACTACTTCAGATTGCTGTTTTGAAGATAGATTAGTAAACCAATCAACTGCATAATTTAATTTTGATTTATTGTCCATAAAACCTCAATTCTTATATTTGCCTGTACTCATTTTTTCCTCATCTGGAACCTAGAAACTCATTCAGTTTATCCCCCCAACTTAGTCACTTCAGCTTCATTATAAAAGTTTTAATTTTCATAACTATTTTTTCCAATAAATCGGTGGACATCCCATCTGTTTCCGTAACAACGCAATCTGAACGCGAAGTCGGTGTGTTCTTTCCGCCACATCCAAATCCCGGTTGCATTTCCTGAAACGTGGAGGTACAGGCTGTAATGTGTCTTCCAAACCCGACTGTCCAAACGAAAACTCTTCCGGCATACACCACCGCCAAAGCTCCATTTGATTGAACTCAGTCAAACTCATTACGGGATGCTCAATTACCATCCAAGGAAACAGACATCTTACAATTCTGACAGCAAAACGTTTCCAAGACATCTGGCTTACCTTTAGTAAACTTGAGTGACGGATAATCGTCGTTTGAAATTACCATGTTTATATCTGCTACTCTCGATAATCGTCATAGATCTCAATATTCGCGAATCCTTCGCTGTCACGGCTTACCATGCAACAGCCGTGATCGTCTACAAAATCCATAATGTCATTAACCTGAACCGCCCATCTACTATAAAACCCAAGATCACGGCAGATTTTTCCGTCTTCTATTCGATGATTTGTTCCACGTTCGTACCAATCTCCGTCCGTTCCGTTGTTGACTGGTATCTTCTTCGGGTCGTCAACAGTACGACGATCAACCTTTATCATTTCTACTTCGTAGGCTTCGTCACATGGCTGACCTTCCCAGCAACTCGTTCGACTCACCAAATAGATGCCTACACGCGGCATAACCAGTCGGTCAACCGGAGTTGCCGACGACGCTGAATCTGACATTGAAAACCCTTTCCGGCAACCCGGTTACCTTAAACGTTATCTGCTCATTCCATGTTGAACGCGGTATCAAGTTCAGAGAACAACTCGCCGCCTTCCTCAATCGCCTCGCCGCGTTCCACGGCCCATATGACCTGCTGAATCAGATGACGAAGACGCTTGAGTTCCTCGTACAGTTTCAGCTCCCTGACTGTCGTAGCATTAGTGAACTGCGACAGCTCAAGAAACAGCTTGTCAATCTGTTCGGTCGTTTGCGGCATTGTGTACCCCTCTGCAAAAAGCAGATAACCAGTGCGTGAAGCCGAGTGTTCGTTCACGCGGTATCGGTATTCCAAGCCGGTCACTCGCACCGGCTTACGCAAATCGTTATCCGTCAATACATACTGCCAGCCTGCCCCGAGTCATTGCTGCCGGAACAAGGCAGCTCATGGTCGCTCGCATGTGGGCACCGCTTGTTTCCGCAGTGCTCACAAAGAATCATTCGACTGCTGCTCAACGCCAACGCTGGAATCTGCGGATGCCTCAAATCAAATCTCTCAATGCACGCATGACAGGGCATTCCACAACAACCAGACGGATAACAATCGGTTGCAGACCGAGCGGCAGTTACCGCGTTTTCTGTACTCATAGTTTCTTCCTGCCGCCTGGTCAACCGGGGCATTACACGTATCTGGAATTGAATGTCCCGTCCGCAATCCAGCGGACACATTCTTTCGAAAGCCGATCTCTTGGTGGCAGTCGTCATCTGAGGAAGTTTAGCAGACTATATCCGCCAAGTCGAACAATTTTTCTAAAAAATCCTAACTTTTTTGGCAAAACTCGGCTATACTAACAGAACGGCTGGTTCGGCGTCCCCCAGCTTACAGAGTCTCCCGTTGAGACAGCAGAAAACGCCACTCTAGCTGACTCCGGAGCGAAATTTCCGATACAAAGAACTCTGCTGGTCTTTTAGTTTTAGTGTTTTTCCTCTGCACGGATTCCGTTTCCACTATCTTACTTTTTAAGTTTTAAATAATGGACACTACCGTGGGTATTTGTCTTGTTTATGTAAACTTCGTTTACCAAGACAAATGGCGTCAGCCTAGTCGGCTTCCTTGACAATGTAATTTTTCTTGTAAAAGATAAAGGCAGGGGTGACATACAGAGAGTACTGTGTTTAGAAACTATCAATTCTCACTTATTTGGTTCGAATTGCGTACAATGGATATTTGTCCTAGATGTTATGTAAATAAGTACACTGAGGCGGACATGTTAGTGAATAGGTATGCCGTCCGGCATTTAAAGGTGGCTTGTCGGGAATGCAGAGAGAAGGCTATCCGGAAATATTATGAGGACAATAATCTTCCCCTTGTCAATCCGGAGTTCTCCCACCAAGAATACTTGGCAATCCCCTATGGCTACAGAAGATAGCCTTTCTCTTTTACCAGAAATGAGAATTTTTAATGTCGAAAATAGATAATATTATAGTTGATTTATTTTTTAGTATTAATGATAAAATACTAGATTATGATTTTAATAGAGAAAATTTTAATAAATATAGAATTACTCATAATAATTATCATACTCCTATTATAAAAGAATACTATGGATCTTTTTTTTATAAGTGATACTCACGGTAATCACGAAAAAATATACGTCCCAAATACTGACGTAATCATTTGTTGTGGTGATGAGTCTAATCATAAGAACCCACATATAAATGAAGGGGAATCTCACAAATTTTTTGAATGGTTTTCAAAACTTGATGTTGAACACAAGATTTTTGTTCCGGGAAATCATTCTACTGCAATAGAAGCAGGATTAATCAGGCGGGAAAATTACCCAAATGTAAAGTTCTTAATACATGAAGCAACCAGTATAGAAGGTCTTATAATTTTTGGATCTCCGTATACTCCTACGTATGGGAATAACTGGGCTTATATGAAGAAACATAACAGGATGCAGGTAGTATGGGATTCTGTTCCTAAATGTGACATTCTAGTTACTCATGGACCTCCAAAAGGAATTCTTGATGTTTGCGAGGACAAGGATAAAAGAAAAAGATATATCCACTCTGGATGTAAAAGCCTGATGAATAAAGTGCTTGAAATTAAACCAATGATTCATGCCTTTGGACATATTCACGACGAGCCAGACTGTTATAATTACGGTAGGCTAGATCGTGACGGGATTACTTTTATAAACGCTTCTTCTTATATCAATAAATCTGAAGAATTTAATCAAGGAATTGAGTATGAATATTAAAAATTCAATGCAAGAGTTAACAGAATTCTTCCCTAATAAGAGTAAAAAATTAATAACTTATATTGGGGTTTGGATACAATATAAATGATTCCCTTTTCCTTTATTAGGAACTAACAATTAAAGCGGAAGTTAAGACGGTAGATAAACGGCGGGGAAAAGAGATCTGGTTTGCAAACAACGAAGAAAAAGATTATTGCGGTAAGATCTTGGAAATAGATCCCGATAATCAATTAAGTCTGCGTTTTCACATAAAGCCTGGAGTTGTACATAGATTTTCAACAGAGAATGGTTGTACTCTACTAGAGGCTAGTACTTTCCATAGAGATAATGATAGCTATAGGATTGCTGAATGAGAGCTTTGGTTATTTCAGACTTCGGTATACACCACACCCCTGGCGGGGCACAAAGAAGTAATCAAATTATAGTAGACGAAGGTATATCTAGAGGTCATGACGTACAATACTTTCATTATGATTCTGAACCTAGAATACTTGAAAAAAAATACGACATAGTTATATCGTCCAATCTTGAAACTATATCAAATAGATACCCAAAGCTAGTTGAGAGTATACCCTCGCTAGATAATCATGTTAGACTAGAGCATGATTCGAATTTATATTGGAATGACGAGTTCAGGAAACACTTTTGGGGGTCATGTAAACTTTCATTCTTTCTTACTCAATTTCACTATGATTTCTTTGTGGAAATGTATGGTGATATATTCCCAAATGTTAGAATTGTCCCTGATCCCATTGATAGCTCATTTAAGGATTTGAAACTAGATAGGACAGACAAGATTGGCTATGTCGGATTCATGCACTATCTAAAAGGGACGGATAATTTTATAGACTATGCATATCAAAATAAAGACAAGAAGTTTGTAGTTGCTGGTTGGGGTAGCGATGAATATGTAAAGAAAATAAAAGATCGTGAAAATATTGAGTTTTTAGGAAAAATTAATCATGATCAAATGTTAGAATTCTATAATACAATAGAATCTTTGTACTATAAACCAGTATGTAATGAGCCGTTTTGTCGTGCCGTTGGTGAAGCCTTAATGTGCGGAACTACAATAGTCGGTGGTTCTGATAGGATTGGATCATTGCATATGTTTAATGAAGACCGCGATTTTAGAGATAAATGTATAAACGCAGCTACTAATTTCTGGAGTATTATAGAAAAATTTCAACAATGAATATAACACTACGAACAGACATTATAATTTAAATAATTATCAGGGTGCTGGGGTCCAAGATTTATATAATATGTTAGAGGAAAATCAGGGTATGACACCATACCATGATGGGCTTAGTTATATCCCTATGGACTTAGTTTATCCTTGGAGGGATCATCAGCAAAAAGATTTCTTTGATCACTGCCACACAATTCTACCAAAGGACACGATAGGAATTCATTGGTATGCGGGCCATCCTATGGCACAAAAATTCAATAACAAGATAAGTCCAGATACTTTATTGGATTATAATAACACTATGTCATATTGGTTAAGAAAAATTTATGACTCATAAGATATCCTATTTTTATCACATGTTATTAATTCAGGGTAAGATACAATGATTTCGATAGTATGTACCTATCATAATAGAAAAAGTCAGTTTATTACAACTCTCAATACTATTAAATTTCAGATAGAAAATAGTGATTTAGAAGATGTGGAAGTTATATGTGTAAATCACAATAGTGGTGAAGAAAATAATATAGATGATTTACCAAAAGACTTTAATTTTCTAAAGGTAATAAATTTAAATACAGATACTAAAAATCCATGTATACCATACAATGTTGGGTTTAGCAATGCTGTTGGTGATAAAATCATAATTCAAAACGCTGAATGTTGTCATATCGGAAATATCATACAAAAAACTTCTGAACGCCTTAATGAAGACAACTATTTATCATTTGCTTGCTTCTCTGCTGATATTATGACATCAAATTTAATAAAATCTATAATAAGACCCTGTAATGAAAGTTCAGTCGAGGCTATAAAAAATAAAGTTTATTCTTTACCACAGACGGGTCCAGGATTTTTAAGCAACTCTTGGTATAATCACTCTAGATTTTCGCCCAGAAATTTGCATTTTACAACAGCCATAACAAAGAATAATTTAGACAAGCTGAAGGGTTTCGATGAGAGGTACGCTATTGGAATGGACTATGATGACGATGATTTCATCATGCGTGTTAATAGATTGAATGTAGAAATAGTCAATATAGATGATCCATTCTCTGTGCATCTTCACCATTCTAGTTCGTATAATAATTTTGTAATTAATGGCAAGGTATATTCCCCGAATGATTTAAGAACGATAAACCTTAACGTATTCAATAAGGCGAGGGGTGAGTCATTAGTTACCGCTGAATGGAATGAGTTCTATGACTGATATACCTATAATGACTACATATGGGGGCATATGGTCTGATTTTGATATAATTTATTTAAATTCAGTAGATAAACTAATAAAAACCAACGACAAATGTAATTTGTTTGTTAGATATAGTCCTGCTCCAGCCAACAGAAAGTAGGAAGCATATCATAACATAGGATTTTATATAGCCACTAAGAATAACCCATTTTTTTAAATTTAAGTACCGCAGTAGAAACCTATAAACACGTAAAGGCTACAGACTATCAGTACTTCGGTAGATATTTTGTTGAGAACTTTTTTAGAAGTTTTGAATCCTTAACTTCACTCGAAGGCTGTATTCCATATAACTTAAGTAGTGATATAGTCTATCCAATCGAGTATACCGACTTGTCAAAAATTACAAGTGTAGATTATGAATTAGTAAAAGAAGATAGTTTAACCGCAGACACTGTAGGAATACATTGGTTTAATGGCGGCAATTCTGTTAGGCGAAAGATTGACGAGATAGATAAAGAATATAAATCAGACAAAACCTTAATTGGGTATTATTACAATAAGTATGAAGAATATATTAACAATTAGTGGAATTAGACCTGACTTCATAAGAATGTCAGAGGTCTTTCGTCGATTAGATGAATGTTCAAATATAAATCATCAATTGATACATACGGGGCAGCATTTTGATAAGATGCTATCCGACGTATTTTTTGACGAATTAGATATTAGATCTCCAGATTTTAATTTAGAGATAGGTGGTCCCGGCAATGAGCATTTTCACCAAAACGCGGAGTTGACTGTCAAACTTATAGAGCTTATAAGAAAACAAAATCTAGATCCTGATTTAATTTTATTCTTGGGTGATTCTAATTCTGTTTTGGTTGCTCCATCTTTAGCTAAAGAAGGGTATAAGGTTGGTCATATTGAAGCTGGTATGAGATCATACGACAGGAGGATGTTAGAAGAAATAAACAGGACGGTTTGTGATCATTCTAGCGAACTATTGTTTACATATCATGATGATTATACAGAGAATTTAGTTCGTGAAGGTATACCAAGACACAAGATATATAATGTTGGGAACACAATAGTTGAAGTTGCAAATAAGTTTAAGGAAGATATTACCAAGACACAGAAAAAAAGAGATAAGATACTACTGGATATTCATAGACCTGAAAATTTTAAATGCCCAAAAAGACTGCAAAGAATATTTGATATTGTAAACTCTCTAAGTAGAAGCTATTCAATACCATGTATTTCTTTAAGGTTTCCACGAACTTATGATTTTATATCCAAATTTGATATAAATACACACTCTATTGAACCAGTAGAGCTTATGTCATATAAAACATATCTACAGGCAGTATATGATTGTAAGTTTATAATTTCTGATTCAGGAACTGCTCAAGAAGAACCCGCCTTGTTTAAAACACCCGTTTTAGTTCCAAGAGAGTTTACTGAAAGACCTTTGTCATATCATACATTTTGTTCAAGAAAGCTGTGGTTAGATACTTTGAGTGTGCCTGATGATGTAATTAACTATTTAGATACTGCGGAACAAAAAATGAACTCTAAATGGTTGGGGATTGGTGATACATCTGTAAAAATACTAAAGAGTATAATTAATGAATAAAAAAATTATAGGTTTTGCCCAACTACGAAATGAATTATCAAAAGGTAATTTACGCAACTGGTTTAAGTTTATGGGGTTTTGTGATTATATTTATATTTATGATCAAAATTCAGATGATGGAAGTCGTAAAGTATATGAAGAATACAATAATGTACATGTTATATATGATAACCAAAATAATTTTAAACACGAGATTAAATGTAAGTCTATATTATTGAATAAACTTCTTGATGATCATCCTGATTGTGATTGGATATTCTGGATGGATGGAGATACTGGCATAGATAATAGATTAATTAGTAATAATTTTGACAATTTAAGAAAATTAATTGATGTTGCGGATGAAAATAATTTTGGAGCAGTGGCTCTAGGCCATTATAATTTATGGAGAAGTTTTAAACATTTTAGATTAGATTCAGAATATAACTCTTTAGGTCAGGGGGTTATATGTTTTTGGAAAAATAATGGAGTGTTAAAATTTCCTCAAGACGATGGGCTTCACAGATCCCAGGTTCCACAGGGCGTTAGTGTTAACACCAACGGTATTTTACGTGCAGTTTATTTTAAATTAATACACTATGGATTTTCAACAGATTATCAGATCATAACTAAATATGATCTATATAAATCTTGTGGTCAGAGCGGATGGGCATTAGAAAGATTACTTGATGAAAAAGATTTACAAGTGCAAGAAGTTGAAGAAGATATACTTCCGTCATTTGTCGATATTTCTCAATGTGTTGATCCCACTACTAAAAAATTAATTTTAGAGATATATAATGAAAAATAATATAGAAATTATATCAATGATATATAAGTCTATTGATTATCTAGACTTTATCTACCATGAATTAAAAAGTAGTAATTGTGATGTTGACGGTTGGGATGTTAAATTACGCATAGTCGCTAACGATGCTACCGATAGCGTTTTAGAAAAGTTAAAAACTTTAGACATTCCGTTTTCAGTGTACAACGATCCAAACCCAGACGATTTCTACCTAAATAGAGTTTATAGATGTTGGAATTATTGCGTTGAATCTAGTAAGTATGATAATGTGTGTTTAGTTAATTCTGATATGGCATTTAGCAAAGGCTGGTTGAGTAACCTGCTTAAACATCATGATGGAATCAATATACCATGTAGTAGATTAGTAGAAAGCGGCAAAATGTCCAGCGGTCTTCATGGAATAAGCAAAAATTGTGGAAGGCATCCTAAAGAATTTAATTCACAAGAGTTTAAACAGTACGCTGAAGAGATATCTGAAGGTAAAATAAAGTATGGGGGATTGTTTATGCCAGTTATCTTTGACAGAAAGAGATTCCTTGAAAGTGGAAAATATCCAGAAGGCAACATATATCACGGTGGTATTGGAGTAAGTAATACTAAATTCCTTAAATCTGGAGATGCTTATTTTTTTTACGATGTACTAGAGGATAAATTTGGAATGAAGCATATAACAGTGTTTGATAGTATCGTGTATCATATACAAGAAGGGGAGATGGATTCGTGATACATCATAGCGATATAGTTGCAGATTTAGCCAGAGTCTACAGACCAAAAGTTTATGTTGAACTTGGTCTTTATACTGGTGAAAATTGGTATAAAGTACTACCATACGCTGAAAAATCATTTGGTGTTGATATCGTAGATAGGTCAATAAAGGGAGGTAAAATATACATAGAGACAACAGATAAATTTTTTCAACATTTTGATCAAGAAATAAATATGGCATTCATAGATGCTGACCATTGTTTTGAATCCGTTCTAAAAGACTTAAAGAGTGTTAGCAAGCTACTTCATTCTCAGGGGGTTATTATACTACACGATACAGACCCCGAAAGTGACCACTTATTCGATAAAGGCTATTGTGGAGACGCTTATAAGATAGTAGAATTTTTACAAGACAGTAAAGAGTATAATAGTGTAACTATACCAGTAGCAGAAGCTGGCCTGACTATAATCACAAAGAAGAATAATACAAGAGTTTATAGTAGACAATATTAGAATATGTTTAGTGTCACTTACATCAATATAACTCTGTTTGGACGAGATAAAAATGAGTAATACGGGTTGGTTAATTAATGACTGTTTAACCTGTATACCGGGAACTAAAACCCTATGGCATGATTTATTGGATTGTATGCCAAATCTAATAGACAAAACTAATAGTTATACAGATTTTTCTATATTAGCTGATTCAATCGAGAGTCAATTAAAATATAATAAACCAGATTATATAATCAGAAATGCGTCTTTCTTTAGACCGATAAACACCGGAGTGTATACAATTTCTTTTTTACAAGACCCAATAAATAGCAAAATTCAAATAGATGTTTGTAATAGAAGTGATTTAGTAGTATTTAATTCTCAGTATACATACGAAAAGTCTATAAAACTTTTAAATATCAAAAACTACAAAATAATACCAATTGGTATCGATTTTGAATTTTTTAGACCACTTAATATAGACTTTAAAGACGAGTTTAATATACTCGATAATTCTATTCTGTTTATAGGAGCAAACAATCAATATAAAGGATTTGATAAACTGGTTGATGTTATTAATAAAAGTAATTTAAACTTTTGTTTAGTGATGAAGGATTCTACAAATATTACTGCTAAAAATTGTAGAACATTTAATAGAGTTAATCATAAAACATTAATCAAGATTATTAATTCTTGTAGTAGATGCGTTTGCTTATCAAATGTAGAAACATTACATCTATCAAGTGTTGAAGCTGGAGCATGTGATATTCCTGTAATAACTACAAATGTTGGCATTCATTATAATAAAAATAGTGACGGGTGGGGGGAAATATTGAAAGACAATTGTACTACAATAGATATAATTAATACATTATCTAATTCTTTAGATAAAGACTATAACACTAGATGTAAGTTTTTAGATTTTGGCTATGATAAAATATCCTGCATAAATATGTGGAGAAGTTTAATATGAATATTTTGCTTGTTGGTGGTGCTGGATATATAGGTGGTAAAACTACAGATGTTCTTATAGAGAATGGTTTGAATGTAACAGTTTATGATTCATTGGTTTATGAAGATCGTTTTTTAAAACCAGTAAATTTTATTCATGGTGATGTACGAGACACTGAAAAACTCGTTGCAGCAAGCGAAAAGTTTGATGTCATCGTATTGATGGCGGCATTGGTTGGTGACCCAGCTTGTAGTATCAACCACGAACTAACAAATGAAATTAACTATAAATCTATTAAGCGATTCTGTCAAAAAGTTGATAAAAATAAACATTTAATTTTTATGTCAACATGTTCTGTATATGGTGCTCAAGATGGTATCTTGAATGAAGATAGTGACACCAACCCTTTATCATCTTACGCTACAACTAAGCTTAATGCGGAGAAGTATATTCTGGATAATGGCGGGACAGTGTTTAGACTTGGTACAGTTTTTGGTGTTGGGGATAGTTATTCTAGAATCAGGATGGATTTAGTCGTTAATGTTTTAACTATGAAGGCGGTTAAGTATGGAAAGATAAATATAAACGGCGGTGAGCAGTGGAGACCTATAATAGCTGTTGAGGATATATCATACTATATATTGGAAGAGTGTAATAATAAGAATGGTGGAATTTACATTCTTTCAAAAGAAAATGTGATCATTAAAGATTTGGGGGAAAGAATAGCGTCTTTGATACCCGAAACTAAAATTGAGTATAATGAAATATCATTCCAAGACGCTAGAAACTACAGAGTAGATAACTCTAAATCTTTAAAGACGTTTTCATGCAGACCGAAGGTAACAGTTGAGGATGAGGTTCAAAAAATCTCATCTATCATAAGAGAATCCAGAGTAAAAAATGCTGAGTCTTCACTCTATAACAATGGTCAGTATATAAAGGGTATTTTATGATACCAAAAATAATAAATGGCGATAAATCTGTAGATGACCGTGGAATCGTGTCATACATAAATGAATTCAAACTAAACGATGTAAAAAGGTTTTATCAAATAACAAATCACAAAGTTGGTTTTGTGCGTGCTTGGCATGGTCATAGGAATGAATCTAAATTTCTTTTGTGTAATTCTGGATCGTTTAGAATTGGGGCTGTTGATTTAGAAACTGAAGAAATATATCAATTTTATTTAACTTCTACTAAACCACAAGTTTTGTTTATCCCCTCCGGTTATGCGAATGGCATACAAAATCTAACAGATGAAAATCTTGTAACCGTATTTTCAACATCTTCTATAGAAGAAAGTTTGGATGATGATATTAGATTTGATTGGGATAAGTGGAACATATGGCAAATGGAAGACTATAGATGATACATGTACTAGGAATTAATGGAATGCTTGGTAACTATATTTACAGTTACCTCGACTGTAAGGGATACACTAGATCAGAGTTTGACGTTCTTGAAGATATTGCGGAACTAGATAAATTAAATATTTGCGAGAACGATGTTGTAGTAAATTGCATAGGGGTTATAAAACCACAGATAGAAAAAATTGGTGAAACTAATTCGTTTATCATTAATAGTTATTTTCCAAATGCTTTAGCCGATCACTGCGAAAATAAGAAAGCAAAGCTAATACATATAACAACCGACTGTGTGTATTCTGGAAAAACTGGAGATTACGATGAGAATTCATTACCTGATCAATTCGATACTTATGGCTTAAGTAAGAAACTAGGTGAACCTAACAATTGTTGTGTTATAAGAACATCAATTATTGGGGAAGAAAAACATACTAAAAGATCTTTAGTGGAATGGATAAAGAGTAGTTCGGGTAAAGAGATCAAAGGGTTCACGGATCATTTATGGAATGGGGTAACATGTCTAGAATTATCTAAAATAATTCAAAAAATAGTCTGTGAAGATTTGTTTTGGCAGGGTGTAAGACACATTCATTCACCAAACTCAGTTTCAAAATTTGAATTGCTAAACCTTATAAATGAAGTGTACGACTTAGATATAACCATCGCTTCAGCTACCTCAAATAGTTACTGTGATAGAACCTTATCTAGCGTACACGATACATCATCTAAGGTACTCTCAAAAGAAATAAAAGAACAAATAGAGGATATGAAAAATTATAACATCTAAGAGAGGTAAGTATGATTAGACAAATTAAAAAGACAGACCTTAACAACAACTTCTTTTCTTTACTAGCCCAGCTCTCTGGAGAGGTCAAAGCGTATGATATTGATTCTCTTTGGGGTGAATATACAAAAAACCCAAACCATATTACATTTGTTGATGAAGTAAAAGAGGCTGGTAAACCAGCCAAGATAATTGCCACTTCATCTATTCTAATTGAAAGTAAATTTTTACATTGTGGTAGTAAGGTTGGTCATATTGAAGATGTGGTTGTAGATAAAGATGCTCGTGGCAGTGGTCTTGGTCAAAAAATAGTAGAGCACTGTATAGAATATGCCAGAAAGAATGGGTGTTATAAAGTTATATTAGATTGCAGTAATAAGAATGTTCCATTCTATATTAATTGCGGAATGTATTTATCTGAAAATTGCATGAGGATAGATTTGTGAACAATAGAGAAATACTAGTTACATACAAAAATCAAGAGATGAAAGTTTACTTACATCAAGACAAATTAAATCTTACAGAGGTTAGATTTAAACTTGTTTTTCCTTACATAAAACAAGCATTATCCGAATTAAATATAGATGTAGAATTTATTATTAATGTATGTGATTTATGTGATTCTATAGAACCTGGCATAAAAATAATATGTTTTTCTAAAACAAAAAAATTAGACAATATACTAATTCCTAATATAGATTTTTTTTCAGGTTTAATATTTCGTGTAATACAGCAGTCATCAAATGATATATCGTATAGTGATAAGTTGAATTCATCAGTGTTTGCCGGGGCTAATACTGGAGGATTTAATAGAATTGAATATTGTAATAAAATATTTTCACATGAAAATAATATCGGCGTCATAAGGCATGTTGAAAATACTATAGACAATATCAAAAAAATATATCCTGATTATGAAAAACTGTTTGGATCATTGTCAATACCAGATCAATTAAAACATAAGATTGTTGTCAATATTGATGGTCATTCATTGTGTTGGTCAAGATTGTATTGGCAAATGAACTCAAATTCAATACCAGTATATATTAATCAAAGGACTGATCATGAGCAGTACTTTGATAAATTTGATGATACAGATTGTTACCTCAGTGCCACTATGGATAACTTTGAAGAAGTGTATGATTACATTTTAGATCCAAAAAATATAGACCATGTTAATCAAGTTAATGAAAATGGCAAAAAGTTTATAAGAACACATTTTACTGAGTATATGAAAAATCCAAAATTATTTCTTTTAAATTCAGTAAAAGAAGCAATTAAAAAAGTTGCTGAACAGGCATATCATTGAGCAACATAATGGAGAAGATTTGTGATTAGAGAAATAACTCATTCAGACTTAAACAATAACTACTTCTCTTTACTATCCCAACTTTCTGTAGAAATAACATACTATCATCCAGATATTTTGTGGGAAGAGTATTGTAAAAATAAAAACCATATAACATTCGTTGATGAAATAAAAGAGGCTGGTAAACCAACCAAGATAATAGCCACTTCTTCTATTTTAATTGAGAGTAAGTTTCTACATTGCGGTAGTAAGGTCGGCCACATTGAGGACGTAGTTGTAGATAGAGAGGCTCGTAGTACAGGTCTGGGGCAGAAGATAGTTGAGCATTGTATAGACTATGCTCGTGACGCTGGTTGTTATAAAGTAATATTAGACTGCTCTAATAAGAATGTTCCATTCTATATAAACTGCGGTATGTATCTAAGTGAAAACTCTATGAGAATAGACTTGTAATTGAACCACATGGTTCTAGAATAATTAATATGTATAATGCTATTAAAACAAATAAAATACAGAAACTTCTTCTTACTTTTATTGAAGACTATTTTGATATAGTAGAAGACCCGTCCCCTTTTGAAGATAAAATTTTCTTAATAGAACAAGCACTCTTCATTATAGAAAGTATAGAATATAATGAGTTCAAATAATACATACTTCTTAGATATTGACGGTACACTTCTTCATCACGGAAATGATCTGTATGGCATGATGATGGGGGAACCAAGACCAATACAAGGTACACATATGTAGTGGATATTATGGGTCGTTTAGCGACTACTTGCTAAATTGGCCTTGTTCTTTTACCAGCTATTGAATTCTTTTACTTGTTCTGGGTTGTATGATTGTGATCCTTTACCTATAATTCAGGGGATGCAATGAGTCTATGGAGATTATGGTGTAAAGCCATAGGGGAAAAATCTGGGATTTCTACAAAGGAAAGTGATAATATAGCTTTTATACGAACTTTTCTTGTATTGCAAGCTATTATAACTAATCTATTCATTACACTTAATATAATTTTGAATTGGATAATATGAAATGTAAAAGAAGTATAGTTCATCGCTTCTTAAAGAGCTTGATAAAGATAAGGCCTAATTCAAATCTTAAATAGATTTTTTCTGTAGTAACTGGATTAGAGGGGGTGACAGCTCTCCCAGCATAATCTAAAGCCACCCCAAAGTATTGATGAGTGAACCCCACGCTCCAATCATAGACCATGATTAAGTCTCCGTCTTGATTGTAATTAGAAGATCATCAGCACCTGATGAAGTAAACCTCAGAATGATAATGTCACCATTCATGTCTGCCGCTGCTAGAGTGATGATGTAAGCACCGTTGCCAATTTCAGTAACTGAATTTGCACATGAACCAAAAGCAGCACCGTCCAGTGATCTTTGTGCTGTAACTGTTTCACCAGCGATAGGAGTTCGCCCATCAGAGGAGTCCCTCAAGACGAATGTCAAATCAGCTTCAGTATTCTTCTTGAATCCGGCTGGGTCAGAAAGTGTTCGACCAGACGTAGCCCATACTTGCGTGCCGATCGCAGAAGCAGTCGGAACCGCTGCTGTAACGCTCGCCTTCATTGTCGCGGTCAGGTCGCCATTTGTCGGGGCGTTCGTGAGGTTTGTGACCGTGGTGATTGTTCCAGCAGTGATGTTTGTAGGGGTAGCCAATCCACTCTTGACGGCGGAGACGCCAGAGGCAGACAGAGCAAGGGCAGTCAAGTGATCACCAGTCCCGCCCGCTTCAGTAGCGTTCGCTCCTAGAGAGCCGAGATTCGTGCTGAGGTAAGTCTGCGTTGTTCCATGCTGCGTGTCCTGAGCGGTGTCGAGAGCGTCAAGGGTAGTGATAGTTCCGCTGGTCGTGTTAATTCCACCTTGCACAAGCGTAGAAGGCAAAGCTCCAGTAGCACCTGAGGCGTAGAACGCATCATAAATCGCCTCCTCAAACACAAAGCAATGGATGGTTTCTACCAACGCTCCTGATACATGAATCGTGATCGTCAATGGACCAACAGTGTTAGTATCAGTCGCGTCAAACGTGGCATAGTACCTGCCATTTGACATGTGAGTGCCGCCGCCAGAGTTCTTGCTGGCAAGGCTGGTGGCACCATTCTTGTGTAGCTTGATGTCAGTGTTCGCGATTGTCAGTGCTGTTTCTTCAGTGTCGCCATCGCCTGAATCAACGAAGACTCCACCAAGCTGGATAATCTGACTCGCTGTGCTCTGTCGTAATGGAATCATTTTAGTACCTTAGAGATAGCTTCTTATGGTGAGTCAGGACAGCGACTGCTGGTCCTGCTGATGAATAGATGACGGTTAAACGTGGATCGTTCGATGAGCCTGTAGTTTCTGCTGTGAGGATGTTAATTTTTGCGGCAGCTCCCGATGTCCACGTAGGTGACCCAGATTCGTGAGCAGCTGTGACTCCAATTCCGAGATTGGTGACGCCTTCCATGTCAATCGCGGCTCGACCATCCGCATTGAGCGTTTGAGTAACAAGAGTTCTGTCATAACTCTCGGACTCCATGTCTCTTGCTGAGTCTGTCAGCGGAGTTGAGCCAAAAGCCATGTAGTCGCTGATTGACAAGGCGGTATTCGACGCCGGTGAGGAAGTGTAAATCTGGGATGACAAGCCAAGCGAATTGATTGACCTCTGGTTATCAAAGTTCAGTCGTAGTGTTGCAGAATCTACAGTTTGACCTGCCCCAATCGACGACGTGTCAAAACCAAAGAACATGTGACGATACTGTTCATAAACGTTCGATGTCGTCGTAGCCTGAACCAAAAGGTCGCCAGAGGCACCGGAGTCATCCGCGAAGTTTGCGACTCCGCCAATCAGTGTTGCCCATGTACCCTGCGAGCTGCCTCTTACGATACCGTCTACTGTAACCGTTTCAGGATGCGGATCAGGGTAGAATGTCACGTCAGCACGGTATGGCGAACCCTGAGCTAAAGCTTCCGCAATGTCGGAACGAAGAATGTATTTCGTAGCCTTAACAGTAATTCCATCTGGCTGAATGACAACATCAACACGCACATCTTTGATCGTAGTTGTGCCATCAAGATTTGCCCACCAGCAAACCGGCTTTCGAAGAACCGCTCCACGAATTGTTGTGTGGTCACTACCTTTGGCTAAGAATACGCTAAATCCTTGAACTGTAGCCCCATCACCCGAGTTTCCAGCCCAAGGGCGTTGATCGAAGTTCTGACCTACAAACGTAGTGGCATCTTCCGACTGGATATAAAAATCATATGTTAAATACTCACTGTCGCCAGCGGGCATTTCTGTGATTTCAATGACGTGTTCGAGCCTTGAAGTCTTACCGTGCCAGTGACCGTAAATCAGATTTTGACCTTGACCGAAGGCATTATAATAAATGACCTGCCAAGGCTTGTTTGGGTGAATGATTCCAACTGAATTAGTTGGACAATCTGCCCGCATCCGCATTACGAAAGCATCTTCAGAGTTCTGCCAGTTGCCTTCTGTGACCTGTCGCTTGGCCGAGTATTCCCCATTAAACTCAGCCTCAAGCCAATCCTGAGCATTACGAGGGAACTGAATGCTTCCTGGGAACTTTGTCGTCGTCAGATCAGATTCAACGTCCGTAACGACACTGTCCCAAGCATACCCACGTTTCTTGTATGCGACTTGCCCTGCGGATACTTTGGACGTACGGCTCTTACCGTTGAATTTAGTCAACGTATTCCAGAATGTAGGGATGAAGTCATTTTTCATGTTATTTTTTTACTGTATAATAAACCATAATGTCTGATTACCTGTTGGTGAAACTACATAAATATCATTAGGATTACGTTCTGTAATCAATAATTTTTCATTAGCGGCTATAGGATAACCATCAGTATCATCATTAGAATTAGCAGTAATTAAAGGATTGGAGCTTAAATAGATAGGTGCAGAGTTACTCGACCCTGCATAAATTTGAATTCCAATATCACATCGTTCTGCTGTACTAGTACTAAATAGCTTAGAAGCTGATGCTGTTACTGTTCTTCTACCTGTTTGCATAATATATCCTTAAAATAAAAGTTTTATTGATACAATACTATACACCTAAAACGAAAAAAGGCGGACCAAAAGGCCCGCCTGAAGAGTATTATATATGATTAATAGCAACCAAGTAAGAATTTAGTTCCATCTGTTCCTATTGTTAACTGAGAGTCTTCGTTCTGTATTGCTCCGCCCATATCTTTAAACATTTGAAAGTAAAATTCGTCTTGGTCTAATTCTTCTAAAAAATACAGTTCTGTTCCCCAAAATTTAATAGGCTTGACATCTCCAAAAAAATAATCATTTGGCATCCATTCCAGAACATCAGCAAAAGAGTAATCAGATAAATAGATTCTTTCTATGTAAAATCCTCTACGTTTAGCGATAGTTTTCATTAAGGCTAATAATCTTTTAGTAAATTTTCCATTTTGAGCTTCATCATCAAATACTAGTAAATTGTCTCTAATCCCGATTGTCAATCCTCGCTCAATTAACATCTCTATATTTTCTTTCTAAAATAGATTCTAGTTGAATATCAAGTCTATCCTCTATTCCTTTAAAAGGTTCTCCTGCAATATTATTACGGAGTAGGGAATATACCGCCCACTTCTGTTCAGTAGGAAGATCTATAGCATTATAAAAACTAAATATTGATGTTTTTTTCATCCCCAAGTCCTTTCAAATTCATCGGAAACAATTTGACGTGATATTAATGTATAAAATTGAGTAGCTCCTAATAAAAATCCTTTGATATATTCGGGGTCTTTATCAGAGCTAACAATTATTTCTAGTAAAGAATAGAGGACAGGATTATTCTCTTTTAAATCATGTATAGTTTTTCTACTATATTCTTCTTCATGCCGTAATGTTGCTAGAGTAGAGTCTAGTGTCGAATTGGTTACTTTTGGCATTTCGTGCATAATACACCTCCTGATAATTATACACCCTTTTATTAATATTTATCATTCCATTCATTCAAATCTGAGTATGTTTGAGTCTGAGTGGATAATTGTGAGCATAACTCATTGTATAAAGGGAATAAGCACTGAGAGTTTAACTGCCAGTACAGTGCAGACTCTAATTGAGATTCTAAATAAAGCTGTAAATTCAATCGTAGTTGTGAGCTATTCACTATCTCTCTCCAACTGCCAGTCTAACCGCCAGTCTAACTGTGAGTATAACTGCGAGTGTACCTTCGAGTGTAACTTCGAGCTTAACTGCCAGTATAACTGCGAGTATAACTGTAAGTGTAAATAGTGTAACTTGTCGTTTAACTGCTGGTTTAACTTTGAGCATATCCGCCAGTATAAACGCAATAATAATTGTAAGTCATTCATAATTTTTTTCCAACTGCGAGCGTAACTTCAAGTCTAACTGCCAGTCTAACTGTGAGTATAACTGCGAGCTTAACTGCAAGTACAACTGTGAGTGTAAATGATAGTTTAACTGCGAGTTTAACTGCGAGCGTAACTGATAGTTTAACTGCGAGCGTAACTGCCAGTGTGACTGCGAGCTATTCACTATCTCTCTCCAACTGAGAGTCTAACTGCGAGCGTAACTGTGAGTATAACTGCGAGTGTAACTTCGAGCTTAACTGCCAGGATAACTGCGAGTTTAATTGCCAGTCTAACTTCGAGTGTAACTTCGAGCTTAACTGCCAGTATAACTGCGAGTCTAACTGATAGTATAACTTATAGCTATTCACTATCTTCATCCAACTGCGAGTCTAGCCGCCACTCTAACTGCGAGTATGACTGCCGGTATAACTGCGAGTATAACGTCCAGTGTAACTGCGAGGGTAACTGCAAGCCTAACTCTGAGTATAACTGCCAGTGTAACTGCGATTGTAACTGATAGTTTAACTGCGAGCGTAACTGATAGTTTAACCGCGAGCGTAACTGCCAGTGTGACTGCGAGCTATTCACTATCTTTCTCCAACTGATACTCTAACTGAGAGTGTAGCTGCGAACGTACTTGAGAACGTAACATCAAGTATAACTGGTGTTGTAAATGAGGGCATAACTGCAATGACAATTGCAGGTCTAACTCCGAGTCTAAATCCGAATATAAATGATGGTTGAACTGGAAATTATTCATTACAATCACTCCAGAACTGATTACGAACCATATCGTTTATATCATGGGCTATTCTATTTATTAACACCTGTTCTGAATTGTAAAATTTTGTTAAATAAGGAAAATAAAAAAAACTGGTATTAACATCTTTATACAACTGACCCTCCAAAGAGTTCAAGACATAATACAATTTTTCTTTATAATCTCTAGGAATCGGTTTATTACCCAATTTTTTAATTTTCATAATTCATTTATCCAAAAAATAAGGGGCTGGATGTGACTCCAACCCCTTGTAAGACCCTTTTAACTAAGTCTAGTCTTGCACACGCTTAACTTCTTCACTGTGGGAAAGTTGATAAACAACTTGCCAGATAGTGCCTTCCGGCAGAATCCGGTTTCCATGCTCTGGGTGCGTGACTTCAACGTCACTGTTGCACTTAAAAGCAGGTCCAGTAAGTACGCTATTAATGTCTCGGAAGGTAACTTCCTTAACGATTGTAGCGTCTCCGACAAGGATATGTCGGCTACCCTGAGTGTTGCCAGGGGCAAGCTGAGTGTCCTTTGTCGGCTTGCCTGATGGTAGAGCATCAAGGCATACCAAGTAAATGTCTCCCTGGCGAACGACATCTCCCAATGAAGGAGCACTAATTCGCTCGGTTTTTGCGGCGTTCAGCCCTTCTACAGAAGAACGCAGTTCAGCCAGATTTTCTTGAAAACTTTCAACAGCCATCTTCATCTCCTCAAAAGAAAAAGTAGTAACGTTACAGTCAGATTATATCCGGTCTGAGGCCGGAGTCAAGTTTTTTTGTTTCAGAATCTCAGATTACATATGGCAGTATACCCTATAGGCCGCTACGACGCGGATATTATCCTTTCAGATAATCCGCTTGAAAGATATTTTTGTGCCTCTGCACATGTTTTAATTCCGTTTTCTACTTCTAGGCAGAATTCTTTAGCAGTGCTTGGACAGATGCACAGTAGGAACTGCATACCGTCTGCTTTATACAGAAGCTCTCTAGTTCCTTCAATATCGTTTGTTCGACGATCAATCAATTCCGCATTAACTTGTGCAAGGTATAGTTCGAAACCATAACGCTCGATCATCAAACGCTTAACTTCTTCGTTTTCTTCGTTCTTTATCTGTTCGAGAGTCAAAGTTTCTGGTCTCATTACGATTTGCTCTGTAACGGCTACACCGTTCAGAGACCAGATTGACCATCCATCCGCATAGAGACATGCCGGTCCATCATCACAATGAAGTTGTCCTGCGTCATTGAATCCAAGTTTGATAGGTTTACGACTTACGTAAACAAAATCATCCTTGAAAAGGATAAAGGGGCAGCAACGAGTCCATAAAAGAAATTTCTCAAGTTTCTCTTGGTCCATTTCAAGACCAATAGTGTTGGCAAAATCATACATTGCTGCGTATGAGTTAAACCAAATACTCCAATAAGGAGAAGCAAAATCTTTAAGATTTGGGCAATCTTTCTTACAGGCGATAGGAGAGTCCATCACCTTAATCTCTGGTGGAGCCTGCCCCATATCTGCCCAGATTGTATTCACAGCCTTCGTAATATCTTCAAGAGACGCTTGTTCTGTCTGCTGTTTGAGATATTTTTCGAAGAATTCCGGAATAAGAGCTTCTTCTTCTGGGGTAAAAGATTGCTTTTTAGCTTTAGCCATGTTCAAAATCCTCAGTTCAAAAGTAAATAAAAGTAGTTAAACGTCAATGTTTGGTTATTCAGAGAACAGATTAATTTTCCCAACAGGTTTTGGTTTTGGTTGAATAGTTCTGTCAATAAATTCCCCATCTTCAAGAGAAGCGAAAAAACTTTTTGGTATCTGAAAGTGACTGATAAGTCTGTCTGATCTTCGTTCTTCAGTCCAGACATTAATACGGTAACGATTGTCAAAAAGATTGATCACATCAGTTTTCAGGTGATTTTTGACAGTTCCCGTCAGTCTTAGTAAAGCTTCATCAGTATAGAGCCTTACCTCTTTACCAGACTTTCTTGAAGATTTTACTTCACATTCGGGTTCAGACTCGATTTCGCATGTCATGTCTTATGCTCCCATTTTACTTGGTTATCGGCGGCGTGCAAGGAAAAAGATAGTATTTTCGGCCTTTTTCTCCAGATTCCCAAAAACCGATACCTGAAGAAATTAATCTTTTGACATTATATATGTCTTCAGCATTCATCGTGTCTTTATACACCATATTGTATCTTCTAATTATTTCCAGGAATGCACTTTTATATGCATTGTGTATCATTTTATCTCCTTTCTACTTGTTATAGCTTTGTTGTCTCTCAACATGGCACATTATATCAGGCTCTGAGATGGTGTCAAGTGATAATTTCCATTTTTACGGCTGATCGGGATATTGCCAGTAATACACTTCACTATCTTCTCCTAAATGCGAGTATAACTGCCAGTGTAACTTCCAGTATAATTGTGAGTGTAACTGCGATTCTAACTGCGATCTTAACTGCGATTCTAACTGCGAGCGTAACTGCCAGTATAACTTTGAGTATAACTCCCAGTATAATTGTGAGTGCAACTGTGATCTATTCACTATCTCTCTCCAACTAAAAGTATAACTGCGGGTATAACTGCGAGTATAACTGCGAGCGTAACTTCCAGTCTAACTGCGAGTATAACTGCCAGTATAACTGCGAGTGTAACTGCGATTCTAACTGCCAGTCTAACTGCGAGATTAACTGCGAGCGTAAGTTCGATTCTAACTGCGAGTATAACTGCGAGTATAACTGCGATCTTAAATGCGAGCTATTCACTATCTTTCTCCAACTGCCAGTCTAACTGCCAGTATAACTGAGAGTCTAACTGCGAGCGTAACTGCGAGCGTAACTGCGAGCGTAACTGTGAGTATAACTGCGAGCGTAACTGTGAGTATAACTGCCAGTATAACTGAGAGTCTAACTGCAAGTGTAACTGCGAGCGTAGATGCGAGCTATTCACTATCTCTCTCCAACTGCGAGTATAAATGCGAGTCTAACTGCGAGTATAACCGCGAGCCTAACTGCGAGCCTAACTGCGAGTATAACTGATAGTTTAACTGCGAGCGTAACTGATAGTTTAACTGCGAGCGTAACTGCCAGTGTGACTGCGAGTGTAACTGAGAGCTAATCACTATCTTTCTCCAACTGCCAGTATAACTGCGATAATGACTGCCAGTATAACGGAGAGTCTAACTGTGAGTATAACTGCGAGTATAACTGAAAGTATAACTGAGAGTCTAACTGCGAGCGTAACTGTGAGTTTAACTGAGAGTTTAACTGCTGTGATAACCTTAAGTTATTCACTTTTTATCTCCAACTGTGAGCGTAACTTCCAGTCTAACTGCAAGTGTAACTGCGAGCGTAGCTGCGAGCTATTCACTATCTTTCTCCAACTGCGATTCTAACTGCCAGTATAACTGCCAGTATAACTGCGAGTGTAACTGCGATTTTAACTGCCAGTCTAACTGCGAGATTAACTGCGAGTGTAACTGCGAGTATAACATACTAAAGAATACAAAATTACTCATTATAACACCTACTAACCACACTTTCTAAATCCGTAATATATCTTGGGACAAACACAATGAATTCATCATTAATCATTAAACATTGAATCCAAAAGGAAAATTCTAAACCACTAAGAAATGAGTCTAATTCAATTCGAGACATATCTTCCTCTGTATTATTGAACATGCCTAAATTTATTCAGCATGATATAAATCCAAGATGATTAGATTTTACGATGATCACCATGTACTATTTTAATAGTAGGAAACCTTAAAGAGATTTTACCGTTTTTATCTTTGCTCTCTCCAAAGTGTTTGATTGTTACAACTTTACCGATAATCTTACTATGATCGGCATAATATTCTTTTCTTTGGTCAAGGCTAAATCCAGATCCGGCACTTACCTTCTCACCCTTATGAGAAAAGGAGACATTGGTTACAGTCTCAATAATTTTTTCCCGACCGTCTTCTACGATCTGAAAGTCTCCAATTTCTAAAGATTCCACGACATATTCATCGTCTTGAAATTTCTTTACCTTGAGCATATTTGAGGTACGCTTGCCTTCATAGGGGACATTCGCCCTAAGAATCAAACCTTCCCAAGTATCGGGGTAATCAAATAATCCCCCATCCCCAATCTCCCTCTGCTCTAATTTCTCAATTTTACCGGAAAATTCCAGTCTGGCAAGCCTTTCTTTCAGTACAGACGTGGATTCTCGCGATTCGAACTCTTCAATAGTCAAGATGTCAAATACGAAGAATTTAGGATTTTTAATTGTGTGGCCTTTTCTTTTAACAGCCCCCACAATACCAGAAAAATCCTCATTACCGTCTTTCATCACACAAATTTCACCATCCAGGACAAAGTCGCCCTCAATACCTCTAATCTGCTCTGTGAGGGCGTCTAGCGTTGTGAAGTACTTACCCTCTCTGGATTGATAAGTTACGTCTGAGCCTCTCTTGGTCGCTATCAGACGTACCCCGTCTAATTTTCTTGACCAAAGCCAGTCGGGTTTGACTCTATCAGAGTATTTATCATATTGTTCAGCTAAAGCGACATTAAACGTAGGAATAAGTCCAGGGAATGCGGAATTAATAACTGTATCATCAATCCTACATTTTAAAGACTTGTCCACGACATTATAAATCAATTCTTCATAATTAGGGTTGTCCAGAACAAACTGATTAACAAGCCTTACACAATCATGACCACTGTGTTTAATCAATTGGTCTAGTAAATGATAAAGGTCATTAGAATGGAGACCTTTTAGATGTGATAATTTTCGGCATTTTCCCGATTTTACCCCATAAAGAATATCCGGGTTGTATATACGAAATAGAATATCTTTAGACCAAGGATTGTCTTTAAGAATTTGTATCTTATTATTACGAGAACTCGTTGCTTTAAGATTATCTACCATTGTTTGAAGTTTCTGCATTTTGGGCCTTCTCTTTTTAAAAGGATAAAAGAAACCCCCCAACCAAATGAATGACTGGAGGGTTCTAAATTACTAAATTTTCGTGGTTAAATTTTTTATATTAATATACCTGAGTATTAATATGTAGTTTTTTACACGGACAATATTCTGTTGTTCCGAGCATTAAAGTTTTGCGATTTGTTTTTTTGCTTTCTCTAATGTGGACTGAATTTATAGACTCCTCTTTATCTGAAGATAACCAAGTTCCAGCGTCTGTACTAAACCACTCTTCCCAGAAGAGAATAATGGGAGTATCGTCTGGTATGTTTTTTAATGCTTCTCTCAGATCTTTAACGTTCATTGCTTGATCCTATGTTATTTGTGTATAAAATAACCGCGTTAATAAATAGAATGTTAAATTTTTCTTCTTGCTTTCTATTTTTTTCGAGGTGTATTTGTAAAAAAACAGGAC
>Ga0208019_1000293_pt1 | contig 27545 bp, 45 predicted proteins | sample CB_VirMetaG_5_FD_184540 | JGI IMG/M metagenome (GOLD analysis project Ga0208019, IMG submission 184540) | Freshwater to marine saline gradient viral communities from Chesapeake Bay - CB_1508_1D Viral MetaG (SPAdes) (version 4) | ecosystem: Environmental > Aquatic > Marine > Coastal | place: USA... | reverse complement strand
GGAAGGACATCGCAGGATACGCTACACTGGTATCTAAGGAACTGGAGAAGCTATGAAAATGACACGAGAAGAACTACGTGATGAGTTCATGAACGATTCTACTGAATACTGTAACTATTGTGGTACACAACGTACAACTTTTAGTTGCTGTCAAGAGGTGCACTTTAGTACTTTTGCACAAATGGATGCTTATGAGCAGGAGGAATTTTTAGATTGGGAGGAGGAAAACCAGTGAAAAGCATGGAGTACTACGGGTTCTGTTCACGGACAGGACGTTGTTTTAACCCCTTCGGTATAAAACCTGAGTGGGTCGTCAGGAAGGCTGCCATGTTGCGTCTTCAGGACCTGATCCAAGAGACAGAGGAGGCGTTATTTTGAGCGGAGATCACAACATGAATCAAAAACAGATAGCTGCTGAAATGCAGAATGAAGAGAGAGCGTTAGAGCTACAAGGGTTGGTTAAAGAGTTCTTTGAAAAGTACCTTAACCGTGTAGAAGAGAGTGATAGCGGAAAAGACTTTAACCCAATCGTTGTTAGTTGCTGTAGGGCGATGATGACAGAACCGCTTAACAACTTGTTGGCTAGGATGGCTGAGTTGTCAGGTGCAGAAAGGAGGAGCACATGACATTTTAAGGTCTTAGGTATACCTAGGTATGGACAAGGTCCTAAAAACGCAACACAGGCCGTTCTGAGGCCTTCTGGAGGTATTTTATGAGGTGTTTAGCATGTAACAAAGCCTTGAGTGACAAAGAGTCAACTTTTAAAGACAGTCGAGGGGAGTACACTGACATGTGTTTTGAATGCTTACAGTATGTTTACGAGACATTTGACGATGGGGAAGACAACACGGTTGACAAGGAGGATGATATGTGATACAATATATACATAAGTATAACCAAAGGAGATTATCTTTATGTATAATAAACCTAAGGAAAGAAACTATATGAAGAAATATATGGATTTACTACATAAGAGTAAAAACATAGTTTCTCCAAAGAAAGAGTATAAAAGAAGTAAACTTAAGAATAAACTTAAGGGTGAGGTCTTTCAAGAACTTGAAGAGGATGTCTTGACAAGGTCTTCCGACTTGTGATATACTTTTACTACGACTTCGGTCGTTTTTCAACTGAGCCACGATCTTATAGGAGGTAATCATGGCAAACTACACCAATGGCATTGCTGCTTTCGTTAACCTGACAGAGACCGACAAGTACAACGGTCAAGACACAGGTAAGTACTCACTAACTTTGACCATGGACGATGAAGAGGCAGTCGCCTTGGAGAACATGGGAATCAAGCTGAAGGAGTACCAAGGCAAGGCACAGCGCAAGTTCGCTACCAAGTATCAGGTTCCTGTCTACGATCCTGAGGGTAACGAAATCCCCGCATCCGATCTTAAGTATGGTTCCAAGGTCCGTCTCAAGTGGACCGCAGGTAAACCACACCCTGTCCACGGTATCTCACCATACCTGTCTGCGGTCAAAGTCCTCGAGTTCTCTGAACAGGCGACCACTGCGGAGGAGTTTTAAGGGTCTAATGGGGCTTCGGCCCCTAACTTAGGATAAAACGATGCAAAGTTATAAAACTGAAGCTAATTTCGTAAAACATGAGCCTTGCCCCAAGTGCGGTTCCAAGGACAACCTAGCGAGGTACGACGATGGGCATGGCTACTGTTTTGGCTGTAATAGCTATTTTCCTTCAGGGGAACAAGCGGAAGTAGTGGACTTCCCTACCCAACGCTCATTCGAGCAGCATGGGGTGGTCTCAGGTATCGCTGACCGTAAGATTTCTATGGACACCGCCAAGAAGTATGGCGTGACATCAGAGTTCAAGGTTGGCACATCAGAGGCTATCAAGCACTACTACCCATACTTCGACAGGAAGGGTGCACAGTGTGGCGTAAAGGTCCGTGTGCTGCGTGACAAGCGGTTCACGACCAGCGGTGACATGAAGTCAAACACACTGTTTGGTCAACAATTATTTAGTAATGAGGGAAAGTATGTCACAGTTGTTGAAGGCGAGTTGGACGCGATGGCGGCATATGAGCTACTGGGTTCGCGTTGGCCTGTTGTTAGCGTCTCTAAAGGTGCGGCTGGCGCTAAAAAGGACTTCCAACGTAATCTGGAGTGGCTTGAAGGATTTGAGAACGTCATCATTGCGTTTGATTCGGATGAGCCGGGTCGCGCAGCGGCTGAAGAGTGCGCTCAAATCCTATCGCCAAACAAGGCAAAGATCGTCAACCTAGAGGAGTTCAAGGACCCTTGTGACTACCTGAAGAACGGCAAAGCAAAAGCCTTCATGCAGGAGTGGTGGAACGCTAAGGCGTATGTCATGACTGGCGTGATTACGCTGGAGGAGGCTTGGGAAGACTTCCTGAAGATGGGTAAGGAGCAGATCATTCCCTTCCCAGAGTCCTTTGGTCAATTGAACCAGATGATGAACGGTGGTATCGCAGCGGGTGAGATTACTGTGTTGGGTGCCCTGACCAGTGTCGGTAAGACAACCATGGTGAACGAGATTACGTACCACCTGTGGAAGAACACCGACCTGAACATTGGCTGTGCGTTCCTCGAGGCTTCCAAAGGCGAAGCAGTGAAGAACCTGTTGACAATTCACAACAACCTGAACTTCTCATTTGAGAATCTGGAGGACCATGATCTATCCAAGTACAAGTCCGACATCATTACCGATGGTCGTATATACCTTCTGGACCACTTTGGTGCCGTGGATGCCGATGAGCTGTTCATTAAGCTTCGTTCCATGGTCAAAGGCAACGGATGTAATATCCTAGTCATTGACCCGCTGCAGGCAGGTGTCTCCAGCAACACCAACGAGGTCATAGATGACTTTATGGACCGCCTTTTGAAGCTGGCGAAGGAGACCAACGTGGCTATCATTGTGGTGTCCCACATGCGTAAGCCAAGCGCCTCGCAGCCACACAACGTGTCTGAGTATGACCTGAAGGGTTCAGGCAGTATCAACCAGATCGCCTTCAATACGATTCTACTGAGTCGTGACAAGATGGCAGAGGATGAGTACGCCAAGAACAGTACCTTCGTGCAGCTGGTGAAGTGCCGGAGGACTGGCATGACAGGACCTGCTGGCTGGTTGTACTATAATCAGGGTACAGGTCGATTGGAGACCGGAGTTCCACCAGAGGTCAAGGCGGCATCTGCAGAAGATGAGTTCTGAGACCCGTGAGTGGGACAAAACTGGGAACCGTAACAGAGGGCTTTATCTTTTAAGAAGATGCAAGCTTATATGCTCGTGCTGTAAGAGGAAGTACCCACAGGCAGTTCTTGATTTCCACCATCCAGCGGATGTGGTCAAGACGATGGCTTTGGAGTACAAGGCATGGCGCGGTGTCTCAGGTGCAAAATCAGAAGTGGTAGCAGAAGCAGACCAGTGTGTAGTGCTCTGTTCCAACTGTCATAGATTGGAGCATATTAGGATGAAGAATGAGAAAAGTTATTCTGGACATCGAGACGGACGGGCTGAAACCCAAGAAGGTCTGGGTAGTCGTAACCAAGGATGTGGATACCAACGAAGTTTCGATTTTGAGGAACCCTACCCGTGAGTCACTCAAAGAGTTCTTGGGCGGTGTTACACACATTATCGGGCACAACATTATTGCCTACGATGTACGTGTTCTCGACCGCCTCTTGGGATTTGATAGTTCCTCTGTACGACTTACAGACACTCTGGTACTCTCGAGACTATATAACCCTTCTCTGGAAGGAGGACACAGCCTCAGAGAGTGGGGAATACGACTGAAGCTGCACAAGGGTGACTACGATGACTGGAGCCAGCTGACGCAGGAGATGGTGGACTACTGTGTACAAGACGTACAAGTGACCCATGCCACGTACAACTGGTTGACAGACAAGCTGAAGCCCTTTGGTGACCAGAGCATTGCTCTCGAGCACGATGTGCAGCGAGTGATTGCAGGTCAGATCGAGAATGGTTGGCTGCTGGATCAAAGGCAGGCAATGGAACTACTGGGAACGTTATATGAAAAGAAGCTTGAACTTGAAACTACCGTCAGGGATACCTTCAGACCGCTACCTGTTTTTGTCAAGGAGATTGCTCCCAAGTACAAGAAAGATGGCAGCCTGTCTAACGTGGGTCTTAAGTTCCTTGGTGATAGCTATGTTCTCGTTGGCGGTTCCTTTAGCCGTATTGACTACCCTGACTTCAACCTAGGTTCCAGACAGCAGATCGGTAAGTATCTCCAATGGTTCGGATGGAAACCTAAGGAGTTTACTGACAACGGTCAGCCTATCGTGGACGAAAAGGTTCTGAGCAACGTGAAAGACATACCAGAGGCACAGCTGATTGGCGAGTACCTGCTGGTCCAGAAGCGTATCGCACAGGTGGAGTCTTGGGTCGATGCCGTAGAAGACGATGGTCGTGTGCATGGTTATGTTAATGCTATCGGTGCAGTCACAGGACGTATGACGCACAATAGCCCTAACATGGCACAGGTGCCCGCAGGCTACAGCCCCTACGGTAAAGAGTGTCGGTCATGTTGGATTGTGCCTAAGGGCTACAAGTTGGTGGGCTGTGATGCCTCTGGTCTTGAACTACGTATGCTGGCGCACTACATGGATGACGCAGCGTACACAAAGGAAATTTTGCATGGAGACATACACACAGCAAACCAAACAGCTGCAGGACTCGCTACACGAGATCAGGCTAAGACTTTTATATACGCATTTCTATATGGCGCCGGAGATGCAAAAATTGGTACTATCACCGGAGGATCAGCAGGAGCTGGTAGACGACTTAAAGAAAAGTTTCTATCAAATACGCCAGCTCTTGCAAATCTACGAGACAGAGTTGGAACAGCTGCTAACCGTGGCTATCTCACTGGGTTGGACGGACGACGACTCTGGGTCAGAAGTCCACACGCAGCCTTAAACACTTTGTTACAGTCAGCAGGGGCTGTTGTAATGAAAAAGGCATTGACAATTCTGGATGAGTATGCTAAAATATATAATATACAGTATAAATTTGTGGGTAACATCCATGATGAAATACAGGCTGAAGTTCGTGAAGATCAAGCACAGAAGTTCGGATGGCTGGCAGTCGAATGTATAAAAGCGGCAGGCGTAAAGCTTAACCTAAGATGTCCTCTGGACGGTGATTTTAAGATTGGAGAAACATGGGCACAGACACACTAATCGACGACATATACAAGTTGTTAGATACCAAGAAAGTTCCTGAGGATGTCAACATTGACTACCTTATTCACGAGTTCGGCGAGTCCATGAAGAAGATCATGAAGCGCCAACTATCTGAATACAAGTCAGACAACCGCACCCTCAGGCTGTCGAATGTTGGGAAGACCCCTCTGTACCTTTGGAACCTCATGCGGGGTACTGAGAAGGAAGAGATGACACCCAACATGCACCTGAAGTTCATGTACGGACACATCATTGAAGAGATGCTGCTGTTCCTCGTGAAGGCTTCAGGGCACAAGGTGACCGATGAGCAGAAACGCTGTGAGGTCGCTGGTATTGTTGGACACATGGATGGACGTATCGATGGCACCTTGATGGATGTAAAGAGTACAAGCTCATACAGCTTCAAGAAGTTCAAAGATGGCACACTGGTGGACAACGATGCTTTTGGATACATTGATCAGCTGAAGGCATATGCGAAGTCCCAAGGTGATACCAAGATTGCTTGGCTTGCCATGGATAAGCAGAATGGACACCTTACTTGGCTAGAGTATGACCTCGAGAATACCGACCATCCTAAGTTGAAGGAAGATATTGAAGAGAAAATCATTGCACTAAAAAAGGCTGTGGAATCGGATACGCCACCAGACTTGTGTTACGATTCCGAAGAGGATGGAAAGTCTGGAAACCTAAAACTTTCCTTAGGTTGTTCCTACTGTCAATACAAAAAGGCTTGCTACCCAGAGTTAAGAACATTCTTGTATTACAATGGTCCAAAGCATTTGGTGAAAGTCGTAAACGAACCTAAAGTACCGGAGATTGGAAAATGACAAGAGCTGTTTTAAACAAGATGATCGTGTATCAACAGAGCAACGGCTTCATGACCTTTAGGGATGCCGTGTACGATTCAGAGGGTGACTTGGTGGGCATAGGGGCAACCGCTGCCTTCCCAAGGGGCCTGAGCCTTGATGACCTTCAGGGAGACCTTGAGGAGTTCATGGCAGCACTGGATCGCACAGTTGTTCTTGAGGACGATCTTGATGTTGATGAAGACATCGATCTGGAAGACTTTGAGGTAGGTGGGGAGCTAGCAAACTGATGTTTACCATAGAAGAACTAAAAGAGAAAATCGTAGAGACATACGATCCAGACCTTCTGGTAGATGTTCTTAAGGTGACCACAGAGGAGCTAGTCGAGGTGTTGACAGATCATATCGTTGACATGGCAGACTTCTTTGAAAAGGAGTTTGCAGAAGATGCTGAAGAGTAACCTAAGATGGAAGAATGCGACAAACATCACAAACTACGTAAGTCGGCTTGAGGACTTCTTAGGTTTTATTTACTTAATTGAAATGGAGAACGGAGAATACTATGTCGGAAGAAAACAATTTTGGGCTAAAAGAGGCAATGGATGGGTTGAAAATGATTGGCGACAATACTGTAGCAGCAGTAAAACAATACAGCGCACTCCAGAATGTATTGTTAGAAAGACTATACTCGCTATCTTTAAGTCCAAATCAGCCATTAGATTTGCAGAAGCATATGGAATCATCAATTCAGGGGCTTATCTCGACACAGACAAAGGTCTTAACTGGAGCTTTGAAGGGTCTCGAGGAACAATCAAAATGGACGAAGAAGATGCTGAACAGTTTAAACGCCTAAGTGCTTGGTGCACCCGCTGGAAAAAGAAAAGAGAAAAGGAACAATGAATACATACGAAACTTTTATCGCCAAAAGCCGCTACAGCCGCTTCCTAGATGACAAACAACGCCGTGAGCACTGGCCTGAGACGGTCAACCGCTACATGACGTTCATCGATAAGCAGCTGTCCTCTAAGCATGGATATGTGATGCCTGAGGAGCTTCACGAAGAACTTCATGCTGCCATCCTGAACCGTGAAGTAATGCCTTCTATGCGGGCTGTAATGACCGCTGGTGAGGCTTTGGACCGTGACAATACCGCAGGGTACAACTGCAGCTACTTGCCCGTGGATGACGTTAAATCGTTTGACGAAGCCATGTATATCCTCCTGTGTGGTACAGGTGTAGGCTTTAGTGTCGAAAGCAAGTACGTCAACAAGCTGCCTGAAGTACCAGCATTGTTGTTTAACAGCCACACTAACATCGTGGTTCGTGATAGTAAAGCAGGCTGGGCTAAAAGCCTTCGTCAGTTAATTGCTCTGTTGTACTCTGGTGAAATCCCGACATGGGATGTATCCAAGGTACGTCCTGCGGGTGCTCGACTGAAGACCTTTGGTGGTCGTGCGTCAGGTCCCGGACCACTGGAAGACCTGTTCAAGTTTGTTGTCGGTAAGTTCAAAGGTGCTGCAGGTCGTAAGCTGACCAGCCTTGAGTGCCACGACATCATGTGTAAGATTGGTGAAGTAGTTGTGGTGGGTGGTGTTCGCCGTTCAGCCATGATTAGTTTATCTGACCTGACAGATGACCGTATGCGTCATGCTAAAGCAGGCAGCTGGTGGGAACGTGATGGTCAACGTGCTCTGGCAAACAATAGCGCCAGTTACAACGAGAAGCCCACTGTAGGCGAGTTCCTGACTGAATGGTTATCCCTGTACCAGTCACACAGCGGTGAGCGTGGTATCTTCTCTCGTGCAGCTGCTAAGACCACCGTGGAGAAACTGGGACGTAGGGACTCTAGTTATGACTTCGGTACTAACCCATGTTCAGAGATTATTCTCCGTCCGTACCAGTTCTGTAACCTGACAGAGGTTGTTGCCCGTGTGGATGACACAGAGGCTATGTTGGCACGTAAGGTTCAACTTGCGACAATCCTAGGTACCTTCCAGTCTACCCTGACGGACTTCCCGTACCTGCGTCATGTGTGGAAGAAGAATACCGAAGAAGAGCGTCTGTTGGGCGTGTCAATCACAGGTATCTTGGATTGCCCTTTGCTGAACAACGTTGATGATTCAGGCTTGAAGGATCGACTCGAGAGCATGCGTTCCTTGGCTGTGGAAACTAACAAGGAGTTTGCTAGTGTTCTCTCAATTCCTCCCTCAGCTTCTATCACATGTGTTAAGCCTAGTGGTACTGTCAGTCAGCTTGTTGATTCTGCTAGTGGCATCCATGCTCGCCATAGTGCTTACTATATTAGACGAGTTCGTAACGATAATAAAGACCCCATTACAGCGTTTCTTAAGGAAAAAGGAATCCCCAACGAAGCAGACGTAATGAAGCCTAATGACACCACGATCTTCAGTTTCCCTATGAAGGCACCTGAGGGCTGTGTGGTTCGTGACGACTTGGATAGTTTCACACACCTGAAGCTCTGGTTAGCCTACCAGCGTCACTGGTGTGAGCACAAGCCCTCTGTGACCGTATACGTCAAAGAAGACGACTGGCCTGCTGTAGGTGCTTGGGTGTGGGAACACTTCGATGAGATTAGCGGCATTAGTTTCCTGCCGTGGGATGGTGGTAGTTATCGCCAAGCACCCTACGAGGAGATTGATGAGGCGACCTACAACAAGCTACTGGCTGCAATGCCTCCTGAGGTTGACTGGAACGATTTTATCGAGACAGACGACAACGTGGAAGGTGCCCAGCAGCTGGCATGTGTGTCAGGGGTCTGTGAAATCTAAATAAACTAAAGGGGTCACTTAGGACCCCTTTTTTTATTCTTCTGTTGGTCTAACGTAAGTGTTAAACAAGCCGCTTGCCTGTCTTGCAGTACCGAAGGCTGTAGGTGAAGCTTGATTTATATCTGCTATAATACCTAAAGCTTTTTCTTTACTGGCGTCTCCACCCAGCATACCAAAGTTCTTGCCTTCAAAACCAAACTTTTCTTTAGAGGCTTTTGGCAACAACTTCTGCATCGCTATGTTCTTTGAGAACGGCATAGATACCATCATTTGATTATTCGGCAGGACTGGTTTGGTAAACTTCTCAAAGTAGTTGTGTTCGTCTGAAATGACCATTGTCACGTTCCAGTTTTTATCTACTTTATAAATACCGTTAACACCGCCTTCTGTAATTGATGTGCCGGGAAAACCGTCTTTAATCCACACACCACCAGCAGCTTTCATTTCAGGAGTCAGCTGGTCTTCAGGAATAATATTAAAGTGTTTCCTTCTAAGCTCTTCCCCACGACCTTTTGTTTTTAACATGTGCTTCGTGCTTGCGGTGAGACTAGACTCTACTGAAGTTTCATCTACATACTTCTTAAGATAATCCCTAAGCTGATCATCGTTATCAAACCTGTACTTCATTCCGGGTACATTTTCAATGTCATCAAAAGCTTTAGTCAGCGTTTTGTAGACAGGAGAATGCCAAAGGTCCCTAGAGTGTTGTCCTGATAGTTGTGCAGACCCCTTAAGAATTATGTTTGCATCCGAAGCCATCCCATCTTTCCAAGCATTACGGATATGTGATTCAAAGGCATCGAAATCTATATCTGGAATATTTGCTTGGTCGAAGGGTTTAGCCATCTCCTTGTATACACCGGGTTTAGCTGTTGTAGACTCAGCCAGCACACCAAAGTTACCAATGGCTTGCATTTGCGGAGAAACTACACCTTCCCGTCCAGACTGCTTGATAATGTGTCTGTTATACATGCCCTGAGCCATTAGTTTCTTAATAGCATCTTCATCGGTCCCAGCTGTCTTAGCCATTTGTGTTACCAAAGGACCTATTCCCTGTTCTTCATACAAAGCTTTTGCTTTTGGGTTGAAGTAATATGTTATTGCGTTCGTAGCGCCTTCAGCAGCCCATCTGCCAAAACCCATGACACGACCTAAGCCTGTCTCAATGTTTTGTTTCTGAGAAGCAGTCAAAGGCGCTCCACCTTTCTCAGCTAGTTTGGTTACACCTTCTACCAACTTTTGTTCAGGAACAGACATGCTTAATGTTGATGCTCCATACTTCCCGGGTATGAGGTTTGAAAAGGCTGTCATACCACCACCCTTAAGAGCAGGGTTTGTGAAAGGAACGACAGTAGACGCACCAACCATGTTAGTCATGTTCCCTAAGTCACCAAGCATACGCTGTTGTGCTGGCTGTAGAGAACCATACCACTGACTAGCAATCTTCATGCCTTCTTGGACTGTAGGTGCATTCTTAATGGCAGAAGCTACGCTTTTTGTAGCGTTTATTAAAGGGTCTGTAAGCGCATCAGGTGTAGCCATGTCTGCTACAGTACCTATAATCTTCATGGCAGCGCCCCCAAGGCTGCTTAACGCATCACCCGTCATCTTACCAGCTTGCCCAAGAACAGCACTACCGCCTTCCTGAGCGCGTTGGGCGTATCCTAAGAAGTCATCAGGATAAGCTTTGTCGATAGTATTAAACCTATCAGAGAGTCTGTTTATGTTTTTTACTAAATAATCATTAGTTAAAACATTAGGCTCTACAGCGTTTATATCAAACTCCTCTGGAACAAAGAAAGGGTTCTGCAGTCCTGTAGCCATTATCGTTGCTCCTCTTCCTGACCGTAAAACATACCTCCACGGATTAGCGGTGCCCTAGCACCAGACAGTTGTCGTCTTGCGGCACCAAAGACTTCACCACCAAGGTTAATAGCTGAAGGCGCAGCCAAGATAGCAGCCACCGTAGGAGAAGCCCCTTGGTTCTGTAGTGCTCTGTAGACCAAAATAGGATGGTTAGAAAGAGCCTTCGCAATCGCACCTTGCTCTGTCAAGTTAGCTAAATTTCTTGCTGATTTAGTGACATAGTTATTGGTAGCACCATAAGTAGCACTCTGTTTCTTTAAAAGTGTTTTAATGGTTTCGTTTTCAGGAGCAAACTCTTCTGCAAAACCACTAATGGTGTCGTTGATCTTCCCACGCATATCCATAACGATCTGCTTTTCCAAAGCCAGCTTGCTCTTGTCTACATCAGACAGCTTATTGAAGTCTTTAGAAGATAGTACCTTGTCAAGCCTTCTGCGTAGCTCAAGAAGACCCTTCAGGCTGTTAGGTTCTATCTTTGCTTCTTTTAGGTTAGTAATGATACCATCAACCTTACGCATGATTGACCTTTGAGCCTCAGCTTTAACTGCTGGCTTAAGACCCTGTTCTCGTAGTGTCGGTGATGTGTTAATGGTGTCTGCTAGTAGGTCGTTAAACGAGTTCTTAACATTACGAACAAATCTACCTGTCTTGTCAAAAGAACCCAGCTGTCCTTGGATACGTGCCTCAAGAGTATTCATGTGTTTATTGAGAGCAGCCATGTTACGCTCTGGCACATACAGAGGAGAAACACCCTTAATGTCTAAAAGGTTATCCACCATGTTGTCTAAGTCAGCAGTACCGTTGGTGAGGTCAAATGCAATGTTTTCTTTAGAACGCTCAGACTGGAACATTCTCCTTAACATTGTGCGCTTAAGGTCTTTCTGCCTGTCAACAACAGTCATGCCTTCCTTAAGAGTATCTGAGAAACCAGCACCCTTCTTTGCTTTGAGTTTGAAAGGAGCCAGCACGTTGGCAATGTTAAATGCAGACTCAACTGTCCTGCGTGTTTGGGGGTCTAAAGCCATGTAAAAGTCTATGGCTTGTTTAGCAAACTCAGAGTTTGTGATGCCATTCATCAAGTCATTAAAACCCCGACGAATCTCAGGATTAGCCACATCAGCAGCTGCTCCTACACCTGTAGAAACAGTCTCTCCTGCAATATCTAGCATAGGTCCTGCAATCCCCTTGCCTATCATTTGCAGTTCTCTTTCAAAAGGAAAACGACTAGGCGTCTGCATTACGTCTACCATTTCCTTCTTACGAGCTTCCATAGCAGAACCTATGCGCTCAGGCATGCCGCCAACAAGAGTGGCAGCAGACTCAAGGTTACCCATGGGTTCTGGAGGGGGCGGGGGTGGCTCTGGTTGTTTTCCACCATCCATGCTAACTACTTTTTTACCAAACTCCTGAGAAGCTCTTTGTTCAACTTCGTCAGGCGTTACTGTATCCGGTGCATTTTGGTAAACGTGGGAAGACCCATCATCAAACGTAACTGTTATATTTTTAGGCATGTTTACTCCCAGTTGGAGACAGTGGGTTCTTGGGCAGGAAGTTCTATAGGTTTTAGATTGCGGCCTAGAGCTTCCTCATATTTTTTAAAGTAGCCTTCGCCCAAACGTTTATTAAACTTTGATACTGCTCGTTCTGCAACATTCTTACGAATTTCGGTAAGTCTAACCAATGTCTCCTTATTCATTTGAATGGTACCTGTAAAGACACCACGTAAGAACTCACGTTCAGCTGGTGTGTCCAAGCCACGAGCACCAATACCAAGAGCATCAATCATTGGGAACACTTCAGAACCCAACATTGCGTCTAATACTTGTGTATCGGTTACGGTTTTCCCTGCTTTTTTGTCTGCCATTAGCTGAGAACGCACACGATTCACGTTTAAGAGAAATTCAGCACCAAAACCTGTTGTTATATCGCCTGTCTTAAGTAGTTTTAGTGTTTCATTGATCTTTGGTAAAGTATCAGCTGCTTTCTCTACTGTACTAACAAAAGCAACATCTTCTTCGGCAGTTTTAGCACCTACAGTTTCTGCATACTTGCCTTGACCTCTTTGATCAATCGTAATTACATTCTTAGCTGGTTTTGGAGCTGCTCCCAAATCTTGAGTACGGACAACATTACCGTTAGTAGGATTATATGTAATAAGTTGTACTCTTTCTCCTACTGTTTTAATTTCAGTTTTATTTTTCTCATCTTTAGCTAAGAGAGTTGCATCTACGAACTTAGCAAATATTGCTTTATCAGCTCCTATCATATCTGCAACTTCTGGGGGTATATCTTTTTTAATTCCTTTAACAGCTTTGGTTCTATTTTTAGCTGATTCAGTTTCCGCTGCCAGTTCTGCTTTAGTTTTCTTTAGTGTGCCAGCAGTAGTGAACGCATTGCCTGCCATAGCACCTTCACCAGCTTGTGCAGCTAATGTAGCTAGCTTTAACTGGTCATCTGGATTTGTTGGGTCTAAAGTACTAAGAGATGAAGCAAGTGTTTCTCTGGCTTTAAGTTTAGCCGCTTCTCTTGTATTTGCATCTGCTTCCTTCTGCAACTCACGGATGGACTCAAGGACCATTTGGGCTTCTTTTGGCATGCCTTCCTGTTGGAACAAACGATAAGCTTCCTGAGCCTGTCCTAGGGGGTCTGAGATGTTCCCTACGGCTTGATAAATCTTCTGAATCTTTTGTTCACGTGAGGGACCACCAAGAAGGTTTGACGCAATACCGCCCAGCTGACCACCTAGGTTAGAACCTACGGTTGCTATGAATGCTCGAGGGTCAGTCGCTTGTGACAGTCGCTGCTGAAAGGCTTGTTGCTGTTGTGCAAAGGGATCAACTTCGTTACCGAAGAGACTTAAAATACTTGTAGCCATTGTCGCTCCTGTTAAAATTATCGAAGACCACCAAAGCTTGCACCCGGTACTGTGCTTAATCTGTAATCAACAGGCATGCCCGGTACAAAAGAACCCCCTGTTAACATGCCAGAAGGTTGTAAACCACCACCTAAGGAAGCTCCTGTAGCTGCTTGGGTTGTTGGTTGAATGGGGTTAATCATTCGGTTAATACCCTGCATACCAGCGTTCATCAAACCGCTACCCAAACCAGCCATCATGTATGCACTACCCGGCACTGTCGCCTGTGGCATTGTCATTGATTGATATGGCAGCATATTTCCTTGCAGACTACCCAAGTAAGTCTGCTGACGGTTGTAAGCTTCTTGAGCACCTGTGAGATTAGCTTGGGGAATATACTGAGCAGCTTCTTGAGCTCTTCCAGCAGCGCCAAGCATACTATTGTACACATTAGCCATACCAGAGCCGTAGAGGTTAGCTTGAGCTTGACCAGCACCCTGAGCCAGACTACCGATGTTAGAACCTTGAGTAAGCATGTTAAGACCTGATTCTTCAGGACGCAAACCAGCACCAAACAAACCACTAGCTAAATTTAGCTGATTCATTTGTTGTGCTTGTCCAGCCTGAGTACCTTGTGCTGCAATCTGAGCATCTGCTAGGGCACGAGCACGGTCACGAGAGAATTGCTCTGGGTTAACCATACCGCCAGCGCCAGCGCCAGCAGCTTCACCAGAGATGCCCATACCAATACGACCACGACTGAGTTGTTGATTACGTAAGGCAATGTCCTCTGCTTGTCGTCCGGGCTGCAGGAGACCTTGCTGTTGAGCTACATATTGAGCAGCAGCAGCTGTGGGGTCTGCCTGAATAGCCCCAGCAGCCTCACCAGCCTTCCTGTAGAGGTCCTGCTGATAACCATAGGTCTCAGGTGACAATGCGAAACCAGCCTGTCCTGTGCCTTGGTCGAAGAAGGTAGAACCCGTACCTGTGCGGATTGAGTATGGCTGAAACTTAGCCAATTCCATCGCTTTAGCGGTATCAGAAAGTTGACTCTGACCAATGGAGCTTTGAACCTGTCCCATTGCCTGAGCAGCTTTTTGTTGTGCTTCGGCATAGGAGATAAGTCCCGCATTGTAGTCAGCAAACGCTTGGTCTGCTACTGCACGTTGGGTTTCCGTGTCTAACCGAAGTTGCTCACGTACTCGTTTCTCTTCAGCTAAACGTGCAGCGTCAGCAGCTTGTTGTGCTCCCGCCGCTTTACTAGCGGCATTACTTTGGAATAAGCCGCCTATTACAGCTCCTGCTACTGGTGCCATCCATGCCATATTACTCTCCTTTGGCGATCAACACTTCGTCGATCTTATCAATGTTTTTTTCTTCCGTTGCGTGAATACAGTACCAAATACTGTCTTCTAGTGCCTTTACACTATGGTGTTTGTTAGCCTCTATATTTATACAAGCTGGTGCTTCATGCTCTGTAACATCATCATCTACTTTAACCAATACACGCCCTTTAGCTAATATTGACATATGGGCGTATGTGTGCTTATGTTGCATTAAAAAGGTATCGTAAGGGATAAATGTTTCCTTAGCATACAACCCATCAGAAAAATGATGCACAATGTCTATCATGCTGTACGCTTCCACATATAGACTGTTATGTATGGCTGTAAGTTAGCATTAGTGCCGCTGGAGCCTGTTGAGTTAATACTAATACCAGTAGTTGCTGTATTAGTGTTTTGATACTGGTCATAAAAGTCAGCATTATAATTAAAAGGACCACCATCAAAAATATCCCTGTTGACAATAGGAACACCACTGTGAACGTGACCGGGGTCTGTTATGCTGTGAGTGTGACTGACAACAACAGCATCTTTACTACCACCAGTTCCCTCTGCTGTAGCAAACGAAGGGTCAGCGGCATCAAAACCAACCATTACCTTACCAGCACCAAAAGCAACCCAAGTGCCAAAACCTAGTAAGGTTGCGGGGTTAGTTGCGTTTGATGCGTTAATATAGATAGAACCCACAGGGTAAGCACCTGAAATATTTGCTTGCACAAAAGCTGTGGTAGCAATTTGTGTTGTGCTTGTTCCAAATGAAGCAGTAGGGGCTGTTGGTGTACCTGTGAAAGCTGGAGAATCAATAGCTGCTGCACCTAAGTTAGTACGAGCATTAGCAGCAGTAGAAGCACCAGTACCTCCATCAGCCACGGCTAAGTCAGTAATTCCAGAAATAGCGCCACCAGTAATAGCCACAGAAGCTGCATTCTGGGTGCTCATTGTTCCTAGAGAACCTGTAGCGTTATCTACTGCTGTTTTAACAAAAGAAGTAGTAGCCACCTGTGTGGTGTTAGTGCCAGCAGTTGCCGTAGGAGCCAAAGGAGTACCAGTCAGTGTTGGGCTAAGGGTATCAGCCTTACTGTTCACTGCTGTTTGAATGTTGTTAAACTCATCATCAACCTCAGCACCCTTAACAATCTTGTTGGGGTCGCCTGAGAGTAACGCATCCTTACTCGCAAAGTTTGTAGCTTTTACATATTGAGCCATTAGCCAATCCTTCCAGTTTTAACAAATGCGTCAATCTTCTGCACTGACAATTCTGATCCATTAACATCAGCCTCAAAGCCAATTTGGATAGAAGTACCAGCACCACCAACGCTACTTTTAATTTTATCTAACACAACACCAGCATTAAACTCAGCTATGTTATATTCAGAGACACCATACTCAAAGACATTACCCACCTGAATAACAAAAGGATAGGAGCGGTATGCTGCTTCGTAATCCACACCAACCTTAATTGTAAACTGTTGGTTAGAACCTCCTAGAACAGTAACACCAATCTGCTTAAGAATTTTGTTTGTCGTTGGGCTGTTAAAGTCTACATAGTGAGAGAAGTAACGAAGCCGGAAGCTTTCATTATTATCTGAATACCCACTATACTTACCAATACCGTTTACCTTGCCAACTAACAAGTCCCTGTTACGCAAACGTAAGAAAGAATAGGCAGGGTACTCATACCACACTGTGACACGAGCTGCACCATCTTCCAAAGGACTTCTCATGTCTAAACAGTAGACAGTCGAGGTTGCAGGAAAAGATATAAGGTAGAAGGCGTTAATCTCTGAATAAGCACTGCTTACTTTATCTAAACTACCATAAGCAGCGTTTTCAGCAATAACATCCTTAATAAAGTCATCACGGACATTTTTGGTCAAATCCCGCATAGGCAAGGACTTTTCTTGAATAACCCGACCCAACGAACGAATACCAGTGTCAGACAAGAAGATTAGGTCATTACCTGTGTTCTGTACACTACGTTTAGCAATACAGCCTACACCGACAATAACATCCTGTAAACCAAAGTTTGTACTAATGGGGTTCTCTGCACCCTGATAGATAACAATGTTATGCTTACAGAAGATGATTAGGAAATTGTTATGAGTAGCAATAGCCTCAATGTCATCCGCATTATCTGGAAGGATAGAGGCAATATTCAAGAAGCCACTAGAACCACCATTGAAGGCAGGGAAATCACTGTCAGCAATGTCTGTTGACCAGTAGATGTAATCTTTGTCATGAACCCAGTAGCGACCCCAAGCAGCAATAACTCCACTAGGATATGCCACTCCAAAGTTCTGAGACAACCCTGTAGCGTCTGTAATTGTCTTGGCTAGGGGTGACCCTGCCTCACTATAAACAATTGGCTCATGGCCCGATTGAACCAGCAGGGCGGTGTCATTCAGTGAAGCACCGTTCCAATCGTTATCTGTAATCGTGTAAAGAGCTGGAGTAATGTCTGTTAAAGCAGCACCAATACCCCCAGCAAACAGTTTGTTATTACCAGCAGAGATAACCTCCGTACTGTCATCAGCGTTCACATGCTCCATCATGAAGCGCACAGGATTACCAGAGAGGGCAGAAGAACCTGAAGTGGTCTGCATCACCCAACCCTTACGAGCACCTAGGCGGCCGTACTTGTCAATAATAACGTTGTCTGTTAATTGAGCAAAGTTAGGGGAGATAGTAACACCACTTTCTTGAGTGTTTAGACCGAAGAAACCGGGGGCAACAATAGAAAGTGTTTCAATCTGTTTCATACACTATACCAAACAGTTTCTTCGGGGTGACGACCAGCATCCAGAGCCACCGCATCAGCTAAAGCAGACTGAGCAGCAGCATAAGCATTCATGCTTTGTTGTCCACCATCTTCACCACGTTCCTCAATTGCCATCGCTGTGGCTAGAAGGATAACAGGACGAGATGGGATTTCCATGGGGTCAGAGTCACCTGACAAAGGCACGTTACGCAACACCACGTTAAACCGAAGTGTGTAGGCACCATCAGGAATTGGATAGATGTCTACCTGAGTATCACCGTCAGCACTAACACCGTTAAAGTTATAGAACGTAGGAATACCACGCTGTGGGTTTGTCAACAAGAAAGCTTCGTTAAACCAGTCAGCGTCCTTGTATAACATGACAATGTCACTTGTGTCGTTTAAGACACTAAGCACTTGGAAGTTATTTTTACTTCCTTGAAGCTCATAGTTAAAAGTACCATCAACAGTAGTTGCTGTTAATGTACGGCGTAAGGCACTCCACTTCCAAGCATTTTCGACTTGACTCTTAGCTTCGTTTACAAAGTCACCAATTAGTCGGGCATAAGCATTAGAGTTACCAGCGCCTTGTACAGTGGTTACTTCACTTTCCCGGAGTCGTCGGAGAACAGAGTTTACTAATTGAATGTATGTCATTTGTTATCCTGTTATTGATCGTAGCCTACATCACCAGAAAAAGAAGCATTGCCTACTTCACCGGGAGATGCGCCGGGAGCGTTGCCTTCTGAGTTAACATAGCCACCTCCACCGCCATATGCGTTTGAATCCCAGCTTATATTAGAAGAAGCCATGGCATTATCGTAAGCAGCTTTTTCTCTAGCAAGTGCTCGTTTTACTTCTTCACTACGGATATTGTAGTTAGGCAAACCTGAGAGGACAGGAGCACCGATACCTAAGACAGCTTGTAACCACCCGGGAGTAACAGAACGTTGTAGTTGTTGCATCCTAAAGTCACGTTCAGCAGGAGTCTCAATGTCAAAGTAAGCTTTCTGTGCGTCTGTTAGTTCTACAGCACGGTCACCACCAGACATCATTCCACCTGTAGGAGCAACACCTAAAGATTGCGCTAAGATGTCTTCAGCAACAGCTCGACGACCTTCTTCAAAGTCCGTACGAAACTTAGCAAGGTCAGTACGAGCAGGAGCGACATACCCTTGGTTAACATTGCCAACATTCTGCACTGCAGACTGAATAGCTGAGATGTCAGGCATAGCCATAGGAGCCGGAGAAAGCATTCCTCGTCCGGGTTGCATGTTACCCATGATTCCAGCTAAATACTCTTCATAGCTTGTCTGAGCCATCTTATTCTCCGTCAAAAGCGTATGTAGCCGCTTCTTTGTATAAGTTAAAAGTAGCTATACCGCTCATAGAACTACCAGCCTCTGTGGTAATAACAATAGAATCTCCACTTTGCATGATGATACTAGAACCATCAAACTTGATAAACTCAGTTGCAGCCAGTAAGTAGTTGTCAATAATCTTGATCTGATGACTAGCATCATGAGCATGCTGCCAATAAGCACTAACCAGTTTGTTGTTTCCTGTGGCGTTGGAAATAAACAACAGTGTCACCTCAGCCTTAAAACCATTAGGCACAGTGAACAGTGTGTTTGCTGCTCCGGCAGTTAGTGTCTTACCTACGGTGTGCTTCATTTTTCTTAGCTCTCATGTTTCTCTTAGGAAGACTACGGCCTGCTTTAGACATTGCAATGGCAATTGCCTGCTTCTGTGGTTTGCCAGCCTTTACTTCTTTACGAATATTCTCACTGACTGTCTTATTGCTACTACCCTTCTTAAGCGGCATCTTAAGTACTCCTAAGGTTTATTATCTTTATGTTTAAATACTAAGTACTTTAACCTAAGTATACTAATGTATATAGTATACCATATTTTTGTCTTTTTGTCAAGTACTTTTTTACCATTTTACTTTGTCTGCCCAATAAGCAGCACTCATCTTGCCTTTAGCAATGTTCTTGGCATGTCGAGCCTTAAACGATTTGTTCCGTGCAGAACCCTCAGGACTACCTGAGACTCCCTGTTGTCCAAACCGAATAGTCTTAACTTGATCACCATCTTTAGCCACAACTACGTGACTTTTGGTCGGATGACTTGGCGTCTTCTTAGGTTTGTTGTAGCCAGATACACCAGCACGAGTTAGTCTTGAGTCTTTCATCTTATGCAATCAGACCGTTAAGATAAACAGTCTTTCCTTCCTTTTTGGTTGCTGTGAGTACTTGTTTCTTATTATCACTGGGATTATAACTAACATGTACCCATCCTGAGTCTGGAATTCCAGGAGTATAGAACTCAAGTATTACCTGTCTAAACTCCAAGTTATCCACAATCCACTTAGCTAGGTCTGCATTAGCAACCCCGGGAATCTCAATGTCAGCTGCCATGCCCTTACAGTGGTCCGAAGTCTTACTACCGCCCACCTTGGCATTGACATTAGGGTGACGGAAACCAGAATTAACCTTTACACCCTTACCAAAGTGGTTCCTAACGGGCTGGAGAACAACCTCACAAAGTCGAGTCATGTTGTCGATTTCCTCAGGACCCGGGGTGTTATCCATGTCTAACCTAAGGGCTGTATCGCTCTTGGTCATCTCAGCCAGTGAAAAGTTATCAGTCAGTTTCATACAGAATCAGTCCCCTTTGGTTTAATCTCAAGACAGTCAGTCCTGAAGGCTTTTACATCAGCATCCCGTTGCATAACTACAACAGCTTTCTTGTTCTCCGCATGACACTGCTCTATGGATATGGAGATACCGCCATGGTAAAAAGAACATGTATCATTTACGAGACAGACAAAGGCAACGGGTATCCAGAACATGGCTATTTTTTCTTCATATCTATGATCTTCTCAAGGGTACGTCCACCGAAGTAGAAGCTCATAATGAGCATACCCCACTGACCTAAGAGTTCTACGTAGGCTTGGTTTGCATCCTTACCGAAAGCAGACATCATGGCGAAGGTAAAATACCCCACCAGAATCGCTACAAGGGTCATAGGGCGTATATTCTTGGACAACCATGAGTCACTACCCATGTCAGCCTTAAGACGCTCTGTGAGGTTGTTTTGCTCTGTTTTGTATAGGTCGGTGTCGTTAGCCATTTTAGCCAGCTCACCATCCTGCTGCATCTTAATCAGCTCTGCCTGAGCTTTAGCCTTAGCCTCAGGGTCTGGAATAAGCTTATCAACCAGCTTACTGCCAATGTCTAATAGTCCTGCTAATGGTAACATTAGTCCCCCTTGGTGCTCTTTGTGCCTACCATAATACCGCTAAGGGCACCTACAATAAATGTAGCTATGGGGTTCACAAGTTTAAAGAATTCTGCATCGTTAGGTGCCTGAACGTCTATAGGCTGTGTCACAAAGACTAGACTATAAAGTACTACACCTACAATACCCACTAGAGTAATTGCCATTACAACACCTACGATAAACCTTAGTATATCGTCTAAAGAAGCATCTTTCATTTCATCTCCGATGGTGTTATTAAGTAATCAGTACAAGTACCACTAGCCTCACAGGCAGGATGTTGGCACTCAGGATTCTTATGGTTTGCTGGGTCTTGGCAAGCATACCGATAACGATCTTCACAGCCAGCAATAAGGAATACTGCACTGACTGTCACAAGGCCTGCAAAGATGTACAAAAGTTTAACCATTAGATTCCGTTCTGTTTCCACTCAATTGCTGTGGCAATCATTCCCCACATTGCCCAGCCAGCAACAGCAATAACAACAGCGGCTAAGGCATACCACATCATGTCACGCCTACGCTGTTGCTGATGGATAAGCTCACGCTCACGCTTCAGTTTAATCTGACGCTGCATGTGCATAAGGTCGTCAAAAGCCTGAGGACCGTAGGCAAGCTTCACCATAGACATAAGTTCAAGGTGTTGCTTACGTACGGCCTCACGGCGCTGGAGTTGCTCCATGGCTTCTTGTTCCACGGATTTACCACCACCGATACGCTTAAAGATACTTGGTTTCTTATTGTCAGCAGCCTGTAGCTCACTGACCTTGCCCATCCAAGTACCGATTTGCCCTAAGACATCTTCTACTTCTCTGCCAGCTTCTACGAGCTTCTTAACGGTGTTAAAAGCTGCCGTAGCTGCCATGAAGAGACTAATGGGGTCCATTTATTTCATCCAATGTTGTGAGAGCCATGTAAGAAATCCCCCAGCAATAGATGCTATGGTCATCCCCATCCAGAAACCACCTTTGCTTTGGTTGGCTAGAGCTAGAAGTGTTTTGATGTCAGCATCCATACTGTTCACCTTAGCTTCTAACCCCTCCACCTTAGCCAATAGTTTCCCATACTCTACTGGGTTTAAGTTTTCCATTGGTTACTCCGTGGGCGGCGTATCCGCAGGCTCTGGTGTATTACCCTCTGCCAGCCACTTCAGGTACTCTTGGTAGTCTGTGTTGGCGGGGTCAAAGGGGATGAAGGCGTTGTCGGACAGGCGGCAAACACCGCGAATCTCTTTGCCTTCAATATCGTTTGGAAATTTTTTAAACATTTTATAACTCCGCCGAAAACTGCCAATTTAAAAAGCGAGAAGAATAACTTCCCGTTGATGCACACGCAGCATTTGCACGTGCGTGTCTTAAATCTTCAACGGTAAGTGAGTTTGAAGACGAGTTGTAGTGTGAAGTTGACCCCGTACTCCCTTGAGCGGCAGTTGGGGATGCCCGCATTTCAGTGACAAAAGGTGTTCGTTGCTCAGTGCTATACCCCGCAGGACCATAATCTGTACAACACGTATTTGCAATTTGAAAATAACGTTGGCAAAGTTGAAGCTCAGTTCCATACATCCGATGCTCAAAAGGCGTGGCTACACTGCCTGCCTCAAGCTGTACGCCTGTGATGTAGAACGTGGCTCCGCTTGTGCCGACTACTGAGGTTGCGCCTGTGGCTGAAAATGCTTGTGTTGCTGTCCAAGCCCCAGCCGTGCCACTCCAACTAGAACCAGCACCAAGACCAAAGAAAACAGTTAAACCAACACCGTTAGTAGTAAGCCAAGTACCACCTGTATCACCGGGAATCGTAACGGAAATATATGTCCATGTATTAGCGGATGAAATTGTATAGGTGAATGGATAATTGCGCGTACCGTTATTGTTGCCGATAACACCACCAAAAGTTCCGGTAAGACTACATTGCACCCAGAAAGACAAAGTAATTGTTTTGGCGCTAGCTGTACCAAAACCAAGATCAGCTACGTTATAACCTTCAATTTTTTGTTGCAAAGAAAAATAGTCTGACGCACCAACAGAATAAGCAGATGACGATGTAATTACCATTGAGTTTGTAAAACCCGAAGGAACAGTTGAGCTTTGTTGCGCTGTTAATTTGCTGTTTTGACTAACAGGAAAGCTCCATCGGTCAAGCCCATAGCTGTTATATGTAGGAGTAACACTCGCCCCAGCGTTCCTCTGGTCAATCCGCATATCTCCGTTGATGATGCGATTCCTGCCAGCCATGTTAGACATCGTGGGGGTGTACCCGTTGATGCTTGCTGTGTTGCCACCACTAGCATCGGTGATGGCGTTTGTTGCTAATGTGCTCATGGTTTTGGATACTCCTGTTTCACTGCGGCAATCGTTGCCTTCCAAGCGTCAATGCCTTCGTGGTAGATGGTGTCTAGCTGGTCAGCAATGGATGGGTAGGCTTGGGCACGTTGGTCTTTGTATGCGTTAGGATCAACCCAAGCGTTAACAGCGTCCATGTCAATGGCGACTTTGTTACCATCTGCGTCAAATGCACCAGTGGTGTCGTTAATACTTACGACACTTGGGTGTAACGCATATATTGCTTTGTGGTTCATGTTGCAATCTCCATAACAGTCATTCTAATTTGAGCACTTGTTCCGGTGTAATTATTACTCGCATTGCCGTTAATGTAAGTAGTTTGGCTACCGCCATTCATCGCCGCACGAACTTGTATAGTTCTTGTGGCTGTACTTTCAGCAGCAAAAACCTCATTTATGGATGTGTAAGCTGCGTTTAGATTGCCACCAAAATTCGTATAAAGCCAAGTACCTGAATTTGCTGCAACAAACGTACTTCCGTTCCACAACGCTAGCCACGCCCAATCTGCACCGTTTGTGGATTCGCTAATAGCTACTGAACTTGTTTGAACCAAAATATTGCTACTTGCCAAAAGAGGTGTAAAACTGAGGCTAAATATTTGCAGTCCATTGGTAATAGTACTTGCAGACCCGTTGGCTGTAGTACTCCCTACTCCTTGGAATACAGTGCTTGCTACTTGCAACACACTACCCGCTGGCATCGCTGACGCGGGTACACCTGCCGTGGTTAACACCGTCCCCGCTTCATCAGGCAGGGTTAGCGTTCTATTTGTATTGCTATTTGGGGATGCTATTGTAAAGATACCTGTCCCACTGGCATCCCCTTGGATGGTTACCTTGGACATTACAACCCCTCGACAATAGCCTTCAATGCGCCCACATCAGCGGCGGCATCAATAGACGTTTGTACACCAGCATACTTGGCACGAATAGCCGCACGTGCTTCTTCAGCCGCAACAGCTTCAGATGGGATGGTGGCTTTTACGTCCAGTGGTGCAAACTCTTCTGCACGTTTGGCACGGCGAACTTCGTGGGCAATGCCTTTTGCTTTATCTACGTTAATTGTAATCATTCTGAATACTCCCAAGCGTTGCGGAATGTACGGTCGCTGGGCACATCAGCCACATCGACAATCTTGTAGGGCTTACCTGCTGGTACAGCCTTCAGCACCTGCTCTTGTGTAGCGCCGGGTGCAGGAACGATGACAGCGCAGCCGCCTTCGTCTGTTGGATAAATTACTCGTTTGTTGTCCATGTTAGACTCCTTTTAAAAATTAGTTACTGAAGACGGTGACTGAAACATATGTCACATCAATTACGGCTGATGCCGCTGTATTAAGCACAGTTATTTCTTTGGATGTTGTAGAAGTAGGCGTTCCTTCAATACCAAACAAAGCACCCTGAACTCCCGCATACCACGCTTGTCCAATAACTGAATAATTTGTATTAGCCATTGCGTTCGTAAAATTCATGGTGTATAGTCCTGTACCTCTATCGGTAATTGAACTCACATTGTATGACCCCCTAATCGCCACAGTCCCTGTGCCATTAAAGTTAACCCACGCCTTACAAGCCTGTTGACCTGTTTGCATTGAGGTGCTATCTGGAAAGGTAACACCATTTGTTCCGCTTATTGTTGTACTCATGGTATTCCTTTAGCTGAAGACAGCAACCTGCACAATAGCATCATCAGTATACGCACTACCTGTATAAACTCGTGCAAATACATAAGTCGTGTTGAACGTGTCACACCACGTTTGATTGATGTTATTGCCAATATTTAAACTAGTTGCATAATTTGTGTCTGGCATTGCATTTGTAAAGTTTACTCCGTATATCCCAACTCCATTATCAGTAATACTCGCTACATTAAAAGCCCTACGAATAGCCACCGTACCTGTCCCGTTAAAGTTAACCCACGCCTTTGCTGTACCGTTAACCACTGTGTCTACTGGGACGGTTGCGTTGCTAGGGGTGCTTAGTGTTTCTGTTTTAATTGTTGACATATTAGCTCCTAGCGAAAGATGGAGACGCAAACGTACTCACAATCTGTTAGCCCATAATTTGCGGTTTGAACAATTGATATTTGATAAGCGGAGGTTGTGCGTGTCGCCCGTGAACTTGCACTTTCTCGCACAAAAGCATTGTTCCCAGCAGACGTATTCACTGTTTCTGTTCCAACAGAATAATTTGCATCTAGTAAGGCAGTCGAGAAGTTCATCGTGTAATTACCAGTGCCGTTATCCGTAATACTACTCACATTCCCACTCGCACGAATAGCCACAGTGCCAGTACCGTTAAAGTTCACCCAAGCCCTACACTTGTAGTTCTCTGAGCCGTCATCGTTAATCCAGCCGTTAAAGTTAATATTTCCGCTCATACAACCACCCAGAAAGAACCAGTTGGAACAGTAACTGTGACACCCGTGGCAACCGTAATGTCACCCACGCTCATGGCGTTCTTGTTCGTGCCGATTGTGTAGTCAGCCGTAATCGTGTTGTCAGTCTCGTAGAAAGCAACGTTAGTACCAGAGCCACCCTTGCCTACACCAGCGGCTCCTGTGATATACCCATCACCGTTTAATACAATAGCCATATATACCTCTTAGACAATAGCCCAGCGACTACCGCTAGGAATGGTGACTGATACGCCTGAGTTGATCGTAATTGGTCCAGCACTCATTGCGTTGTTGCCAGAGCTAATAGTGTAATTTGCACTGATAGTGTTAGCCATCTCATACAAACCCTTGGTAGTGGTGTTTCCACCAACAGCACCATTAACCCAACCAGAACCGTTATAAACAATACCCTCACCAGTAGTAGGGCTTGTAATTGTTACATCGCTAAGGTCATTTAAGGCTGGGTTTACATTAACCACCGCCCAAGAAGCATTAGTTCCGTCAGTCGTTAAATACTTACCACTGTTACCAGTTTGGTTTGGAAGTGCATCTACGGTCTGCCAAGAAACATTAGTTCCATCGGTAGACAAGTATTTACCACTGTTACCCGTTTGGTTAGCAACATAAGTAGCAGCTTCAGTAGCACTATTAGCTGCGTTCGTAGCACTTGTTGCTGCATTGCTTGCTGAAGTAGAAGCTGATGAAGCACTAGAGGCGGCATTGCTTGCTGAGGTTGCTGCGGATGAAGCACTAGAGGCTGCATTGGTAGCCTGTGTGGTAGCCGTAGACGCGCTAGAAGAGGCGCTAGAGGCGCTAGAAGCTGCGGCTGAGGCAGAGGTACCGGCATTGGTTTCAGCGGCTTCTGCGGCTGTCTGAGCGGTTTGAGCGGCTGTTGCACTAGAGGCTGAAGCAGTAGCACTGTTAGCTGCGTTAGTTGCACTTGTGGCAGCAGCAGTAGCACTGTTGGCAGCGTTGGTAGCTGAAGTAGAGGCGTTAGAAGCACTTGTAGCCGCATTAGTGGCGGCTGTAGAAGCTGTAGAAGCTGAGGCGGCTGCGTTAGTCTCAGAGGTCGCTGCATTACTCGCACTGGTTGCAGCGGCTGAAGCTGAGGCAGAGGCATTACTTGCACTGGTAGAAGCTGAGGATGCGCTAGTGGCGGCTGCTGAGGCTGAAGCGGCAGCGTTAGTTGCGCTGGTAGAAGCCTCACTTGCCTTGGTTGTTGCTGTAGTTGCTGAGGCTGCTGCACTTGTTGCACTAGCAGCGGCTTCGCTTGCTTTAGTTGTAGCAGTGGCTGCTGACGTAGACGCACTAGAGGCGCTAGAGGCAGCATTGGTAGCACTTGTAGCGGCAGCTGAAGCACTGTTAGCCGCATTAGTTGCGCTTGTAGAGGCAGCAGACGCACTACTGGCGGCTGAAGAGGCGCTTGTGCTTGCGTTAGTAGCTGAAGTAACTGCTGAGGCGGCTGAGGTGGCTGCTTGTTGGGTGAGTGCTGTCACCTCGTTAACTGTCACACCACCTGTAGCGTCACCAGCTCCACCGTTTCCCCGGTAAATAGCCATTATTATTCCTTAGGTTTAGTTTTCTTAACCGTCTTTACAGGAGGAGCTACTTCTTTTTCTTCTTCTTCGATTACTTCTTCATAATCTTCTTGTTGACGGACTTTTTTAATATCATATTCATTATGGAACTCCATAATACCGCCACTAGCCTTACATCTGAACTTAGCCATGTTTTCTCCTTGTTGAAAGGCTCTGTGTAAAAGCCCTTTAACAAGGAAGCCCTCCGAAGAGAGCCTCCTTTAGCCTACTTAGGCAGGCAGTGCGATAGCCACAGCGGCTTCGTCACGCAACTCTTTTACGCCATACAGCATGTCAGAGGTGAACAACGTACCCAAGTACTCTTGCTTGTACTGAGTCTGTGAGCGAAC
>Ga0208019_1000291_pt1 | contig 27683 bp, 40 predicted proteins | sample CB_VirMetaG_5_FD_184540 | JGI IMG/M metagenome (GOLD analysis project Ga0208019, IMG submission 184540) | Freshwater to marine saline gradient viral communities from Chesapeake Bay - CB_1508_1D Viral MetaG (SPAdes) (version 4) | ecosystem: Environmental > Aquatic > Marine > Coastal | place: USA... | reverse complement strand
GGTGAACATATAGGCTCCCCGCATCCAAGTCTGCCTGCCCGCCAGCCATACCTGACAATCCAGTTCCCGCAGGTAATCGTACTCGATGGTGGTGAAGTTCCAGCCGAAGCAATCCCACCTCTGTGCGTCACCCAGGGTCCAGTCCGTACCAACCCCATTGGTAAACGCCAATGCGTGCAGCGGCAACCCCCGATACAGCGCCCCGCACTTGAGCATCAGCGTGCATCCCCAGGCCCGGTGCGGCACAGAGTATAGCCCAAACCACACGGCCTCTTCCCAGCCATGCTCCTTGCCCTGCGAGCAGAACTCCCGATCCACCATGACGTACTGGTGGCGCGGAAGGTTGGCGGCAAAGGTCATTGTCTTTTTAACTTTGAGTATCTTTTGTAATTGATGAGTTCAAGAGCTATTGGGTCTTTGAATATATCTCTTTCTACCCCAGAATATTTATCTTCCCATAACTTGCCCATATAGATTTTGCATATTTTGTCCATTGTGTCCTCAAGATCCTGTATCACTGAATACAATATTTTTTTATCACCATCATAAACACGAACAGTTCTCTCAAGATCGTCAAGCCTTTCCTGCATTAAATCTAGTTTCTTTATGTATGAATTTCTTATTCTTGATATTTCATTCGGTCTCAGCCTAAACCATTCTGTCCATCCATTCCCTATAAAGCTCTTGGGGTTTGGATGCGTAACCCTTCTGCATGAAAACATTTCGTGAAGCTGCCTCTCCCTGTCCCTGCCCCCAGGCATAATAAGAATCGTTTCAAGATTGTCTTTTCCAATCTGAAATGATCTTATTCTTTCAATTGGATTGCATGAGTATCCTATTTTGCACAGATCAAATTCCTTATCCTTGATTATATATATCATTATATTTTCCTTATTTGTCCAGCCACATTGCAATAAGCATTGCGCCCATTGCAAGCAGGATCAGGTCAATGGGATTTATTTCCACGCTTTTTGCGCCCCGGCTTGATCTGAAGGCTGCACTCCTTGTTGCCCTTGACCCATGCCTCCAGCGCCTTGCGGAAGGCGTAGCAGGCAAGCTCCTCCCGCTCGTATTTAATCATGTTGAATCCGTGGTAAGCCAGCGTGTCGATGGTCTGGTCGTCCATGTCCAGGTCAAGCTCGACCATCTGGACCTTGCGCTCGGACTTGATCTTTATTTGTCCCAGTTTTTCCATTGCGATTTCTCCTCTCTGGATCTGTCGATCATCCATGCGATGAAGCTACCGGCGAAGGTTATCAGAAGCAGCCCCGCCCCGATGAGCAGGCCGAACAGCACCATGTGTGCGCTGACCTCGGCAAAGAACCTGAAGTATTCAGTCATCATATTTCCTACTCTTTAGCATCCGGTTCAGGTCGGTCTGGTCGATGTTGGCACCGCCCATCCTGCACCAGAAGAGTACGGTTCCGTTCTTGAAATCGTCAAGCAGATTATGGATGTTCTCTTCCTCGCGGTAGCAACAGCAGTCGGTCAGGCGCGGGCGGTCCTCCGCCGGGGTCAGTTCGTCCCCGACCAAAACCTTGCGGCGCTGGAGCAGGCGCAGGTCGTAGATCGCCCGGATGGCGATCTCGCTGGCGAGGAGCTGCATCCTCTCTTCCTGGCTCAGGCGGTTCGCTTCTGCTTTAACCATTTCTTTTTCCTGCCGGAATGATTGTCCGCCCAAGCCGCATAGGCGTTCCACAGCCTTGCGGCATCCAGAGCGTTCTGCTTGTCGTCAAACACATCGTCGACAGGTGGCAGGCCGTTGGGCGGCTCGGCTCCCCATAGGCGAGGACCAACCGGGTTCTCCATCGACTCTGTCACCACCCGCCACTTGTCCCCATGCGGGATGACCTTGACCGGGGTCATCGGATCTCTTCCTGTAACTTCTTCTCGTCCTTCTCGATCTGGTCAGCCAGCTTGTCCAGATCCGCGCTCTGGCCAGCGTAGTGGATCACGTAGGCGTCGATGTATCGGTTCAGCCCGAAGTGTTGTTCCACGCTCGTCATGCAGTTGAACATCGGGTCAAGCTCCTGAAGGTCGAGGTCGCACAGGTGCGCCATCACGTTGAGCCAGGTCTGCTCGGCAAAGTGGTTTGGGAACAGCCCCAAGGGCGGCTGCGAGAACAGCCCCGCAACCTTGTTTGTTACCACGAAGACGCCGGTGTTGACATAAAAGCGCGGCTCGATCTTGAATCCGTAGGTCTTGGCCAAGCTCACCATCGCTGGCTTCCTGTCCAGGTAGGCGCCCTCGTCAAAAGCGCAGAACTTATCCACGTCCTTGGATATGTCCGGGCAGTCCAGCGCGATCAAGACATCGCAGTCAAAGAACGTGACCTTCTCGTAACCCCGCGCCGCCATCAGGTTTCCGATCACCAGCTTGCTGTATTGCACCGGCTCGGCCAACGGCTTCTCAATCGAGATAAAGTCCTGCTGGGTGCGCTTGCAGTATTCCTCCATGCGGGGTCGGGTCAGCGGCAGGATCTTGTTGATCCATCCGTCCCCGAAGGCTTGGGTCACGACGCAGGATTTCATTTCCAGATCACACCCTTATCGTCCAAGTCGCTGCTGAGAAGCATCAATTTATTGTAGAGTGAATAACCATAGCCCAACCTGAGAATGGTTTCGGAGATGGCGTGACCAAGCCAGTAGCAGATCCAAGCCAGCGCCAGCTTCACGCTGCCTCGCAAAGTTGTTCGTCGGCTTCCTCCATGAGCAGTTGCTCGGCAAACTCAAGCAGCTCCTTCTCAGGGTTCTCGATGTCCTTGTCCCCGTGGGCGACCTGTAACCTGGAGATCGACATATCGTAAGGCACATCGGCATAGACGTGTTCGCGGTAGCCCTGCGGCCCGATGTCAACCCGATGCGTTTTGTAATCGCAGTCGCCCCATGCCGTGACCTCGCGGCCTCCCCAAATGAATGTCACTTTGATGTCCTCTATTTTCTTCATAGTCGTGGTACTTCCTTTTTGATTTGCGCCCAGGCAAACAATGCGCGGACCAAGGCTCTTTCGAGATGATCCGCTGCCGTCTCCCCGTTGTTGTCCGGGCAAGGCGTTGACTTCTGCAACTGCAACATTGCCGTAGACAGGTGGCGCATGGCACGACCTATATGATAATCGTGGACCGGTTTGTCAACATTAAACCATTCACCGTAGGCGGATTTGTCGGAGCCTTTGCCCATAACGCGCCACACTATATCGGCTGCGGCTTCCCCAAGTTCGCCTATGGTGGGTGGCGTCATAGCTTCATCCCCGGAGGCACATACTTCTTGCTCCACGCCCATACCTTGAGCATTGCCAAAAATGCAATCCCAGCCTCCCTAAGCTCATCCTCATCCCATTGGCGGGTAATCAATGTTTCTGGATCATTGGCGGCCAGCACAACAGATACGCAGGCAGCTTTGGGGTTTTCGCTTGCCGTCCTATATGCCCACAATTGTGGACAGTCAGAAGTTTCAAAAAACGGAGAATACTTCGGGTTTACCTTGCGGTTTTTAAGGTCAATGATCGCATCCCCGATCCGCTTCAGTCGGACGTAGGCGTCGCATCGCCCAGCGTAACCAGCACCGACCAAGGCCCGCTCGCACCAATAGGTTTTCTCGACGTTATCTTCCGCCCATTCCTTGAAGGTTTTGATGTAGGGCTGAAGCTCCGGCTCCTTGGAGAAAGCACGTCCCAGCAGGATATGTTCCATCTGCTCGTGCATCCTGGTGCCATGCTCTGCCGCTTTTGTGGTTGATTGCTTCGAGTCCTTGACGACCCGCTTTGCGTATTCTTCAAGCGTTTCATTTTCCTCCTTCGGAAGAGTGAGCGAAGACATGATGGCCTGCTCGATCTTCCATGCGGTTAGTTGCGGCTTGTCCATGATGCCCAGGACGCTTGTGACCGACGGAAGCAGCCCCATCTTGCGGGCATCGGCGACCGTGGTGTTGCGCTCGTTGCCGTTCTTCCCGATGACAACGTGGGCGGACTCGCCATTTTCTGTGTACCAATGGCCGCTAGACTCGGTTTGAACGAGTTTAGCGGTCGATGGCTCTTTCTGCGTGAGAGTAAGAGCCACCGGATTAGAACGGGATTTGGTTCCCGTCCGCGTCGGTGTTGTCGGCAGCCTTGCCCTGCGGTGCCGAAGACGCACCGGACAACTCCTTGCTCGCACGGATCTTCTCCTGTAGCCACTCAGGCAGTTCGGCAAACTGGCCGCCCTCGCCCTGCTCGATCTCGTAGAACACCTGATCGTTTTGGGTGGTGGCGGGTGCCTTCATGCCCTTGGGCAGCTTGGCCATGCCTTGGATGGCGCAGTATTGGCGACCGGCTTGGCTGGTCTTGTGAACCAGCGTCAAGAGGCAGGACTTGCCAAGCAGGTTCTTCAGGCTGAAGCTGGCAAGCTCCTTGGCCGTGAAGGCTTGACCGCGCCAGGTTTCGAGGTGCTTTCGCAGGGTCGCACGCTCGCCAAGGCTGCGGGTCAGCTCGATGGAAACGACCATCGGCTTTGTCACCTTGGTCGTCTTGCCGTTCTCCGTCACCTCGCCTTCGATGGTCTGTTCGGGCAATTCAAAGGCCAAGCGGAGTTTGGGGGTCCACTTCTCCTCGCCATCCCATGACACCTTCTGGGTGCCGAGATCGACTAGGCTGAAGAGGGTGCCAATCGTGGCACCGGCTTCAGGCAGTTGCCGTTCCGTGTTTTTCTGTGTTTCGCTGAGTGTTAGGCTCATTTGTTTTTTTACCTTTCTAGTTTGGTTTGTTTGGGTTTAGTGGTGTGGAAGGCAGTACGAAGCCCTGCGCCACGGTGGTGGCCACGGGGGCGGTGTGGACAACGTCCACGGTGAAATTGGGTGGGGCGATGTGGCGGGCGATCTCGCAAAGGTCGTCGGCCTGGACGATGGCAAGCCATTTCTTTTCTCCATTGCGCCGAAAGAACACCGCCGGGATCTTTCCTTCGGGCGCGTCGGACTTGGCCTGCCGCATCCACTCCTCCGGCTTGACCTGCTGGCAACGCTTGACCTCAACGTGGAATGGGAAATTCCCACATACCACATCCCCGCTTCCGCCCTCTGGATTACCGGCGTACTGCTGTGTGCGCCGCGCTTTCTGCCAGCCCTGCTCGCGCAGGTAAGATGCAAACTCTCTCTCCCCTGCCGCCCCCTTGCGTCTTGAATTGATTGCCATCGCCCGACCCTAGCGGGCGTGTCAAAATCTAGTCAACTACTTTTTTACGTCCTCGTCAAAACAGGCTAATAACCCCGCGCCGGTCATCTTCTTGGCAACCTGGGGGTGTTTACGCAACCATTCGGCGGCCTCGTCGATGGTATACACATTCCGTATATATTCCTCGAACAGACGCCAAGCCTGTTTGGGGGTCAGAGGTCGTTGACGATGCGCCATGATGATCCTGTCTTTGGGTATAGCTTCTTGGTCGGGCCACGGCAATCGGACGGCTTGAGCAGCCAGAACAGATCCTCGTCCATCGCCCAAGCAATCAAATAATCAATCCTGTCCTTGGTGTACTTTGCTTTTCCCTCGCACCCGTTGCTTGTCATAAATCGGTAATAATTTTTATCGCCTTCGGTCTTGCTGGTGGTCTTGACCTGTATGCGATAAAACTTCCCGCCCTTCTCGGCCACCAAGTCGTAACCGCAAAAATCCTCCATCGGGGCAAGCACGGAGTACCCATTGCGAAACAGCGCCCCGGCCACCCTGGCCACACCGACTGCACCTATCTGGCGGTTGGATAATTTCATGCTTGACTAGGTGGCGCGGATGCTGGAGTTTTTACGCATGAAAGCAATGCTAATCGCAATGGCGGTGCTGGTGGCACCGGTGATGGGGGAGGATGAGGATAACAATGAGCGCGCAGAACTTGCCAAGTTCATAGGCGGAGCATACAAGGGTCGTGGAACCTGGGTGATGACCAGCGGCAACAATGCCCTAAGTGATCGTGGTTGCATAAGAAAAGTGGGTAACAATTACTTTACGCCTGAGGGTTTTTACAGGAAGGTTGGGAATACATACCTGAAAGACGGCGAAGCGATTGTGACAACCGGAAAAACATTTCTTGGTGATGGCGCGGTTGTGTCAACCGGCAGGACATATCTTGGAGATGATAGGGTCAAGGTATCCACAGGACACACGATTCTTGACTCAGACGTTTCCGAGTAGGGCAAGCCTGTTTCTTATCCTGTTTTCAAGCCCGCGAAGGAGCGGCTTTCTGGCTGGGTTCCTATTGGCCATCCTATATTCATCCTGAAGCTGTGCATCACTGGCAGCACGCATCAGGGCTTGTGGCTGAACCTTATTAATGGCGGCCAGGGTTTGCGGACCAAGCTTACCGTCCACGGACACATTTACGCCCAGCGTGTTTAATCCTTGCTGGAGATATTTCGTTGCGCCGCCCATCCCTCGATTAAACGCGAGATCCTGCGCGAATGGCTGGATGGCGCTGGGGAGTTTTGAGACGAGCGGGGATGTGTATTCCCTGATGTACTGCGCCGCTGCTCCCGCTCTTTCCTGCGCCGGGAGCGCTGCGATTCTTTTGAAGGCTTCAGGATGGTAGCGGTCGTTGATTCCGGCCACCTCAAAGTTACCACCCATGTCACCGGCAGGCAATTTGTAGACCTGGAGATTTCCCTGCTTGTCCTTTCTGGCCTCAAAGTCGATGGTCTTGAGTGCGGCCAGTTGTAGCGGGTCTTGTGATGGTTTAGTTGTCATGGCTGTTTCCTCTGGTATAAACTCAAATTCCTGTTCTGGGGCCGGTTGGTTTTGTTGGATTTGTTCCTGTTTCTGAATCGGCTGATTGATCGGATAGGTTTGCCTTATTTCTTCCGGCACACCCGTATAAGGAGATCCTGTCAATTCGCGTGAAATTATGTCCTTGCGAAGTTCGCGGCTTGATGCTGGGTTTATCTCAAATCTCATTGCCTTTCTCCCGCCATAATCCTGCGCCTGTTCTTTTGCAGGAATTGGATTCTTGCATCATCCCCAACCTGGGCATAGGCATTGCGAAGCGTTACGACCTTCTCCTCCTTGCTCATTGCCCGGAACTGCTTGTTTTTAAAAAGCTCCTCGGCTGCCCTGCGGTTTGCCCGCCCGCGCACCTTTGAATACTCCTCGTAAAGATCGGGCGAAAGCCTGTATTTAACATTGTCGATGGTAAAGTTTCTTTGCGGCTTGGGCGGGATGACATCGCCATCCTCTGTTTCCTTGAAAATCTTGTATATCTCAATGGTGATTGGATCGTAGGTTGCGGTGCGACCCTTGGTTACATCAAGGAAGTTGTAGGCAATTGGATCTGCGCCTTCCGGGGTCTGGGGTATTTCCCTGCCCCACACATCTATTCTTCTTGGAATATCCTCATCTGCTCCAGGCAACCTCCTTCTTAAAACCTCTCCAAAAAGATTTATGGTTCTCTCCACGCTCTCCCCCTCAATATCCTTGATCTGAATCTTGTCCGGCAAAGACTCTCGCATGGATCTGGATACGGCTGAAAGCGTGTTGGGGAATGGTATGGATGAAATTGTGCCAAAATAATTTGAGATCCAGTTGTCCATCGTTGCACCTTGGCCGTCCAAAAGTGCTGACAAAAGGCTGTTTGTTCCCTTTAGAAAGCTCTGGTTCATGGCAAAGGAAAGCGTTTCCGGCACCAGCGCGGTCACAAATTCAGGGCTGATGAAATCGCCACCCTCGGTTGCCTTACTTGCGGCGTCCCACGTGGCAAGCATCCCGCCAACAATACCAAGCTTCTCAAGGTTAATCACCCTGTCTCCTGGCTGAAGCTCGGTTGACTCGCCTTCGGCAAATCTATTCAAAGCGCTTATGTTTATTGTTCTTGGTGGTATAGTTTTGTATTGGATGTCTCTTGCCTTCTCGCCCTGTTCAGCCCTTCCTCCAATTATATTGTTATCGGAAAGAACTTTTGCCACCGAACCAATGGTCAGGCTTGTCAGGGTTTTGCCAATGGCAATTTGCATTTCCCTCTGATTCCCCGCCTTCCAAGCCGGGTATCCCCTGAATATAAGCGCGTAGCCTGGAAGGGAATAATCCAACATTTCATCAATTACATTTGCCGGTGTTTTGGCGTAGGGGATGATTGTCTTCCCGACAAATCTTGCCGGTCCAAATCTGCTTCCAAGCCCAAACATATTCGCCGCGCTCAATGCAGCTCTTGTGAGCGGAGTATCCTGCTGGAAGACTGCCTGGGCAGCCTCTTGCTCTATTTTTGAAAATTCGCCAGCCTTCGGAAATCTGGCTGCCACCGAAACCGCTTTTCCGGTTTTACCAGCAAGCTGTGCCGACTCGGAAAGCAGTCTGGCCTGCGCCATGCGCCTGAACGGGGTGTCTCCAAGTTGGAGCAGGCGAAGCATTGTTTCTGGCGGTGCGCCCAATGCCGCTTCTGCCGCCAACCTTGCGCGATCAAGCACGTTGGCACCAAGACCTTTCCATCCTGTCTGCACTGGTTTTGCCAACCCTGCTCCGGTCCAAAATTGCTTGAAAGCCTGAATGGGCTGGAATCCACGGATTCTTTCGCCTGCCAGCAAACCTTCCGCGCTAATTCCACGACGAAGACCGACAATTCCCTCGACTGTCCCACGTCCAAGCGCTTTCAGGCTTTCGCCAACCCTCCTTGCCCCGGCCAATGATAGTGGTGAGGATATTTGCCTTGGGCCAAGTTTTACTCCAAACAATCCTTGGAAAGCTCTGGTTATCTCCTGACTTACAAATGCCCCCTGGCGGGACATAAGCCTTGGGAGTGCGCTGACCGCATTACTCCACAAGTTTGTGGCGATGGAAAGTGGGGCAAGTAGATTTCCCTGAATCACGGTTGGCAATGTTTCGCCAAAAAACTTTTTGGGCAAAAGCCTGCTTTCAAAATTTTGTAATCTAAAAAGACTTTCCTGTAATATCTTTTCTGCTTTTGCTGCCTTCAGGATATCCGCATCATTCAATGTCTGTCTCGCCCGATCGGCAAGCTGATCGAATCTTGTTTGGAGTCTTGATTTTACCGCAAATAATTTTCTGCCTTGGGAAAGCAACTCCGGGGTAAGCCTTCGGTTTGCCTTATCAAGAGCCGTTACTAGCGTATAAAAATATCCTTGCGGATTTGTGCTTCTCAATGCCCTTGTGGCTGCCACCACTTGTCCGGCCTCAGTGGCATTTGCCTCTCTTAAAAATCTTCTTACGGTTCCCTCAAGCTCGTCCACGCTCCCGGTTGCGGCAGCCCGGTTGATCAATTCAGCCTTGGCAACAATCTTCTGCGGTTCTGTTCCCTCCAGGGCAAGCCTCTCGACATCAGCCCTGTCTGCTCCAGCCATCGCCTCTTCAAATGCCTTTTGCTTAAACTTGCCATATTGAATATCCTCGCTCTGCGCCAGCCTTTCCCGCACTCCTCGATCAAGCAACGGGTCTTTTACCAGCCTCTTTCCGACAGCTCTCACCCCCGTCTGTGCGGTTTCTTCTGGAAGCTTAATTGGCGGCTGTTTTGCCGCTGCCTCTGCAACGGCAGGCGCAGCCTCAACTGCCGCAGGTGCAGCCTGCGCCACCTCTGCGGTTGGCCTTGCAACTGCGGCAGGAGCTGCTTCTGCCGCCTCTGTGACTGTTCTAGCTCCAGCTCCACGGAAAGCCTGAATGGCTGGTCTTGCAAGTCCGGCAACGCCGCCGATGGTCGGGGTAAGGATTGCGGCAGCAGTTGTGGAAACGGGGTATTGCTCAATGTCCCGCTGCAGGACTTCCTCGATCCTTGCCATGCGTTCCGGCCCAAGGACAGCGCCAAGAGCCGCTGTCTGCGCTTTCTCCGCACCCAGATATGCCGCTGTGCCTGCCGCCAGCCCGCCAACTATTCTTGCTGGCAATGGCCCTGGCGTAAGCGCAAATCCTGCCCTTGCGGCTGCCCCGCCAGCCGTAGTCGGCAGAACCTCCCGCGCCAGCGTGCGGGCAACTGCGCCAAGCCTGCTGGGTTGTTCCTCGATTTCGAACACATCAATCTCGCCTTGAGGCGAAGCTTCGATTCGGACAAGCTTGCCAGCCTTATCCTTGCCTATGGCAAACCCGCCGCCCGTGTCCTTATCGGTGCCGGAGGATACGGTTTCGATCCCCAGCCTTTGCGCCTCTTTGACCGCTGGGATTGCCGGTTGTTCGATTGCGCCTTCGGCTAATGCCTGTTCGGTTGGCTTGAATCCTTCGGCAATCGTGCCATCCGGCCTCTTGATTGCACCCATCGCGTCAACCGCTTCGCCCGCCGCCTGTGCGGCTTGTTCGGGTGTTGCGCCAGCCTGAAGCTGTTTTTGTGTTTCCGCCTGAAGAACAGCTTGGCGCTCTGGCGAGATTACATCTTCAGCCCTTCCGCCTGATGCTATGTACTGCGCCTTGGTTAAATTGCCATCCTGTGCCTCTGGCACAAACTCAAGTTCTTGTTCCTGTTCTGGTACAAACTCCAGTTCAGGTTCGTTGGCCGGTTGCCTCAAGCCCCTGGCCATGACTTATCGCTTCGGCTGAAGCGTACCCCTCTGACCCTTGATGATTACGGTTTGACCAGGCTTGATCCCGGCGGCACGGGCTTCGGCGGCGGAATTAAACGATGGGATGGTTTCTGCGGTTGCGGCTGATGGCGCGGCTGTTGCCACCGGGGCTGCCGCCTCAACTTCCTGCATAGCTGGTTGAGTCATTTGTCCAGCCTGACGGTCAAAAGATAGTTCGGCAAGCCTTCCCTGCACAACTCCACGCTCGGCCTCCAGCTCCTTCATAATATCGGAGCGTCTTTTCAGCCCAAGCGCTCCAAGCCCAAGCTCCGCCCGAAATGCACGGGTGTCGCCGCGAGCAATTTCAAGTTCTTGTTTCATTTTTTCAGATGCAATTTTCCGCAGGCGATCATTTAGCTCTTCGCGCTGTACGGCAATTTCCTCATTTTCCAGCATCTGCTCGTTTGTAAGCGTGTTTCCGATTCCCTGAAGATATGGTGATAGCGTTGGATCTTGGCTTAATTTGGGAAGATCCTTCAGTTTTCCCTTGACCTTGAGGCCGCCCTTCTCAAATGTGAAATCGACATCAGGCTGTTCGGCTTCTTGCGCGGCGCGTTGCGCCTCAGCTTGGCGAATACGCATAAGCTCGTCTTGTCTTGACATTTCCATGAGTGCCGGGATGTCGATAACTGCCATTTTATTTCTCCTAGATTCTGATTAGATTTGAAAGACCGCCTGCAATATCTCCAAAAATCTGCGCTCCGCTCGGCTGGCGAGAGATTGCCCCGACCTGTGCGCCATAGGTACTGGAAAGATAGTCCGCCTGCGCTCCGTATAAATTTGTGAACGTGTTTGTAAGTTGAACCGGAATCTCCTGTTGGGCCACCTGGAAGAACGGCTGCGCCGTGCTGGGTGCCTGCCCAAACTGACCAGGAAGCGGCTGGGTCGCCTGAATGTAGTTCTGGAAGGCAGCCTGCTGCTGGGCGGTTCTGGCCTGCGCCAAGTTGGCGATGGAAGGACCACCGGCGATGAAGCCGGAAGCGGCACCAAGGCGTTGCTGGCGGAGTGCGTCGCGAAGGGCAACATCGCGCGCCAAGGCCGCGCCGGTCGTCTCCCCGGATGCAAGGAACTGCTGGGCGGCTCCATACCGCGCAAGCTTGCGTTGCTCCCCTGCGGCCCCAAGGGTGGCCGCTTCCTCGACTGCCGGTCCAAGACCGAAGATGTTCCCTCTGGCCGTCTGCGCCGCACGGACGGCCTGCTCGTACCCGCGCCGTTCCTCCTGCCCGATGGTCGATCCAAGGCGAAGCTGGTTGAGGGCTTCCTGCTCGATGGTCTTGCGAAGCTGTTCGGTCGGTTCCGTCGTGGTCGGCGGAAGCGGCGCTTCGGCCATCTGGCGGTACTGGCGACCAAGTCCAACCGCCGTGCGGAAGGTGTCGGGGTCTATCTGGCGAAGCTGCTGGGTGGCTCGCTCTTCGGGCAACTGGATGTATTCGCGGAAAGCGACAATCTGTTTTAGCCCCTCTTCGCTCCCCGCAGCCAATGGCTTGAAGTTCTGGATCTGGTTGGTCGCGTCCGCAATGCCGGACTGCACGCTGGCCAGGTCGGAGCGGAGTTGGTTGACCACCACCTCGCTGGACGCACGGCGCGGGTCGCCAGCCGGAAGCGAGCCAAGCAGGTTCTGCGCCGCGTTGAGTCTTTCCGTGATTCCGGCAACCTGGGCGTTGCCCTGCTGGACAAGCTGGTTTAGACGACCCAGCTTGGCTTGGTTATAGTCGTTGAGAATCTGCTCGTCGCTGACTTGGAAGTTGAGGCGGGTGGCAAGGTCGGATGCGCCGAAGTTCTGGTCCCCGCCCAAGGCAGCCACGGCCTGATTGATAGCCTGCGGCTGGCCGACTTGCGATCCCGGCGCGCCGGTGGCTCCGCCCAGGGCGCGGATCTGTTCGGCGAGAGTGTTATAGGTTCCTTCGCGCCCATAGATTGCATCCTGAAGCTCGGTTTGGGCGGACAATAACTCCGAAAGCGTTTTGTCGTATTCTGGGTTCTTCTCAACATCGGTGGTTGAGGTGTTTACAAACCTGTCAGTTGCCTCTGTTCTTGCGCCACGGCTCCTTACCATTACAGGAGATTTCCCGGCTTTAGTAGAAACCTTAAAGCTCTCCATCCCGGCCAGCTTATCATTCAGGTCGGCAACTTTTTTACGAAGTTCTTCTACGCTGGCCATATTAGGAAGGTATGTCCATTGGGGGTTGCGAAACTCCGGTTCCGATTGTCCCGTAGTAGGAGGCGGGCGCGGATTGCGGGCCAAACGCCACCTGCGGCTCTACCGAGGCGTAGGGGCTGCGTCCATAAAGCTGTTCAAACTGGCGGGTCAACTGCGCCCCAAGTCCGCGCTGGAGGGCATAGCCCTGCGGAGATAATTCAAATTGGCGACGCAGGGTTTCCGTGCTGCGCTGCGGGCCGTACATCCGCTCGGTTTCGATGCCGGAACGAACCGCAGCCAACTGGTCAAGCGCGGACAACTGGCGTTCCAACTCCCGCTGCTGGGGCATATACTGCATCCGCATCTTGTTTTCCACTGCCGTCATTTCGGGAAGTTTCTCGATGTAGGTATCCACGTTCATGCGGTAAGCCTTGGCGTTGGCTTCCGCGACCCTTTCCGGGTCTGGAGGAGGAGGGGGTGCCGGGATGGATGGTCCGCCGCCCATGTCAGTTCAGAGCCTTTCGCATAAAAGTGTAGTAGTCGTACTCCTTGTAAAAGCCGTTTCGTTTGAAGGTGATCCTCCTGCGCGGACCAAAGCGATCCCAAAGGATCGACAGCAGGCATTTAAGAGCCTTGCGACTCAAGGCGTTACTTATACCATCCAAAGAGGTCACAGTCAAATCAACGAAGACGGCATCACCACCTTCGGTATGTTCATAAGGCTCAGGGGGTTCAAACCCGCGCACGCACCTGGCGACAGCCACTCCGGCGATCTTGTCCCCCTCCTTGGCAACTCCGACCAGCCCGCGATTCGCGTGCCAATCAAGCCACTCCCTGAAGTTGGGCCACATGGACTCAGGCACCCCGGAAGCCTCGATGTATTCAGCAGCCGTCACGAGATGTTCTTCTGCACCTCGATGGTGTCTGGGTTGGCGGCAGCCGTGATCTGGCGTATGGCCAGCTTGTCGCCGGTGGCTGAAATCTTGATGTTGAGAAGCCGCCACTTCTCGTAAGCCCGCAGGTCTGAGGCGATTCGCTTTCTGACCGAGGTTGGCAGGATGGCGGGCAGGACAAAGGGCAGGGTAAGCTTGGCGGAGGCCACGTTGATATTGGGCTGAACGTCGATGTCTGAAGTGTCGGTATCGCGCTGGATGGATATGGTCACGTCGGTCGAGTTGGAATCGTCAAAGACGGCCTCAAAATGGCTACCATGTTTTTCGGCAAACGGGTCGCCAAAGTCAAAGTCCTTGGTGCGGACATAGGACTCATAGAAGGAACCGGCATCCTTGTAGTCCTCTGATGTGGTTTGGGACGGATTTTTGTGGCCGTTGTACTTGAGCAGAATCCCGGTCGTGCTTTTGCCGATTGCCCGCACGCCTTCGTTGGAATAGTTGCTCAAGGTGAACTGCATGACCTGTGGCGACCAAACACCTTCAAACGCCTGAAGCGTGGTGTTGTAGACCAGCAGCGTGTCGTTATAGTCGTTGGAGCCGGTCGGGATCGCAAGGAAATATCGGTTGTCGTAGAACAAGGCCGCCGCAATCCCAACCTCGGCGGTGTTGATGGCTTGGATCTCGTCCTTGATTACCTCGGAAATGGGAAGTCCGACAGTTGTAAAGTCGTCGGATGCGGATCGCACCAGCGAGCGGATGCCGTCATCGGCAAGAAAGAAGATGTCGGAATTGACCTGCACGGCGGTTTGCTCGGCCACGCAGCCCACGTTGCTGGAGATAAGCTCCACGATCCAATCCGCCCCGGAGGTGGCATCAAATGGAATCGTCACCTGGAAAACGCGCCGCTTCTTGAACACCACGACTCTGTTCTGGTAAAACTGGACAATCGCCGTGATCTCGTCTCCGTCATCCGCGTTAACGATGATCGAATTGGAAGAATCCCACACCGAGGCGTCAAGGATGTCGGAGGCGTAAAGCGTGTTTCGGTTGGCCCCGGAGCCGACCGCAAATAGGCGGTTGCCGGTATTGATGAGCAGGCGCAGGTTCTGGGGCGGTGGGCTGACCGTGGCGGTCGCGGTAGCGCCGGAGCCATCTCCCACAATGGTCACGGTCGGTGTTCCCAGATAGCCCGACCCGCCATCGACCACCACCACGCCGGTCACAGCCCCGCCAGCCACGGTTGTGGTCAGGGTAGGAAGTGTGCCGCCCAGGCTTGGGCCGGACACAATGGCGGTCGCGCTGGTATAGCCCGACCCTGCGGTTGTCACCGAAATTGCCCTGACCTTCCCGCCCTGCTGGGTCGCAACCTGCCCGTCCCAGTAGTAAAGCCCGCCGGAAGCGTCGGCCATGTACATTTTGTCGTTGAACTGGGCCATCGAAACTTTGACGTCGTAATCGGTCGAGAATCCGTCCGCCCAATACTGCACATCGCTATCAAATGTGCGGGTGTTCTGCGTCCAGGTTTCAAGCGCAGGATGCAGGTCGGCGCTTCCGTTGGAATTGATCGTGTACAGCCTGCCCTGCGCCACATCCACGATCTCCTCGTACTGGGCTGTATCGAAGTAGCGGAAACCACCGACCGACCCAAGCTGGCTTGTGGCGGTCGAGCAGAAAGCGGTTGAGCCAAGCCTTGTCTCAAGGTTGCCCTTGGGCGACAGGGTCATGTTGTACATCTCCTGCACCTGGTTGTTGGCCAGGAGATCGGACTGCAACCCGCTGGCCTGACCACCCGTAAAGCTACGGATGCCGTCAAAAGCCAATAGGTCGTCTAAATTGTCGCTATAATAAGGCACTTTAGGCGGCCGTAATTTCCTCTATCGAGAGGTCGCCAAGGCCGACCGGCGTGATTTGCTTGATGCCGCCAACCTGCGAAAGCTCGTAGTTAGCCATCGCCGCCAGATCAGCATTGGCGGTCTGCACGACCGACTGCGCCTTGGCGTACTGCCGCTCACGCTCAAGCGCATCGGCGTGGGTCAGGGCCAAGACCACATGATGAACATGGGGCAGGCGAAGCTCGTCATTGATGGCGTCTGAGGACGGTGGGAAATCGACAATGTAGTTTGCGCGGGTCAGGCAACGTAGCTTCTCCACCACCCGAAGCGGCGTGGTTCCGGCTGTCTCCAGGCGCGGGTACAGGTCAAGCTCGGCAATGCCAGAAGAGTTGCGACCCTTGAAATGATACACCTGCGGGTCGCCCGTGCGGGCCTCTTCCAGCAGGTCAGCGTCCTGGCTGATGATGGTGGATAGATCAATCGGATCAACCTCGTTCTTGTTATAGGCAATCGAAAGAGGGGTTTCGACGTTGCTACCCAGGGTCACGGTGCGGGAGGTGCCGACCGAATAGGTGGAGGTCGTGATCGTCTCCCGCCAGGGGGCGAAGTTCCAGACCCGGCGATAGTTTAGCGACGCAGACTTCTGCAGGAAATCAAGTGTCTCCGAGTCAGTCTTCCCGACCTTTTCGCCAGCGTATTGGGCGATTTCGGATAGGGTCATATATTACTGCGGCTTTGTCGGCCAAACAATGCTTTCAGGTGTACTAAAATCTTGCGGTATGTTCCTAAGCAGATTCCTATAAGATGCCCATGCTTGCTTGTCTACCGTTGAATCCTGAAGTTGCGTCCAATCGGATTTGGCTAAAAGACTGTCCCTGACACCGCGCACCGATTGCCATTTCAATTCGGATGTAAGATTTTCCCCAAAAATCATGCCTCAACCTCCCAAAGCTCAAGAATTGCCGTAGCCGCACCTCCAAAAACCCTTGTGCCAGCATTGTTTCCATTTACATGAAATGTAACCCCACCAGAAGAACCAACCCTTACCTTGTAAGTCCTAGCCGTGGTGCTTGAGGAGGCCACGGACGCTGCGTGTGATATAGTTGTTTGCCAGTTTGCTCCGTTATTTTGAACTCCAAACACTGAAATTGCGTTTGCTGTTGAATCAACAAATAGAGCAGCCATAGTTCCGTTGCCACCACTTCCGCTATGGGTTCCGGTACAAAAAAACTTTATGTATAAGCTGGATGTGGCAGACAAAGGAGTGATTGTTACGGTAAGAACTTCATTGCCTTCTGTGTTTTGTGGAATGGTGTCGTCCCAAGGAATATTTGTTCCACAAGTTACAACTGATGAAGTCGTTGATTTTACAACCTGCAAAACCTTACCTGCCGATCCAATTGCAGAAGTCGATACAGTTGTAACCCTACCTTTTGCGTCAACAGAAATTACAGGAATTGCCGTAGATGTACCATAGGTTCCAGCGGTAACACCGGTGGTTCCAAGAGTTCCGGTTCCTTGGCTAATTGTAAAATCGCCCGCGAGCGTAGTAGAAAGATTGGTGATTGTTCCAGTGGTGGAGTTAAGCGTCCCAATCGTCCCGGCAGTGCTGTTGATCGCGCCGGAGAACGTTCCGGTAGAGCTATTCAGCAAGCCGCTGAAGGTTCCGCCGGTGATCGTCGCCGTGCTGGAGGTAAGCGTCTGGATCGTTCCGTTGGTAATGTTGGCGGCGGTGGAGGTAGTGGTTCCGGCGGTCAGAGTCGGGATGGTTCCGATGGTAATGCTGGCCGTGCTGGAGGTAAGGTTCGGGATCGTGCCGGTCGTGATCGAGGCATTGGTGGAAACAAGTCGAGTTCCGGTAGATGTGCCGTAGGAAATGTTGTTGATATTGGCGTTGGTATAGGTTCCAATCGTCAAGGCATCCTCAAACAACTCGTTGACCGTGACCGCCCTGGGCGCGTCGCCAGCGGACAGATCCGCATCGGCAATCAAAAGCTCGTCGGCGGAACCGACCGATGTAAGGTTGGTCTGGTCTGTGATAAGCGCCTGGTAGATGTCCAGCCCATCGACAAGGTTATGCAGGCCGGGAGCCGTGACGGTTCCGTTGGTGGCGAAGGTCTGGGAGCGATTGAATTTAATAGCCATATTAAGCCGTGAACCTCAGTGCGGTCATATGCAGGATTCCTGCTGGAACCGTGCCAGCAGTGCTGGTCGGATTTTCGATTGAGTAGCGAACCACGTTGTTCGCTATGCAATGAAAGCCGATAATAAGGCCGGAAGATCCGGTCGCAGAGCCGAGGGAGTTCAGGGTTCCAATAACAATGTCGCTCACCTGTGAGCCTGTAAGAGCAACCGTTCCGTTGGTGGTTCCGCCAGCGTTGTAGGCTGAAACCGTTGCGGATGTAAAGGCCGCAGTTCCGTATGAGGCATTGGTAATGCTGGGACCTGTCGCGCCGATCTCCAGCGTTCCAACCGTGGCCGTAGTCGCAACGGACAGACCATTAAGCGTGGAGATGGTTCCGATGGTGGCCGTATTTACGTTGACCGTGCCGAGGGTGTTCGTGCCGGTGGAAGCCGTGATGCTGGAGCCAAACGTCACCGCCCCAAGCTGGAGCGGGATGGTGGCCGTGGAAATCGTAGCCGTGCTTGCGGACAACGTGCCGATAGTCGCAGTCCCGGTGGATGCCGTTATGTTGGAGCCAAAGGTGACTTCGCCAAGCTGGAGCGGGATGGTGGCCGTGCCAATAGAGGCTGTCGAGATGGTGGCCGTGGAAAGAGTTACGGAAGGGATGGTGGCCGTGCTGATCGTCGCCGTGCCGACAGAAAGGGTTCCGATGGTGGCCGTGCCGGTCGAGGCGGTCAGGCTTGTTCCAAAGGTGACAATGCCGGAAAGAAGGCTTGTTCCATCCACCGCCAAAGAGCCGGTGCTTTGCACGCCTGTCGTGGAAAGGCTAAGAGCCGAGGAGGTGTTATCACCATCTGTGATGACCTGAAGGTTGCCGTCCAGGCCGCCGGTGCCAAATGTCTTGAGAAGCTGGGGATAGCTCTCTGAAATGTTCTGTGTACCTAAAGTGGGCATTTAACCTCCGTGGGTGAGCCTGGAGCGGATCGCATCCCAGACCACACTGACAATAGCACCAATACCGCCTGCCACAAGTAGCATCTTGGTCTTCAAATGCTCCAGGGCATTGACCCGGTTAGACAGGTCGCCAAAGCTGGATAAGGAGCGTTCGACCATGCCAATCAGGGTAACTTGGCGTTCTTCCATCCGGGCAAGCCGCTCGGACATTGACCCAAACTTTTCCCGAAGGTCATGGATCTCATCAAGACTCACGACCCTTGCCCTCCAGATACTTTAACGCCACGGCTAGGTGAACCACTGCGTCCACAATCTCGTCCCGATCCCGACCCTCCTCCACAATGCGCTTGATCGAGCGGTTTACACTCAACAGGTGCTTCACCTTCCCGATGTACTTCGTTTCCCTCGCCACCGTGTTGTTCTCCCCGGCAAACCTCAACGCCTCCTTGAAACAGACGTACTCCTTGCGCGTCATCAAGAAACGCAAACTCAAATTGGTGAGCCAGATGGCGATGGTTTTGCACATGGACTAGATCCCCTCTGGCGTGGCGGGGGCGACAAACTGGACGGCATCGGCCTCATCGTTGGTCTGGGCGGCGAGGATCATAGCCTTGCACCGCAGGTATTCGTTGCGGCAGGCGGCGATGTAGGACTTGATGGCCTCGCATCTTTCTGGCGGGTAGATGCCGAGGGCGGCGTTTTGTTGGGTAATGGAATCCAGCCCAGCGGTTGAAATTGCATCGGAATAATAATGCCTAGCCATTCCGATTTTTATTTCCTTTGCCTCATTCAAAGTTCTGTCGTCTTGGACAGATATTAAAACTCCATTGTGATAAATTTCGTTTTTCATCACATTCCAATATAAAAATAGGGTGGGGATGATCCGTCCAATCCGTTAAATGTTGCTGGGTCGGGCCAAGTGCCTGCCGATGCTATGGTCATGTATGGGACATTGTTTGAAATTTCATCGGCACTTGAGTTGGCTCCAATAAAATAAATGTGCTGGGAGAGTGACCTTTGAGAAATTCTTGTTGATGTTTGTGCGCCAGTAATATTATTGTGGTAGGAAAGATAATAAAGGCCAGCTTTAATAGATACGCTTGGGCTTATACTTATTGTTTTTACGGTGCTGGAATCTGATGTGGCGTGTGTGAAGCTACCAGAGGTCACAATGTTTAGCGGCTTGCCTGTATTGTCAGAATTATACACGGCCAAATATCCTGTTGATGTTATGGCGGGGGCGTTAGAGGCAAAAAAAACTAGGCTTGAAATTGACCCGCTTGGCAAAAAAATCGGATTAAACTTTGCCCTTATGTTTGCATTTGATGTTGCGCCAACGCTGTTATTTTCACCATTCCACGGGGTGTAAAGCCTTCCAGCCCCCCAATTCGTCACGGTTGGCCTGACGAATGGTGACTTAAATGTTCCGTCTCCTGACAATACGGCAAGCTGATCCCCCGCCGCCGGAGCAGGAACCAAGCCCGCCGTGCCTGCGACTGAACTGGTCGCGCCGACCATATCTGCCGGAGCCGCTCCCCCGCCGCCGCCGAAGAAGGCCATCTCTTAGCCCTCCAACGCAACGAAGGCTTTTCCTGTCGTGGCGCATAGGATTCTGATTTCCTGCGTAGGGATGAAGCCAGATTCAAAAACGATCCCGCTCCCGTTCTTTCCAAGAAAGATTCCCGTGGAGGCCGTGGGGTTGTAGCCAATCCCAAGATTCATGTCGGTGTCGGATACGTTCTGTACGAGCAGGAACTTCCTGCTGGCGTTGGCGGCGAAAACTTGCTGGTCGGTTCCGCCCGTGGTGATGGTTTTGGTGGAGGCTTCAGTTACGTTGCCTGTTTGCGGAAGGGCGGTGACCGTGCCGGAAATGGGGAGAGAAGAATCAACACCAGCGGCACCCGTTCCGATGTTTTTTATGTTTATATTGATTGAGTCGTCACCGGAATCATAAACAGGTGAACTTCCCAAGATAACTTCTGGGAGGCTTGATACCGCCACCGTGCCGGATGAAACTGTAATCCCATCCGCCACATCCGCCTGAAGCGTGGTAAGCAACGCCTCGATCTCGGTGAGATTGGCGTTAATCGACATGGTTCCGCCGGTCAGCGGTCCCAGGCTCTCAATAATTTGATTCCACTGGCGGCCCATTATTTTGTCTCCATTGCGTCAACGGCGCTTTTCATGGTCGGTGTATCAGGGTAAATCGTCTCCGGGTAGTCGTCAACGCCCTGCTCCGGCTTGCATCCTGCAAGCAGAAGGCAGAGCGCCAACGCCCGAAACACGAATCAGTCCTTGCGGACGTATATGGCAATCGGCCCGCCGCTGGAAAGGATCACCTCGGAGATGTCCCCAACCACGGTGGAGCCTGCGGCCAAGGCCAGCCCGGTGTGCGTCACCCCGCTGATCGTCAGACCAATCGTACCCGCCGAAAGGGCGGAGACGCCGTCAAACGATCCGGTGTGGGTCGCAGCCGAGGTGGAGATGGTCGTGCCAGCATCACCCAGCGTCAATCTGGAAAGAAGACGCATTAGGCAAACAGGGGGATGCGATACGCGGTGCCGTTAAGGGTCACGTTGAGCGAGGCATCGGAGGTCGCCACGGTGTCAATCGTGCCGCCGCTGCTTGATGCCGTGAACTCAATGGCGCTGTCAAAGCCTTCGGAGTTGATCCGAAGAGCCTTGCCCTTCGCCTTGATGGGACTGCGCTGGAACTCGTTAGCCATAGTATTTAACCTTTCTGCGCCAGCGCCGCCCGCTTGATTTGGTCGGGCTTGTACTGGCTTTTGAACCTACTCCCAAGCTTTTGTTCCTGGGAATAATACCCCTTCATTAAGTTTGTCATGTTGACCCCTTCGGGATTTTCGCGGGGTTCTCCAACCCCGAACAAGGTCAATTTTTGCGGAACCGCAAATCTTTTGAGGTGGGATGGGACTTTGTCCCTTTCAGCCACAGGCCGCTCCAGTTCAACGACTGAGCCATTTCTGGTGTCGGTGTACTGGTAAACAGGCATTAGCTGTAATTCTCCTCCTCGTCGGACTTGCGGGCCATCTCCATCATGCGGTCTTCCTCGGACATTTCAGGCATTGATTCGGATTCAGTCTCGCCGGATTCCTCGCTCATGGCTTCGTTCACACGAACAAAAGCGACGCCGTTCTCGACCTTTTCCACCACGCCTTCAAGTTCCACGGAGTCACCCGCTTCAGGAGCCGCGTTCTCCTCGCCTTCCGGCAATTCAAACATGGAAATGGGTAGTTTCACCATACCTTCTTTCATAGCGGGCTTCTCCTTTTTGGAAGTAGCGGGGGAGGTTTTATCCTCCCCCGCCTTCCGAGGGCCAACGCCGATGATTAGCATTGCGCCCATTTCTTCAATTACGAGTAGTTGGACTTGCTGAACAACACGCGGAAGAACCGGGTGTCGAGCTGCTTGGCCGCATAGAACGTCTTGAACGAGCAGACAACGCGCTGACCGTAGGGGTCGCTCTTGTCGGCTGCGTCCAGGATCGTCACCTTCGGAGCGAAGGGCGAGCCGGAAGCCGCAACGGCGGTGAGGTGCGGAACACCAAACGCCTGACCACCGAGCAACACGTTGCCGTAGACGGCCGCGCTGGCAGTCGCCGCATTGGCAACGCCGTCGGCGGCAGTGGCAAACGTCTGCACGTTGGTGGAGCTGATGACCGACACGCCAAAGAGCTTGCCCACTTCGCCCTTGAAGATTTGATCCGGGGCGGAGTAGGAGCTGACTTTCAGCCAATCATCGTCCTGCTGCAGGTCGCGGACCACAGCCGGGTGAGCCACAAGGGCGTAGCCGTCTTTGATCTTCGGGGCGCGGGAGATGAACAGGCTGGTCGCGCCGTCCAGAAGGTCGGTCGCGGTGATGCTGCTGTTCGGGGTTGAGGAGGTCGCGAAGGTCGTGCCGTTGGTGCCATTTTGGGCATAGCGGGCGTAGGACTTCGTGGCCACGTTGGTGCCGGTGCTGGTCGAGGAATCCTGAACCAGCGCACGGTGACACAGGGTGTCGGCGTGCAGGGCGGCGTCTTCGCCAAGCTGTTTGGTGGCCTGGGCGAGGTGGTTGAACAGCTCGGTGGCGAGCAACACGTCGGTCAGAACGATCTTTGAGCCGTACTGAACAAGCGTGGCTTCCACGGAGCTGAGGGTGAGATCACGCTCGTCGCCGCTGGAAGGCGTGGTGCCTTCGGACAGGTTGGCGATAGCGCTGATGCTGGGGTCGTCAAAGCGGAAGAAACGAATCGTTTTGTTTCCGCCAGTTTTGGTGGGGTACGGAACCTTCAGCGCGAACTGCTCCATCTGCAACAGCGGGAGCGCACGCTCCAGAAGCTGCTTGGAGAAGTAGGTCTGAAACTGGGCCGTAACGGAGCCAGTGGTAACCATGATGTTTAATTATCCTTTGTTGCGACTGGGTCAGCCTCGGTCAGCTTCCGCCGCCATGCGGAGGAGTTCCCGTTCCTGCTCCTGTGAGGAGAGTTCGTGGAACGCCTTTTGTTTTGCAGGCGCGGACGGCTGCCCGGATGCCGGGGTCGTCGCTTTTCTGAGCTGGGCGATTTCTCGCTCATACTCTGCAACCTTCTTTTCCAAGTCTGAGGCGGCCTCCGCCTTGATCTTGACCTTGGCGATGCCCACCGCGTCGTTGATTCCATTGGGGTAGTTCCGCAGGATCGCGTGGTTCTGAAGCATCTCGGAGACGGCCTTGTAGAGTTTGGAGTTGGAATCCTTGAGGTCGGGGTTTTCCTCGACTTCCTTGAGGAGATTCCGGTCCCAGGCGGACTTCAGTTCCTCCTGGGTTTTCTTTTCAAACTCCTGCTTGTCTTCCGTCTCGACCTGAGTGGCTTTTTCTTCAGCGAGTTTTGCAAGATCATCGCGGCCTTCTTCACGATAGCTCTTTGCCGCATCCCGGTAATCTTCCGCGCTAAAGCGTCTACTTCCCGCTTTCGGCGCTTCAGAACCAGGCTGTGAAGCCTCCCGGCTGGCCCGTGCCTGCTCGATGGCTTCCCGCTCGGCTTTGAGTCTTGCTTTCTCCGCCCTGACATCTTCCCACTCTTTCTCAAGACGCGACTTGGCCTTTTCGTACCGGGTTGGCTTCTTTTCGGAAGCCGACTCAGACTTGGTTTCGGTCGGTTGCGTTGTTAGAGAACTTTTCGCCTCCTCGGATTTCTCCTCGGCTGCGGGCGCATCACTCGATGCGGCCTGTTTGGTTTCGGCAGCTTCGGCAGTCGCGGGTTTCTGCTCGGTATCTCCGCTGGCCTTTTCGGCTCCTACCTGCTCAACCTTGGCCTCCTCTTCTTTCTTGGGTTCGGGAAGTTCCCGCCCCTCGTCGAAGGCTTGCGCCAGTGCTAACAAGTCAGTTTCCGTCGGGCTGTTCGAATCCGCCATTGCGACCCTTTCTACACTCTTTGGTGGCGAGTCACCCCACCTTGAGGATAATTTACCACTTATTCATCGGACTCATCGACGTGGTCTTCGATGGCCGAGTTTAGTCTTGAGGTTGCCAGCGATTCTAAGGTCGCTACACAACCTCTATAACCTTTAGCCCATCCACAGGCTTCCGCAAGTCGATCTGGACTTTTCATCACCGCAGAGGCGTTATGGCGCAGGGTAAGGTTTAGAAGGATTAGGCTTAACCGTTTTCCGGTAGGCGTTCCAAGGAAGGCTGTCCATGCCTTCTCGTCCTCGTCCGTCCATTTGGGTTCCTCGATCCATTCCTGATTGCGGATGAAAGCCAGGATGGCTTTAAGTTTTCTCATAGAACTACCGCCCAGGAGTCACCCTGGAAAAGCTTGTAATCGGCCTGTCCAAGCGTCTCGGATAGCCCCTTCTGTACAGACGGGAAGGACCAATCATGGCCAGCCATGACCCCGCCTTTACGCAGTTTCGGCTTCCATCCCTTGATGTCCGCCACAACCGCTTCATACCTGTGATCGCCGTCAACATAGATCAGATCCAAGGATTCATCGCCCACCGATGACAAGGCGTCAAGGCTTTTCGAGCGAAGGAAGCTGACATTACCAAGGGGCTTGGTACGGTTCTGGAAAGCCTCAAAAACAAACTTCATGGGGCATTGCTGGCTGGCCACGTCGTTGATGTCGTATCCGTTTAGCCAGGGATCGACCGCCAGCACTTCCTTGAAATACTTGGCCAGCACCTCGGTGCCTTCCCCGCTGTAAGCGCCGATCTCGACGGCTTTATTGGTTGCGCCCTGCCCGTTAGCCCACTTGCAAAGTTCGGCCAATCCCTCCTGTTGGGAGGGCGGGCGCATTACGGGAACCTTCAAGCCGCCATCGGTGCGGCAGGCTGGATCTGGGCTGGAGCCATTTGCTCGGCAGCACGCTGTTCCTGTTTGGCCGCATCACGAAGCTGTTTCTGGATGGCGCGGGAGGTGTTGGGATCGATCTGCTCCAGGGCGGCAAGGTGCTGCTGGAGGTGAGCCATAAGCACCTGCTGGGAGGCGGGGTCGATGGGTTGCTGGCGTTGCATGGACGCCTGATTGAATTGGAAGAGAACCTGGATGTGGATCTTGTGGTCGTCGCTGGGCTTGATGTTGACGGGGAAGCCGGTGGCAAGCATGGTCGCAATCTCGCTGGCCTGATCCTCGGCCTGATCGCCCATCCCGGCCTGCGGGTCTTGATAGAGCCTGCGGACAAGGCTGGGATCGTCCTGCTCCAGCACCGACTTGACCAGCTCGCCCTGGTTGACAAAGGGATTGTTCAAGAACATCTGCATCCGGGCGACAGACTTCTGGAGCGCAAACTGGCGGTTGATGAAGTCCAAGCCGCCCTTCGGCTCAATCGAGTATTCCTCATGGATACCGTCGGGAACCATCTGCCCCGTCTCCTCGGCATAGCGGAACATCAAATCCTTCTTGTTGTACTGGACGTAAAGCTCCCACGCCTGCTTGAAGAGGTGGGAAAGACCCATCCTGAAAATGCGGTTGCGAAGATCGCCCGAAGCCGCCGCCTGACCCTGGATGGCGGCGATCTCGGTCGCAGTCTTGCGATCAGCCACCTGATACTGCGAGCCAGCCCCGAAGTCGGGGTTGCCCATTCGCTGTTCAGCGAGCATGCGCTCTTCGAGCATCAGGCGCTGGAAGTCGAATGGAGGCTGGCTGAATTGCACCGGCTTCAATCCTTGCGGAAGGATCTGGCCGGGTTGCATCTTGAGATTGGCGGTGTTGAGGCTGATCGGGTTCTGCGCCTCGAAAACGGGTCGGTTGGCCAGCTCGACGTAATCGCTCAGGCTATTCTTGAGCTTATTGAGCAGATTCTCTCCGGGGAGGAGGATTTCTGCGACTCCCCGTGGGCTGTACCAACCGCCCCCTGTGATCTCATAGGGGAAATCGACAAAGGGAGGTTCGCCGTGGCGGTACGGCAAAATGAAGGATTTTCTTACGTCGGTCTGGATCTGAAGCGGGCTATACGTCTCCACACGCCATCCATCCTTGGAAGGCGTATACATTTCCCAAAGGATGATGCGATCGTTGTTAGCTTCGTCAGTAATGCCTTCACGCCGGTAGATCTCGTCCTGTATTTCGGAACGAAGACCGACCGAATCAGAGGGCTTGCCGGTAATTGTTTTGACGAAGTTTTCGTCCTGATTGTAAAGGGGGTTGGCCTTATAGGAATCCACCGAGACAGAGAGAATGTGGACGATGAAATCGGCATCCTTAAATTCCTTGGTATACGAAGGAACAATAATGTGGAAAGGGTCAATGGCTTCAAAGTCGATCCTTTTCTTGTCCTCATTCCAGATTACCTTGGCCACGCCGCGCCCGTAAAGCAAAAGATTGTCGATGACTGAAACAATCTCTTTCTGGAAGTTGGACTTCTCGCGGAGCTGGTAATCAAACCAGCGCTCGGCGGAGACGGTGATGGGGGCGAGCTGCTGGCGCATAGGGACAAAGGAACAGAGAATATCGTTGCCGATGGCCGAATTGACGAAGGAGGGCTTGAGCTTTTCAATGGCGGTGTCGATCAACTGGACGTGCAAATCGGCGGCGGTCGGCCAGGGCTTGACCTTGCGGCGCACACCGAAGTAGCGGGCCTGATAAAACAACCGCTGGCGGTTCTCCCAGCTTTCGCGCTGGTTCAACGCCTCGATGATCCGCATATAGTAGTCGGCACGTTTTTCGTTCTTGGGTGACATTATTTTTCCCGCTCCCTGTTCAGTTCAAATTGAAAATCGTTGACATAATGCAAAGCACGCTTTGCCCATGCGCGGACCGCAGGAGATGAATCACGCACGGCAGGGTAGTTCTCATCTCGCATCAACGCCTCAACGCCCCCGGTCGTATTCGTTGTCGGGGTCGTCGTGGCGCACCCACCAAGGCTTAGGGCCAAGATCGCGATCAATGGCATCACGGTTGTTGCGCCACTCACCCTCGGCGCGGTCAATTCGCTTTTCCTTCCAACCGGGAATAAGGCGAAGGATCGACGCGATGATGTTGAGGATCGCACCGATCACTTAAAGTTATTTGATGTGGAGGCCGAGGGTCTTCAGGAAGTTGACAACCCTTTCCAGCGCCGTGTCGTCGGCGGGGGTCGGGGTCATCTTCACAATGATCCGGGCGGCAAGCACGATGCCACCAAGGGCGGCAACAATTTCAGTCCAGTTTGCGGTGATCCAGTTCCAGATGTTCATTTCAACCTCCTGCGTCGAAGCCAGCCATGACAGGGTCGCTCGACTCCATCATGGCAAGCAATGACCTCCACGTTGGCTTCTCCACCGGAAAGGTCAAGTCGAACTTCATATTACCACCGTCAAGGCACAGGGCAAGGGCATCGGCCTTGTCTGGGCTGGCGAGTCCCCTGGCTCGCATCGAATCCTTGGATTCAACCCCCAGCTTCCCCTTGGAATTGACCAGACTGCGCCGACAGGTCAGTTGCGCGGTCAGCTCCTCGTCGTCGGGCAGGATGATCTCGGCGTTCTCGATCTTCTTGGCCATGCCATACCACATCTCGGCAGCCCGGTTGGTGTAGGCATCAGCGTCGTAGGCGGCGGAGCCGAAGTTGACGCGATTGACTTCCCAGCCCGCCTCGGCCAAGGCATCGCACATCGGCATACCCAACCCGCTGGCGTCGGCGTAGATGTCTTCTGGCTTCAGGCCAGCCTTCTTAAACTCAACGATAAACCTACCCACCGCCGCCATCGTATCGCGCTCTTTCCAGGCTAGGAAGCTCAAAACCTTGTTGCCATCCCTTACGCACAGCACGTTGGAATCG
>Ga0208019_1000290_pt1 | contig 27747 bp, 35 predicted proteins | sample CB_VirMetaG_5_FD_184540 | JGI IMG/M metagenome (GOLD analysis project Ga0208019, IMG submission 184540) | Freshwater to marine saline gradient viral communities from Chesapeake Bay - CB_1508_1D Viral MetaG (SPAdes) (version 4) | ecosystem: Environmental > Aquatic > Marine > Coastal | place: USA... | reverse complement strand
GAATGGCCCAACGGCACGAAGGAATGGTGGTTGAATGGTGAGCTTCACCGAACCGACGGCCCGGCTGTTGATTTTTCCAATGGTTCGAAGTTTTGGTTTTTGAATGGGAAGCGTCACCGAACCGACGGCCCGGCCGTTGAATGGCACACCGGCTCGAAGGAATGGTGGTTGAATAATAAGCAAGTAACTTGGTTTGAAGTTTATTGTTATAACCTTCGAACTGGCGATATCGAAACCGCTGAACGAATTCTGGCAATATCAAACAAGGAGAAAAATTGTTAAATTCAATCGCACCTTTTCGTAAAACACGTCGCCAAAGGTATACAGAAAAACAAAAGAATTCAATCAATATTCCTGTTTGCTTAGGAATTGTTAATTTTACCCATGATGGTAATTTAGCATTTTTAATTCGTTCAGCGATTTGTTTTGGTATTTCAGATATACATGTGATAGGCTCAATTCCATCCAAAACACAACTTAATTCTTTGTCAGGTTCTACTTATGATTGGATAAATTTGATACAACATAAAAACCCCAACGATTTTCTTGCTTGGACCAGAGAAAATAAAGTAAAGATTATTTCAGCAGAATTGACTAAAACTTCACGAAAGCTTTGTGATTATAAATTTAATTTTAATAATAATTTATGTATTTTTACTGGCCATGAAACTACCGGCGTACCAACAGAAATACTTATAAATTCTGATGTAGTAGAAATAGATATGCCTGGACCTGGTTTTTGTTTAAATACTACACAGGCAGCTAATATTGTAATCTACGAAGCTACGAAACAATTTTTAAGAGGATAATAATGTGGGAGGTCTGGATAGAAGAAAATCAATATTTTCAAGGTAAACTCTTAAAAAGAACTAAAACAAAAGAAACTGCTATTACTTTTATAAAAAAAGAGATAAAGCATAAAAAGATTTCAAAAACAGAAAATTCAAAAGAGTTTATCATTGAAGCAGAAAATTCTTATCCAATAGGGATTTTAATAAATAATTCAAAGGAAAAGAAAGAATGAGAAAAAGTATATTTACCATATATTATAAAACAGGTTGTCCTTTTTGTGAAGAGGCAAAAGATATTATCAGTAATCAATTGAAAATAACACCATTAGAAATAGAAGTTACTAATCGGCCTCATTTAAGAGAAGAACTGATAGAAGAAACACAAATAAAAACAGTTCCTATTATTTTTCTTGGTAATCAACTTATTGGTGGTTGTTCTGATTTAAAGAAATTAATGGAAGAGGATATTGTTGGTTTTAAATTCAGGATAATTCAGGAGAATCTTAATATTATTAATGAACATTTATATGGGAATCTTTAAAAAAGATGAGTTTGAATTTATCAAAACATCTTTATGTAAAAGATAAAATAGTAATTGGTGGTTCTCTAACAGCATTATTATATGCTTATTCTAATTCATTACCGGTAATTTTTACTGAACCAAGAGAGCCATTTATTTTTGATAAATTTAATTCTAATTTTGATTTTTCGTTTTTGGGACTAGAAAAAGGAATAGAATATCGGAAAGATTTAATTTGGCAACGAATTCTTTTTTTATTAAGTTTAGATGGGAAGGTTCCTTTATCTGATAAGACAAATTTTATAAGAATACAGGATAATATATTAAAAGTTATAACTGAATATAACCGAGTAATTAAAATAAAATTCAATAAACTTTATATTTTTGATGATAATAATTTAAGAGGTCTCCCAAGAATTATTAATACAATCAATAAAAAGAATATAGTATACGACTGGTTAAATATAAGAAAAGGAGGTAATATAAAATTAGATTATATTTATAATAATTCTGATTTTATAAATGAAGTTTTCTTTTTTTATAGTGAAAGAACAGGCAATAATGTATATAAAGATGCAGTTGTAGTTTCTTATTTAGAAGATAAAGAAATAAATAATTTTGATTTCTCTGATACAATAGTAAGGATGAATATAGAAAAACTTCTAATATCAGAAGGGTTTTCAAAAATAAATAAAATAGAAGCAGCAGAAAGAGAAATCATACAAAGAAAAATAAGAATTTATGATAATGATGAAAGATTTGAGTTTAGATATGACACTAGTGAAGAAATAATAACGAATTTTTCTCCACCAAGCGGATATCTATCCAACCTAGCAAGGCACCTATGAAACCGCATTTAGCTGGAATTATACCCACTATAACAAAACCAATGGATTTCAGATTTGATTGGCATGATGTTTTAATGCCAATTGCACCTAATTTTTATGCAATAGAACGCTCAGTTCTAGAATGCGCTTATGCCGGCTGCGATACTATATGGATTATAGCAAACGATAATATTACTCCATTAGTTAGACATAGAATAGGAGATTTTGTACACGACCCTGTTTACTTAAAACGTCTTTCGCGAAATCCTTCTTTAGAAAGAAGGCCAATACCTATTTTTTATGTCCCTATGGATATTAAACATAAAAATAAAAGATTTTGTATTTCATGGACAATTCTATTTGGAGCACAACAAGCTGTTAATATTGGAGATTCTATTAGTAAATGGATAAGTCCTCAAAAGTTTTATGTTTCATATCCATTTGGAATTTATCCTACTTCATTTTTAAGAAAACAAAGAAAAGATTTAATCGAATCTGATAATATTATATTTAAGAGCAAAGAACGTTCTTTGTTTACTAATGATTATTTAGCTTTCACGTTCGGAAGAAAAGAATTATCCGCCGGTTTATCTGATTTTAAAGATACAGAGAATAGTATTATTTTTGGTACTAAAGAAGAAGAATTTTTTCAAGAATCAATGACACTTGACAAAGTTTTTGGTCGTGTTATAATAGATGTATACCAAGAGAGAGAAGCGCCTTGGTATTATCCGATAGATAATTGGGAAAACTACTGCATTTTTCTTTCTTCAAATGAAAGGAAAGAAATAAAACACCCAGGAAGGTTAGTTATCTCTTATAGAGAATGGAACCCAATTGGTTATGATTTTGGTAAACAATAAAAAGGAGAATCCAAAATGTTTTATTATTATATGAGAGAATCAGCGTTAGACAATCAAGACTGGCGCCCCCGCCACCGCCGGCCCCAGCCAGGTTATTTTAATCCTCAACCAGAATACATATTTTATTATGAAATTGTGCCATCTAAGGTTGGAAATATTTCAGAACCTACACAAAATCAATATTCTAGCAATAAGAGCAATGGAGTAGATTGTGATTCTTTGTTCGAGGCTATGAAGCAGCATATTACTATGGTTAGTGAAGAAAATAAAAATCTTAAAAAGGCTCTGGATGTAACATTCCAGGAACTTAAAAAAGCCAAGATTGGACTATAAAACAGTATAAATGGTAAATTCTTAATCAATAGAAATATACAGGGGATTGTTGATGAACGATAATGAAAAGATTCCTTTTGTTGGACTACACGCCCATAGTGTAGCAGGGTCTATCTTTGACGGGTATGGATTTCCGCCCGATCACATGGATTATGCTTATGAAAACGGTATGGATGCTCTTGCATTGACGGACCATGGAAATATGAATGGTTTATCATATCAAGTTTTACATGCAAAAAAGATGCAGGCCGCAGGCAAGAATTTCAAGCCGATTTTTGGCTGTGAAGTTTATTTTGTGCCATCTATTAATGAATGGCGCGAAGATTATGCCCGTATTATGAAAGATAAGAAAGCTGCAAGGTCCGCACAGCAAGATGAAACTTCTGGTGCAACTATCGAAGATGAAAATGAATCTAAGAAGGCTTCGAAGAATATTCTTAATCGCCGCCGGCATCTTGTTTTATTAGCACAAAATCAAAAGGGACTAAACAACCTTTTCAAGTTGGTTTCCGAGTCTTATCGGTCTGAAAACTTTTATCGCTATCCTCGCATCGATTTTGAAATGCTTGAGAAGTATGGCGAAGGCATCATCGCGGCCTCGGCTTGTTTGACTGGCGATAGTATCTTGGATACTTCTATGGGACAAATGAGACTGGACGATGTAGTTAGAAACTATAAAGAAGGCAATGAACTTTTTGTACTCTCTTATAGCGAAAAAGAACAACGATCAGTGTATCGTCGTGTTCTTTGGGGAGATTTAACAAGAAAGAAAGCCAAAATTATTCGTATCAAAACCAAAGATGGTAAAAGTGTTCGCCTCACACCAGATCACAAGGTCTTCACAGATCAAGGATGGGTGGAAGCCGGAGACCTTAAAAAGCACAAAAATATTAAGATTTTGTCTTTAAAGTAGGGCATAAACCCCCCCGAGATACTATTTAGTGTGAGGGGGGTTTCTACTCCCCCCAATGCTTACAGAGAAAACCAAAATGGCCCATAAATACCACAACTTATCTAAACAAGAAAAATATATGATACTTTGCACTTATGTTGATGAAGTATCTATAAAACAAAAATTAGAAGATAACCATAGTTTTGGAATGATAAGGGATTGGATTATAAGAGATTATCCGGAGGCTATCAAGGACGAACGATTATTTTGGTTAAATACGCTGCAAACTACTCGTTCTATCTTTAAATCACAGGGTCTTACATTCAAATTAGAGGATTATAACACTATGCCTCAAAACTGGAAACTTCAATATAGGTTCCCAAAAGATTATTCATTAGAGCAGATTAATTTGATTAATGCCGAAAAATCAAGAAAAGGCCAAATGAAAACAATAGAACAACGAAAAAAGAACGGAACACTAGGCAACCCCAAGTTTAAACGAAAAGATAGCCCATTATGTAAAGAATATTACACTTCTCGGGGTATTTCGCTCAATGAGGCGACAAAGCAAATTAAAGAAATTTGCTCTTCTGGCGGAATAGCGGCCTGCAAGTCATTCTCTGATAATAATCGCTTATCCAGTATAGAATGCAAGATTGCCGCTATATTAGATGAAATAGGTGTTTCATACTCGCAACAACTTCTGATTAGAATACCTGAAAACAATAGATTATTTGGTAATTTATCGTATATTTATGATTTTTTGATTAGAGATCTTATAATAGAGGTTAATGGGACCTATTTTCACGGAGATAATAGATTTTTTAAAGCAAACGATATAATTTTAGGCCGCACAGCAGAAGAAGTGTGGAAAAAAGATCAACATAAACTTGATATAGCAAAACAAATGGGTTATAATGTGCTAACACTTTGGGAATATGATATAAACTACAACGAAGAAGTAATCAAACAACAAATCCAAGAAATTTTGGAGGAACAATGAATAATTATGAATTTGTAGAGATCGTAGAAATAGAGGAACTAGAAGAGATTGAGGACACTTATGATATAACAGTAGAAGACACACATAATTTTTTTGCCAATGGATTGTTAGTCCATAATTGCCTTGGTGGCGTTTATGCTGGCTGTTACTGGGAGCACCGGGAGGAGGGTGAGGAAGCAGTCCTAGAGGCTATGAGGATCCTCACAAAGCGTTTTATTTCTGTCCTTGGAGACCGCTGGTATGGAGAACTTCAGTGGAACGCTGTACCCGAGCAGCATGATTTAAACCGCTATGTGATCCAGATGCACAAGGAATTCAATATTCCTCTCATTTCCACCGCGGATTCTCATTATCCTAATCCTACTGCCTGGAAGGATCGTGAACTTTATAAGCGTCTTGGTTGGCTTGGTAAGGGCCGCCCGTCTTGGGCCGAAGATGGGGAACTTCCCACCGATGTTGATGAGATCGGCTATGAACTTTACCCAAAGAACGGCAATCAGATGTGGGAGGACTACCTTCGCTATTCGGAGAAGGCAGGTGTTTCCTATGATGACGATGTGGTGCGCCAGTCTCTTCTGAACACCTACACTATTGCCCATGAGCGCATTGAGAACTTTTTCCCTGATAACACTGTTCGTTTGCCGGACTTTGTTATTCCAGTGGGTGAAACTGCTGACTCTGCCCTTCGCAAGTTCTGCTTTGAGGGATTGCGGGCAAAGAACCTTCACAATAACAAGGAATACACCGACCGCCTTGAACACGAGCTTGGGGTCATTTCTGACCGTGGCTTCTCAAAGTATTTCTTGACGATGAATGAGATCGACAACATCACGAAGGAGATCATGCTTGCCGGCCCTGGTCGTGGTTCGGCTGCTGGCTCACTTGTTGCCTACTCCCTGGACATTACACAGGTCAACCCCATCAAGTATGGACTTCAGTTCGAGAGGTTCTTGCGGAAGGATGCCACGGACTATCCTGATATCGATTATGATGTGTCAGATCCTATGATTCTGAAGGATCGTCTTATTGAGAAGTGGGGGTCTGATGTTGTCGCTCCAATCTCCAACTGGAACACACTTCAGTTGAAGTCACTTATCAAAGACATTTCCAAGCTTTATGGTATTCCCTTCACCGAGGTCAATTCTGTAACCGGAAAGATGATGGTAGAAGCGACCCGTGAGGCCAAAAAAGCGCACGGTATTAAGGCAGGTGTTTATACACCAACTTTCGAAGAGGTCAAACAATATTCCGCCTCGCTCCAAGCTTTCCTCCAGAAGTACCCTGATGTAGCCACGCATGTTGATGCTCTCTATGGTCAGGTACGTTCTTGTAGTAGACACGCTGGCGGCGTTGTAATCGCGGAAGACCTTGATTATCACATGCCCTTAATTTCTTCTAAGGATGTTCGTCAAACTCCATGGTCGGAGGGTCAGAACGTTCGCCACCTTGAACCTATGGGATTCATCAAATTCGACCTATTGGGCCTTTCTACTTTAAGAATGATTGAAGGAGCTATTTCACACATTCTTCGTCGTAGACACAATATCGAAAATCCTACTTTCAATGAAATCTTGGATTTCTATAATAAAAATCTACACCCAGATGTTATTGATTTGAATGACCAAAAGGTATACAAGAACGTATTTCAGAAGGGAAATTGGTGTGGAACCTTCCAGTTTACAGAAAACGGCGCACAATCGCTCTGTAAACGAGTTAAGCCAAATAATATCATTGATATTTCCGCCATTACTTCTATTTTTCGCCCTGGTCCTCTGTCGGCTAACGTTGATAAGGAATTTGTTAAAGCTCGTCGTAAGCCTGGAATGGTGAATTACTTCAATGAAATACATAAAGAAATAACAGAAGAAACCAACGGATTCCTAATTTTCCAGGAACAGATTGCTATGTTGGCTCACAAATTAGGTAAAAACCTAACACTAGATGAGGGCAACATGCTTCGTAAAGTTCTCACAAAGAAGGGTACTGGTAAAGAGGATAAAGTAAAGAATTCCCTTTATAGTAAATTTATTGAAGGTTGTTTAGAGAAAGACTTAAGTCAATCAGTTGCAAATCGTCTTTGGGAAACTTTTGAATATTTCTCTGGATATGGTTTTAATAAAAGTCATGCAGTTTGCTATTCGATTATTTCTTACCAGTGTGCATGGTTATATACTTATTATCGTGCCGAATGGGTAGCGGGTTTCCTAGAAAGAGAACCAGAAACTCGTAAAGAATCTGCTATTTCAACAGCTAAACAAATTGGTTTTGATATATCGCCTTTGAATGTCAATACTTCTGGTCGTGTGTGGGAAATTTCAAAGGACGGTAAAACACTTATTCAGCCTTTAACATCAATTAAGGGACTCGGAGAAGCTGCTATCGAACAGATTTATGTTGGACGCCCATTTAATAAAGTAGAAGATTTCTTATTTAATGATAAGATGAGATATTCTAAGTTAAATAAGAAGGCTCTTGATGTTCTAGTACGTTCAGGGGCTTTGAATAACCTTATTGATGAAAGATTCGCTGGAATGAAACATTTTTGGTCTGCCGTAGCTGTAGACAGACCAAGAAAGCTTAAGAATCTTGCCGAGAATATCGAACTTTACAGACCAGAGGGAGATTTTACAGAAGAAGAGAAAATCCAGTCTCTTATTGACTTGACCGGTCAATTCCCATTAAATCGTGTTATCAAACCAGAAGTTATGAAAAAACTAACTTCGATGGGTATTCCTCCTATTTCCGAATTTGACCAAGATTTACAGATTGCTTGGCTTATTCCAAGAAAGATTGTAGAAAAGAAAACCAAGAATGGGAAAGAATATTTGATTGTCAAAGCAACAGATTCAAATTCTTCAGAGGTAAAGATTCGCTGCTGGGGAGTAGATACTAAAATGGGAGACAGAATACATATTAATAGACTTTATATGATTAAACCAAGTTATAACGAAGATTGGGGTTTTTCTACAAGAGGTCGTATTATAAAGACGTGGAAACTTCTTGACTAGTCTGATTGAGCGTGTTATATTATAAGAGTCTTTGGGGGAAGAATGAATCTAGGATATGCTTGTATTAATATGACACTTTCGGATGGCATTCCTAAAACAAAGCGAGTTATGACGAATAGAAGTATGATTCGTAGAACTTTTGACAAAATGGGAACTAATTATGCTTCTGAATTAGCATTACTAAATTGTATTGATCTTTTTAACATCCTTAAATGGAATAAAGAAAATAATTTTAGTTTCTATCGTCTTTCATCTGAAATTTTTCCTTGGTCTTCGGAATATAAGATTCATAATCTAAAAGATTATGACCATATAGAAATGACATTGGACGCAATTGGTAAATTTGCTAACGCAGAAGGAATGAGACTAACTTGTCATCCTGGTCCTTTTAATAAACTATGTTCTCATAAAGAAAATGTAGTTTTAAATACAATTAAAGATTTAGAAACACATGCTAATATTTTTGATATTATCGGTCTTCCGAAAACTCCTTTCTCCAAGATTAATATTCATGTTGGAGCAACCTACGGAAATAAACAAAAAGCAGCAGATGCATTCTGCCGTAATTTTGAGCGGTTGTCTGATTCAGTAAAAGCTAGATTAACAGTAGAGAATGATGATAAAGCTTCTCTTTATTCTACTAAAGATTTGTACGAGCTTATCTACAAGCGTATTGGAATTCCTATTGTCCATGATTTTCATCATCATTTGTTTTGTGATGGAGGTTTAAACCAAGAAGAAGCGCTTGGATTAGCTGTTTCCACTTGGGGAGACGTAAAGCCAGTAGTTCATTATTCTCAAAGTAAGTCTATAGAATATAATAACCCTAAAATTAAACCACAGGCTCATTCTGATTTTTATTGGGAACCTGTTAATACTTATGGTCATAATGTAGATGTAATGTGTGAAGCAAAAGCAAAAGAAAAGGCTGTAATTGGCCTTCGTGAAATGATTTTTAATAAAATGGAGGCTAAGTGAGTCTAATAGTTGATATAGTGGTCGGATTACAGTCTGGAGATGAGGGTAAAGGCAAGGTAACGCATCATCTATTACAAAATGGTAAATATACACATTGTGTAAGATTTAATGGTGGTGGAAATGCCGGACACACTATCTATCATAATGGTAAGAAATTTGTAACTCATCTTATTCCAAGTGGAGTTTTCTTTGGAATAAAGTCTATTATTGGACCTGGATGCGTAATTAATATTGATAAATTTCTAACAGAAATAGAAGAACTTTGGGTTAATGGTATTGATGTAGATGGCTTAATTTATATTTCTAAGAACGCTCATATTGTCCAAGAAAAGCACTTGACAGAAGATAGTACCGATGTTAAAATAGGAACTACAAAGACAGGAAATGGACCAGCATATACGGATAAATATCATAGAACCGGTATGAGAGCAGAACAATTTGATACTTTAAAGCCCTTCCTTATTGATTTTTACGAGGAAATGCATAATAATGGTAATGTCGAAGCGCTTTTCGAAGGAGCGCAAGGTTTTGAACTTGATATTGATTGGGGCGATTATCCTTTTGTAACTTCTTCACATTGTACTACAGCCGGCGCCATGTTAAATGGTATTCCTCCAAATAGCGTTAGGAATATTTGGGGAGTAGCGAAAGCATATGAAACTTATGTTGGAGCAAAGCAATTTCAGCCAAAAAAAGAAATTTTTAATAAGATTCAAGAACTTGGTAAAGAGTTTGGTGCGACAACTGGAAGAAAGAGACAATGTAATTGGCTTGATTTAAATAAACTCAAGCGTTCTGTGAATATTAACGGAGTTACGCATATAGTTCTAAATAAAGTAGATATTTTAGAACAGTTAGATTTTTGGAAAATCATGTTTCCAGAAAGTACAAAAACTTATACCAATTCAAATAAGTTTGAAGAGGACATAAGTAACTTTTTTAAAAAAGAAAAGATTTTCTTTTCTAGAAGCCCAGAATTTATATAATTGGAGTTATAATGTTTGAAGAAAATGAAATCGCTATTGTAGAACAAGTACGAGACGAAAAGACTGAAAAGATGATTGAATATATCCGAAGTTTAAATACTATCGAAGAAGCAATGGAGCCATTTAAAGAGCAAAAGCGTGAATTGCGCAAGGAATATAAGGATGAAGGTTGGCTTTCACCAGAAGAAATATCTATGACTGTCAAAGCATATCGTATGATGAAATCCGAAGTTGATATTGAACAGTTTATTAAGGTTTATGATTCTATTCGTGGAGGCTCGCGATGATTTTAGAATACTATTCTTTACCTCACTGTAAACACAAACCAGTCCGGGCAAACCCATCAGACGCAGGATTAGACCTATGTTTTAATCCACCAGATGGTAATATGATTAGTTTTAAACCAGGACAAAGTGTAATTCTACCAACAGGGTTAAAGTTTGGAATTCCTCATGGCTATATGCTTCAAATTATGAATCGAAGTGGTAATTCTGCCAAGAAAGGCTGGATGGTAGGTGCTTGTGTAGTGGATTCAGGATATAATGGAGAAGTGTTTGTAAATCTACATAACGTAACTGGAACACAGGGTTTTATTCTTCCCGGCGAAAAAATAGCACAAGCAGTTATAATTCCAGTTATACCTGTTAGATTTTTTGAGACATTAGAAGATAATCTATATGATGTATCTCCGATTACTATTAGCGATCGCGGTACCGGTGCTCTAGGAAGCACAGGTTGAATAGGGCACAACGTAGGGCAGCAGAAAAAGAAGCACGTAGGTCAGGTAATCATGAATTAGAAGAAAAGATATCTTTATTTAGTAAATTGCCTAAAATGTGCTTGACTTGTTTTGCTCCGTTTGATAATAAGAATAGAGAACAGGTTATGTCTTGGCATGTTGTAGAGAGAACAAAGGAAGGGCATGTTCATTTATATTGTCCTTCTTGTTGGGATAGAGCCATAGAATTAGCCGAAGACTTTGTAAAAAGAATAATAGAAAAACAAAATAAAGAGGAATAATGAGTATTACCACAGCTTTGAGTTATGATGATGTTTTATTGGTACCAAAATATTCAAGTATTATATCTAGAAATACTGATATATTAATTTCACAAACATTAGATAAAGTAGGAAAATTTTCATTTCCTGTTATTTCATCCCCTATGGATACGATTACAGAGTGGAAGATGTTTAGAGAAATTAGTAAATTTGGTGGGAGTGGTATTATTCATCGTTATAATACTATTGAACAACAAGCCGAAGAAGTAGCATTAGCATACGCATCGACTAGTCCAAGAGGACCAGGAGCGGCAATAGGTGTTTCAGGAGATTATTTAGAACGAGCCGAAGAATGTTTAAACTGCGGCGCTTCATTTCTATGTATAGATGTAGCTCATGGCCACCATATTCTAGTTAAGCAAGCACTAGAAAACTTGAGAAATGTTTATGGTAATGATATACATATTATGGCTGGAAATGTCGCAACATTAGAAGGTCTAAACGATTTAGCAGATTGGGGAGCGAATTCTGTTCGGGTTGGAATTGGTGGAGGAAGCATCTGTTCTACCAGAATTCAAACTGGGCATGGCGTACCAACATTACATTCGTTAATGGAATGTTCTAAAACGGACAGAGATGTTTCAATAATAGCTGATGGTGGAATTCGTAATAGTGGTGATATTGTAAAGGCTTTGGCGGCAGGCGCCGATTTTGTAATGATTGGTTCTTTATTATCAGGAACAGAAGAAACACCAGGAGAAATTATAAATTTCTATGATAAGAAAAAGAAGATTTACCGTGGCATGGCTTCAGTAGAGGCACAGATTGATTGGCGAGGAAAAACTTCTTCAATAGAAGGAATTACTCATTATGTACCTTATAAGGGTAGAGTAACTGAAATATTAAAAAATCTTAAGGTTGGAATTCATAGCGGTTTATCTTATTCAGGAGCAAAAAGTATTAATGAACTTCAAAGTAATTCTACCTTTATTAGACAAACCATTTCCGGACAACACGAAAGTAATACACACATTAAAATGAGTTAAAATGAGAGAACCTAAATATGGAACGATGAAGAAAAAGATTATCTTTTATGACTCAGATAAAAGATATGCTGATTTTAAGATTCGTTTGAAGCATGACAATATATCACAACCACAGTTTTTTCGTGGAATAATGAGTGCTTATCTAAAAAATGATAAAGATTTTCGTGTTGTAATAGATAAGATTAAGAAATCAAAACGCATTAACCATAATAAAGAAGATATTTCATCAAAAGCAGAATTAATTAATGAGGGACAAGAAGTCTTTGATAAAATAATATTAGATGAAGAAGAATTAACAAATATTTTTGATATGTTGGAAAATGAAAACTTTAAAGAATAAGTTTCACCGAACCTAGCGCGCCGAGCACGGCCGCGTGAAGCCGGCTGTTGAATGGCCCGACGGCAGGAGGTATTGGTATTTGAATGGGAAGAAAATAAATCCGGACGACGTTAAAACTACTACAGCATAAAAAAACAAAACATATTAGTTTAGTTGCCATTTAATATTTTTAATACTATTTAATAATGAAACTGCTATAAGGAGCAAACATCATGAGAAAAAAGAATCTATTAAACGAATCTCAAATACGTCAATTTATGAAGTATGCTAACATCGACCGTTATACTAATAACTTCGTTAATGAAAATTATATGTATGAAGAAGACGAAATGGACAATGAAATGGACGCCCCCGAAATGGACGCCCCCGAAATGGACGCCCCCGAAATGGACGCCCCCGAAATGGACGCCCCCGAAATGGACTCCGATATTGCACCTTCTGGTGGAATGATTTCAATTGATAATTTTATGGCCGCATTTGAGGATGCATTGGAGAAGATAACCGGCGAAGATGTAATGGTTGATACTGATGCTAATGCCGAAATGGATGATGCCGAAATGGGCGATGCCGAAATGGGTGATGCCGAAATGGGTGATGCCGAAATGGATGATGCCGAAATGGATGATGCCGAAATGGATGACGAAGAAGCACTTCTAGAAACAGTTACCAGAAAGGTTATGAATAGGTTAAACAGAAAATCTAGAAAAAACAAAAATATTGATTCAATTGTAGAAAGAATAATGTCTCGTATTGATAAGGGTGCATAAATATTTTTAGATAGATTCTAAAAGCCGTGTTGGACCAACACGGCTTTTTATTTGGAGTTATGGTGGATTTATTATTAATATTATTAGGAATTTCAATAGGCTTTTTTATATACAGTTTATATCAAAATTTTTATAATGCCATCAAATCTGAAATCCTCTTAAGAGAGTCTGAAAAGAGTGCTTTACTATTATTGGTCAGTGCCGCAGAATCAATTGCATTTTTGCAAACAATTAAATATAAAACAATGGAAGAATATAAAGTAAATAATGATACTATAAAAAAAACAAAACAAATTGATGACTACAACTTTACAGCATGGAAAAGAAGTGTTATAAATAATTTGTTGAATGTGTATCCGAAAAGTTTGAGAAAAAGAAGATATATTGATTGGGATTCAGCAATGAAATTATTAGATCAAGTTTACATTAAGTCACACAGGGAGTAATTAATGTCTACAAAAGAAACACAAAAAGTAGAGAATATTGTACAAAACTCAGAAGAGGAAATTGGAATAAATGATCTTATTATGATGACACAAAACAAGGATGACGAAATAAGAACAATTGCGGTTATCGGAGAAATCAATGAAGAAATGAATAAAGATTTTATTGCAGCACTTTGGTATCTAAGAAAAACAGCCAAAGAATTAGTTCCTACTGAACCCGAAAACCCAGAATGTAATGAATTAATAGAAACAGTAAAACCAATTGAGATAGTAATATCCACAAATGGCGGTTCTGCCGATGATATGTTTTCGATGTATGACGCTATGCGTTTAACAAGAGAAGAAGTTGAAATCGAGACTTTGGGTCTTGGGAAAGTTATGTCAGCAGGAACTTTAATTCTAGCAGCCGGTACAAAAGGAAAAAGAAAGATAGGTAAATATTGTAGAATTATGTTACACTCTGTTATCGGAGGAGCAGGTGGACCCATGCATCAACTTGATAACGAATTAAAAGAGATTAAATATATGCAAGAAACTTATATTAAAGCCCTGTGTGATGAAACAAATTTAACAGAACAAAAGCTTCATTCTATTCTTAAAAGAAAAGTAAATGTTTATCTAAATGCAGAAGAAGCAGTAGAGCTAGGATTAGCCGATATTATTGTTTAAGGAGAAAGAAATGACAATCAAAGATAAAGGATGGAGTGTTCTATCAAACGGAACTTCATTATATAAGATTTCAAGATCAGAAAATTTACCTTGTTGTACTATGGTAGCTATGTGGGTCCTGGATGTAACTGATTATGTAAATGCCAAGAATGTTAATGAATATTCAAAAGTAGATATTAATTGGTGGAAGAAAGCTAATGTTTTTGATCGTGAAGATCCTTGGTCTGCTTTAACAGCAGCACAAAAAAAACTAGGAGGAACATTAGAATATCGCTCTAAAGTAAGCAATGATGCACCTAAATTAACATCTGGAAGATGGCACATAATTCAAAGATGGCGTAATCTAGACCTTAATAATAGTGGATTAGAAGATGACATTGTAACATCAAATTCGAGTGGTCATACATATTTGGCATATTGTACAATAGATAATAAAGTTATAATTATTCAAAGTTCTATTGCTAAAGGTTTTAGACAGAATGATGGAATTTGGGAAAAAGGAGCAGGTTTAGATGGGTTTTCGGTGGGTGTATTAACTTTACCTGAATAGAAACCATTTATTAAAAAGGAGAATTTAATATGGCTATAGACTGGGATTTACTAGTAGAGAAACAAGTAAATAAGAATGAAAACAAGATGGACCTACAATTCCTCATGGAAACAATTGGAGAAGTCTTGTCCGAGGTGGTCGAATTGAAGGGGCCTAAGCTTGATCTTCGAACCCCCTTGAACGAAGAAAAGAAAGGAAAAAAGAGAACCTACACAATTAGGCAGATCCCTCTTATCCCGGTTTCTGAGCTTGGCTGGGCCAATAACGATGATGATGGCGTCAAGGGAACTCAAAGAAATCTTTTGGAAGATTGGCTTCGCAATATCAAGGGTGGAACGGTTCAAGAAAAATTGAACAGTGTCCAGACCAGAATGGAACAAGGTTTTGGCGAGATTCCAAAGACAGAAAACATGAAAGAGTATATTCAAGAAGTTATGTCTTATCTTGTTTTTATAAAAACCCTTACCATGGCGATTACAAACTTCAATGCATCGGCTGCCGGCTTCAACTTCGAAGCCTTTTTGTCCGCTTTATTAAATGGTAGACAGATTTCTGCTTCCGGTGCAGGCACCATTGCAGACATAACAGCAGAATTCGACGGAAAGCGAGTCCCCGTCAGCTTGAAGCTTTATCGTGAAGGAGGGCTTGAGGTTGCCGGCTCGTTCATAGATCTAGTTAACGACCTTGTTGACGCAGACCAGCGAGAATGGGCCGCTTGGGCCACAAGTCCAGAATTTGGCGGTGGTGCAATGAGATATATCGCAGCTACGAAGAACTTTGAGGAACAAGCCCCTGGCCAGTCTCCGCTTGAAAGGTCAGGCACGATTTCTTGTTATCAATTTGACTTTACAAGAAACAATATTTTCAGGCTTTTGGCCGGCGCGAGTAAGCATGGCCGCTTGGTTATCGGTTCCTCTGAGGACTTTATGTTGGAGCTAGAAAACTGGGATAAGACCAAACAGGGCGCCCCTCCAGATCTCGCTGGCACCCTTCCCGCAAAAACTGAAAAAGGCTCCTCAGAGGATATCGCTAGGGGCCTTGTTGATTATCTAATTAAAAACTACTCTGATGAGATAGAGAAGGTAAATGACATTGAAGAAGACCAAGTTCATGCTATGTTCAACCAGATAGGGCAAATTTACCTAGCCAGGATTGAAGCCAAGGGGCTCGGAGGCACGAAAGAGAAGCTTGGCATAGCCACAGATATCAAGAAAAGCATTGCGAACACTTTTGGAGTTAGTGATAAAGACGGGATTGTTACTGAAGTATATAATAAAATTGTTTCTTACTTTAAGACATATTATGCTCAAGAAGTAGCGACTTCTGATAAGAGGGGTGAAGCAATAAAGCAAATCAACTTTATTTACGGAGAAAACCCAAAACTTGTTGAATGGTACGAGGGATTATCGTCAGAGGCAAAAGCAATCGCATTGAAAAATTCTTATGGCTACATTACCAGTAAGCAGTTTTCAGTTCCAAATGGGAAGGCAATCGAATATTCAGGCGGCAAGCCTTTCGTTCAAATCAAGATCGGCGCCCCCGTTGTTCAAAAGTTCTTAGAGAAAGTACAAAATGAAGTTATGGATAGAGTGTATGATATTTTTGACAACATGGCAGAAATGACTGAAAAGTTAAACTCATTCTTTGCAAACGGCTTGAAGCAAACATCTGAAGCAGAAGAAGGTGCTGAAGCCGGTGAAGAAGCAGCCGCAACTGTTCGTCAAGTTGCAGGTACCTCTAGCGACAAGAAGACACTTGAGCCTGGCCCCGGTGGAATGAGACCACAGCCAGGCGGCCGTCTCAGCGAAGAACAGATAATAGAAACTATTTATTAAAAAGGAGAATTTAATATGGCTATAGACTGGGATTTGCTAGTAGAGAAACAAGTAAATAAGAATGAAAACAAGATGGACCTACAATTCCTCATAGAAACAATTGGAGAAGTTTTATCTGAAGTAAAAAATACAAAAGCATCTCTTTTAAATGAAGAGAAAGTAGATGTTAAAAAAGGAGGACGATTTAGTTATTCCATCTCATTACCTAAATTAACTCCAAATGAAACATGGGGAGATCCAAGTTCGCAATCTCGTCAAGAAATCGATAGAATATTTAGTTCTATTACAAAAGAGCCAAACATTAAAGCAAGAATTGCTCATGTTAACAGTTTTTTAAATCCGATAAGTGCCGAAAAAAAAGCTCCCGGAGGCAAAGTAAATACACTTTTAAATGTAATGCAGATCATTGAAGCTCTGCAATCATGTTTAAACGACTATAACGAATCTTCAGCGGGCTTCATATTTGAAGGCTTTATGGCGGCTCTTACGGGAGGTAAACAAATAACCGGTCGCGTAGGCGGTACCTTGCCTATCGAAGACTTCGTAGCATTTTCAGAATTAAGTGATACAACAATTCCAACGAGTTTAAAATTACTTAGCCCGAATACACTTATTCATGGAAGTTTTACTAATCTTATAGATTATCTTTTTATTCGCGGCGGATCTGGGTTACCAGAAATTAAATATCTTATCGCTCTCAAAGAAGAAGGAGAAGGTGATCAATCAGTTAGTGGCTTATTGCTTTATGATTTTGTAATTAATAGACAAAATATAATTGAAGTTTTTACTAATTCTGGTAAGACAAATACCGATTTACTTGGTAAAGCATCAACAGAATTGGATAATCACATTAAAAATTGGCAAGACACTCCAGAATGGCGCTTAAAAATGTTTGAAATTTTGAAAGAAACACCAGGATATACAAAAGGCAAAGGGATGTTTTATACCAGTCTTGATACATCAGGTGAATTCGCTGAAAAAGCAGAAAAACAAGTTTTGTCTACCGTTAAAAGAAAACAATTTAATTTAGCGAAAAAACAGGCTGATAAAGCGAATTTATTCAACTTAGCTAAGTTAGCTGGCAAAAATGCTTTTGAAGGAATTGGTCCACAATGGGAAGATTGGATCGAAGACCAGGAAATTAATTTTGAGCCAGAAAGTAAAGAAAACGCACGGAATAACTTATCACCTAAGAGAGATAAATTACTTAAAGACTTGCAAGATGAATTTAATGCTGGGTTCGAAGAATCAAAATTATTAGCAAAGAAAGAAGAACCAAAAGAAGAACCAAAGGCTACAACTTTAAAACCTGGAATTGGTGGGGTTAAACCCGTACCAGGTGGAAGAATACGAGTACAAGAAAAATATTCTTATTTTGGTAATTTTCACGAAGATGAAAAAAGATCAATGATAGAAGAAAACTTATTAATGGAAGCCGCTGGCTCCGGGGGAAGTCAATGGTCTTTATCTAGAACAGATACTCTGAATAATTTACGTTCTCTTGTAAAAACAGATGTTTACGGTACGTTAAATTTATCACAAGAAAACATTAATGAACTAGTTGATATCTATATTGAAAAATTAGGAGATGATTTAGTTGCACTTTTAGAAACGACAAAATCATTTACTGAAAATATAGGTCTTTACTTCACTTCAGAAAATAGAGGTGAAGCGATAAATGCCAATAAAGAAGCCATTACACAAGGAAATGATATTGTAGAGCGCTTGTCGAAAGATCCAATCGATGTAACAAACTAAAAAAATATTTGACACTACCAGTAAAGGTAGTTATAATATATTATATTCTAGAGGTGTTAATTGACTAAAAAGTATGACGCAGGATCTTCGTTGCAAGCGAAGGTTCTTGCTGGTGTTGATAAATTGGCTGATAATGTTGCTTCTACTTTGGGACCGAGGGGAAGAAATGTTATTATCCAAAAGAAGGGCAAGCGCCCTATCATTACGAAGGATGGCGTCCAAGTTGCAGAATTTATTGATTTTGATGATCCATTTGAGAATGCCGCGGCACAGATTATAAAACAAGCAAGCCGACAAACGAATAGTGTAGCCGGCGACGGCACCACAACTGCAACTGTTTTAGCAAGAGCTATTTTAAGAGAAGCATACCGTCATATTATAGCCGGCGCATCTCCAATTGAAGTTAAACGCGGCATAGATGATGGTATTGAGATATTAATTCATAATCTAAAAGAATTAGCAAGACCAATACATAGTGAAGAAGATATTGCTCACATTGCATCTATTTCAGCAAATAATGATGAAACAATTGGTAAATTAGTAGCTAAAGCCATTGATGTTGTGGGGAAGGATGGTTCTATTTCTATTGAAGAAGCAAGATCAATAGAAACAACATTAGATTTAATGGAAGGTTTTAGGTTTGATTCTGGTTATATTGCTAATGCGTTCATAACAGATGAAAGAAAAGGTTCTGTAGTATATGAAAATCCTTTTATTTTAGTTACAGATTCTAAAATAGATAAGGTAGAAGAGATTTTACCTGTTCTTGAAATGGTAGCAAGAGAACAAAGACCCTTGGTTATCGTCGCATCCGATGTAGCAGACCAGGCTTTAGCGGCCTTGATTATGAACGCTATGCGTGGTACATTAAAGGTTGCTGCTATTAAGGCACCTCGCTATGGTGAAGAGCGCAGGAATATATTGAAGGATTTGTGCCTTTCGACAGGAGCATCTTTTATTACTCAAAATTCTAGTACCAAACTAAAAGATATTAAATTAAAAGATCTTGGCACTTGTGTTAAGATTGAATCTGTTAAAAATTCCACTACTGTTGTAGGTGGGAAAGGTCAATATGAAGAAATTGAAAAGCAAATTGAATCACTAAAGGTAGAATTAACACAAACAGATAATTTAACCGAATGTAATAGAATCCAAGAAAGAATTACTCGTCTAGCTTCTGGAGTAGCAGTTATTCGTGTTGGTGCGGCAACAGAAGTGGAAATGATAGAGAAGAAGCATAGAATAGAAGATGCACTTGAAGCCGTAAAAGCAGCACAACAAGAAGGAATAGTTCCAGGTGGCGGTGTTGCTCTTATTCGCGCTGTTCCAGTATCTGCTAAATATTGGGCCAATACCTACACAACAATCGTTTATGAAGCCGCTACGGCTCCTTTAAAGCAGATGGCTCATAACGCGGGTGAAAGCCCAGATATTATTTATGAACGCGTTAAAAAGGCAAATAAAAACAAAGGATGGGACTTTAAAAACTCTCGAATGGTCAATATGTTAGATAGTGGTATCATAGATCCTGTTAAGGTCACTATTACAGCTTTAAGAAATGCTGGATCGGCAGCAGGAACTTTATTAACAACCGGTTATGCTATTATTGAGGACGAATAATGAAGGTTAAGTTGCAATACACAGTAGAATTAGATAATATCCCACGCGAGATATCAAAAATAATGCCAGATCAAAAAGAAGTTTCATATATTTTAGGACAATTATCTGAAATAAGAAGTTTATCCTATTCTAAACCTCTTTCAGCATTAGAATCAATTGAAGATACGAGAAAAGCGTTATTTGATATCGATCAAAGATTAGAAGATATTCATGCTATTTTATCTGGTTATATCAAATATAAAGTAGAAGATAATAAAACACAACAAGAAGAAACAAAACAGAATTTAGAAGAAACATTACAGAAAAGTTTAGAGGAACTAGCAAGATACGAGAATATGACAAACGTAGGAGGAATAAATGATTAAGCTTGTAGAAATTTATTATACAGAACCATATACTTATAACTTGAGAGAAGTGTTTATCAATCCAGAATATGTTGTCTCAATTCAACCAGAAGAAAATTTAACAAGAATGTTAGTGGAAAAGACAGGAAAATTCCCAGATGGTCTAGATACCAGACAGCAATTTACTAGGATTATTCTAGACAAGGGACATACTGGATTAGATATAAAAGTTATTGGTTCTCCGGAGATTATTAACGAAAGAATGAATGCTCATCGTCGTCAAATTCTACGAGGATAATGTGATTAAAGATAATTTTGATAAATTATTATTATATGTAGAAACAGAATTAGAAATTCAAGTAGAGTTTGAGAAAGGTCAGGGAAATGGATATTATTTTGATGAGAATTCAAGCGAACAGGAAGAAAATTTTATTATAATAGATTCTGCACAAAATAAAGAAATACAAATGTTTAGCTTACTTCATGAAGTAGGGCATCATATTGTTAGAAAAGATAATAAATATAATATTAATTTTCCATACGGTTTTAAATTAAAAAATAAAAGCATTTCTCGTAGAGTAGATGTTATGAGGGAAGAAGTTATTGCATGGGAAAATGGAAGATTATTAGCACAAAAACTAGAAATAAATCTTAATGAAAAGAAATGGCATAATTTTATGAAGAAAAATCTATTTGATTATATCAAATGGGCTTGTGATCCGGAAAATATTTAATAATGTATAATGTAATTTATTGGAAAGCGTTTGCTCTTTTTTGTTTGGGACATATGTTTAGTTGGTTACAATTAAACGCCGGTTTAGTATTTGACTGGTGGAAAGGGAAAGAATATATAGCAATCGGCTTTTTTGGAGTACCAGCGTCTATATTATTTTTGATAGGTTGGACTTTATCAGTAAAAGAGAGTGGTTCTTTGTGGTTGCCTAGATTCCTAGGATTTGCAGCTTCTTGGATACCATTCCCAATAATGACTTGGTATTTTACGAATGAAAGTCCATTCACCTTTAAGACGATAAGTTGTTTTTTTCTTGCTTGTTTAATAATTATCATTCAACTCCATAAGTAGAATATTCTATTAACAAAACTATTTAATATGAAAGTATACTTCTTAGACGTGTAACTTCAGTGGAGATAATAAAATATGAAAAATCTTTTTAAGAATTGGAATTCTTTTCTACTAGAAAGCCAAACAAAAGAAATTCTGGAAGAAGCAATAGAAAATCTAGGAATTCCAGATTTTTTAATTGATGAATTTAAGCAAAGCATAACAACTTTATCCAAGAGTCAAGTCGAATATCTTGTTCGTAAATGGTTTTTAAAATCAAAAAACACATTGTCGTTTTCTCTTGTATATTACATAGAAGGAATAGAAAAAGAAATTAATTTTTATTTAGCGAAAAGTACTAATGATTTTAAAGAACAAGTAGCAGCATCTTTAGTAGAGATTGTAAATAATCTAGACAAAACTATGAAAGATGACATTGGTGCTTATAAAAGATTTATTAAAACTGTAAGAAAAGACCAGAGTTTAGAAGAAAAAGAAAGAAGTGTCATTATTAATAACATTAATGGAGCGTTTTTAAATACGGTAGAAAGTTTTCTTGGTAGTTATGATGAATTCATTATTTTCTTTGAAAACAATCCGGATGGTTTAACATTAATTCAAAATAAAGAAGAAGAACTTAAAGATGAAAACCCCAAACAAATTGAAAGAAAACTTCGTTTATTTGTAAAAGATATAAACATAGAAAAAGCAGCAGATAGAGACGAACAAATTGAAAAAGAATATGACGACGGATTTTATTGGTACAATACAGAAACAGATCATTGTCCTGTAGAAGCTAGCAGAATGAACCATTGCGGAACCGAAAGAGGAACAACTTTATATTCATTAAGAAGAAGAGGAAAAGAGTATCCTAATGGTGTTAAGCGTTTTGTAACACTAGCGAAGGGAGGAGAAACTATTTACCAGATAAAAGGTAGTTCAAATAGTTGTCCGAAAAGTGAGTATTGGGATTATATAGTAGATTTTATAAATTATCATAATATTAAACAAATAGAAGAGACAGGACAGTATTCGGGTGAATCAGAGAAATTTCCAAAATTTATAAATTATCTAATTGAACAAACCGGTGTTGAAGGAAAAAGAAATTTTTCAGAAGTTGCAGAAGAGGTAGAAACAATATGTAGAAGACTTTCTAATCGAGCGGTTTCATTTAATACTGATTATGATGGTGATTCAGAAATATTGGTTGATGCCAGTTTTTCTTTGGAGATTAAATGTTCAGAAAGTCAAGCTGAGGCGATTAAAGAAGATTTAGGCGATTCTGGCAATTGGAGAAAAATTTCAGAATTTGTTGGAAGTATAGGATTTAATACTTATATTGAAATAAGCACAGATTTTGTAAATATAGATTACGATAAGATAAGAAAATATATAATATTTACTTTTTATGGTAGTAAAACTTATACTGAAGATGATTTTAATATTGATACATCAACAGAAAAAGTGATAGAAGATATTGAGGATGAAATGCAGGATTTTCTAGACTATACTATCAAAGATTTAGATTCTCATATTGAAACGGCCACAGAATACCTTATAGGGAATGGATATATCCTAGGTTCTACTAACAAAATTATACAAGGTATCCTAGAAGATGTAGAATATAAAAATTTTGAGATTGTTCTAGATAAAAATAACGACAATATTGATATAGAATCAGGTCTTCTCTTTTTGGGTACAATGCCTTATATGATAAACAATACAATATTGGATGGCAAACTATTAACAAAGATTTTTTCAAATCCAGGTGTTGAACCGGCTCGGGATTTTCTCACACAACAACGTTATATAATTCCTTTATCATATCCAAAACAAGCAGAAGTTTCGGAAAATTTAATTGAGTTATTGCGTAGTGTGACAAACAATATAAAAGAAAAAGCTAAACAACAAAATCTATTTGGTACAGAAGAAGAATTTGATTGGAAATCTGCATATGAACTCTCTTCTGAATCGTACGAAATTGTTTCGGAAGCGTTAAGTGTCGGTGTTTTAAATATTGATTTGTATACAGAGAATAGAACATATACCGGTCCCGGCACACCTGGAGGAGAAATAGGAGCGCGCGCTGAATATAAACCACAAGGAAATTTTGATGTTTTTTATAAGCTCTCTTTTTCTGTAGAACCAGATGAAGATGAAGAAGATGCTACAGCCACAGCTTTTACAATAAGAGAATATTTAATTCAGTTAGATAAAAAAATAAGTATGATTACCAAACCTCTACAAAAAATGGTTTCTAGTAATCTCAAAGAGTATTTTAATTCACAAGAGGTAATCAAAGAAGAGAAAAAACATGAAACAAGATTGTATCAGATAAACTTAATTTTAAACATCAATAAAGATGCCTCTGGTGGTATTGAAGAAAGTTTAAATAGAATTAGGTCGATTGATGGAATAACAGTAATTTCATACCCGGATTACGAAAAGCACGATAAAAAAGATACTTTAGAAATTAAAACTAAATTTCACCTTCGTTCTGATTCTATACGACCTATAACCTATATTAATAGAATACTAGTACCTTCGATAAATTCTTCTAAGTATGTTCCAGGTGTTACGGTTCGTAAAATTAAAATTAATACATTAACTAAAATATAATGATGAAGAATATTATGAAAATTTGGAATTCTTATTTATCTGAAGCCAATGAAAGTAAAAACAATATTGTTAAAGCAATTATATATAATAAAGATGATGACACTTGTTTATTATTAAAAAGAAATGAAAACAATAAATCAGATAGAATACCGTGGGAATGGGACTTACCAGGTGGTCATATTGAAAAATCAGAAACAAAAGAAGAAGCGCTTAAAAGAGAAATAAAAGAAGAAACAAATTTATTAATAAGTACAGAAAATTGTCATATTTTAGAAACGCAAAAAAGAATAACTTTTTTTGTTATAACAAAATGGAGTGGAAATCTACAAATTTCACAAGAACATAAAGATTACGAATGGGTTTACAGAGAAAATATTAATAAATATGACTTAGGCCCGCAATTTACTAGTGTTGCTTACAGCGTTTTTAATAAATAACTTCTATTTATTTATATAAAGGGAGGTACTAATGTGAAAAACGTATTGTTAAGTTTATTTTTATTTTTATGTTCATGTAAAAATGATAATTTCGATGTTGTCGCAAATTTCAATACGAAACCAAAAATATTAAAAATATCTAATAAACAGATTTCCAATAGTCGCCAAGCAACTGTAAAAGTTATCGCATTTTCAGAATGGGGTCAGAGTGTTGGAACGGGCACAATTTATCAGAAAAATGGAAAAGCATTTATGATAACAGCGGCTCATGTTTTTGGGCCCGAACCAGGAATATTTTATATTGATACTGGTTATGAAAAAATGCTTGGAAAAATAGTTTATCTAAATCAAAAATTAGATATTGCAATAGTTAGCCTTCCGGGAATTGGTTCAGTAAATCCAATACCTTTTGATACTACACCGTTAAAAAGTATTCGAATAGGAGACGAAATATTATATTCTGGCTTTCCCAATAACGAAGGTATAATGACAATAAAAGGTTATATCTCTGGCGTTTCACATAAAGGTGATATTTATTTACACTCTTACGCGTGGCCCGGAGCATCAGGTTCTTCTGTTTTTGATTCAAAAGGAAGATTGTTAGGTATTCTAATAGCAGTTTCAGTAGGTTCTGATTATCTAGGAGAGCCCACGATTATTGAAGATATTGTTTTAATCGTTCCTATAAATTTAATAGAAATAGATAAAATAATAAATTCATTATAAACTTGACTAAAACAGACTGAAAGGTTATAATATGGAGACAGAAAATGTCAGATGAAATTAAAGAACTAACAAAACAAATTAAATTATTGACAGAAGAAAATGAAGCACTATGGGCAATGCTGGAAGAAATTCATCTTTCAGATATAGCAGCGAAGAAAAAAATGGATGAAACAGTAGCCCAACAAAAACTAAATTATTTTTTAGAGAATATGAAACCCATAGGTGAAGCTTAAAAATAACTAAATTTAGTTATTTGCCGGCTCAATGCCGGCCTTACTTTTATTTGGAGCATTATTAATATGAATAACAAAAAGAATATAAATTTAAACCCTGATGAATTAATGCCGAAATCACCAACAAACAGAGCACCAGTAGGTATAAAAACCTTTACAATGTATCGTCAAAGTGATGAAACAGGTGTTTCAGGCGTAGGTATAGTTACACAGGGAGTAATATTAGCATCCGGTTGGTGTGTTGTAAACTGGCTTTTACCTTCTCCAAAAGGAAGTTTAGCCGTTTTTGATTCTATAAGAGATTTTTTGCAAATACATGTAGAAAGTCACCCAACCAATAACACTATTATTACTTTTAGTGACGGAGAACAACACATATATAAACAAAACGGAACAAAAGAAGTTAGGATGCTGGAAAACAAAGAATAAAATAAAGCATGTTTTTTAATGAATGAAAACTCAAAGTCAAGGCTCTTGACACCAAACAAGCAACAGGCTATATTTAATACGTGCTAAATAAGAGAATGTGGAGCACACACATGAAGAAGGACAATAAAGTGAAAGAATTAGTTGCCACTACTTTTACTATGGAGGAACTTTCGGAAGCAGAAGAAATTAGTAATAGAATTGAAGAAATAGTTCAAAAAAAGTATTCTGAACTTAAAGTTCATGATATTATTCTATGGTGGCTTCAAAATCCACACTTATCAGAGTTACAATAAATGAAAGTTAATTTCTCTTTGGGGATGTAAGCTAACTGGGAAACTGGCGGTTTTGCATTCCGCATTTGGGAGTTCGAGTCTCCCCATCTCCATTTTTTTATTTTTAAAGGATATTATAATTTATGATTTCAAAACCAGGACGAGGCAAAAAGACTTGTAATAACTGTGAAATTCTTATCGGAGCAAGAAACAAGAAGTGTCCAAATTGTAACTTCTCTTTCGAACCTCCAGTAAAAATGAAAAATACAAGAAAGAATATTCTTTCAAAAAATAATAATATAAACAACGATGAAGAACAACATAAGAATAGACATATTATTCATACTCCTTCCGGATCACCTTTACCTTTAAAGGGCACTACTACGAAAGAAATTGTTATTTGGATTGAAAAAAACAGGAAAAATTATATTTATGGGTATTTAACAACAGAGGCGCTTTGTTATTGGATTAAGGTGCTATTCCCTGCTTATACTAAAAATAAGGATGGTGAATTAGTAAAAAATGATAAAGCAGAAAGGATAATTTCTAAAATCAAGAAAATTGACGCTAACACAAATAATGTTCAACTGACAAGCCCTTGACCTAATTGCCTTGACCTAGCCGCTTGCCTATGCTATATTAGAACCATCGTTGGAGAAATAATGTCTGTTCCTGAAATGAAAGAATATTCAGACGGCTCGAAGGTATGGCGGTTGAATGGTGAGTGTCACCGAACCGACGGCCCGGCTATTGAAAGGTCCAACGGCTCGAAGGTATGGTGCTTGAATGGTGAGCATCACCGAACCGACGGCCCGGCTATTGAATATTCCAACGGCATGAAGGTATGGTGCTTGAATGGTGAGCATCACCGAACCGACGGCCCGGCTATTGAATATTCCAACGGCATGAAGGAATGGTGGTTGAATGATAAGCAAGTAACTTGGTTTGAAGTTTATTGTTATAACCTTCGAACCGGCGATATTCAAACCGCCGAACGAATCCTCGCAATCCCAAAGTGACAAGCCCTTGACCTAATTGCCTTGACCTAGCCGCTTGCCTATGCTATATTAGAATCATCGTTGGAGAAAGAATGTCCGTTCCTGAAATGAAAGAATATTCCGACGGCTCGAAGGCATGGTATTTGAATGGGAAGCATCACCGAACCGACGGCCCGGCTATTGAAGATTCCGACGGCACGAAGGAATGGCGGTTGAATGGGAAGCGTCACCGAACCGACGGCCCGGCTGTTGAATGGTCCAACGGCATGAAGGTATGGTATTTGAATGGTGAGCTTCACCGAACCGACGGCCCGGCTATTGAAGATTCCAACGGCATGAAGGAATGGTGGTTGAATTATGAGCAAGTAACTTGGTTTGAAGTTTATTGTTATAAC